>JAAUYH010255395.1_pt1 | contig 14261 bp, 12 predicted proteins | sample 7278061 | NCBI WGS metagenome assembly JAAUYH01 (sample SAMN14350203, study PRJNA611818) | marine sediment metagenome | isolation source: surface marine sediment (0.6m) | place: French Polynesia: Moorea | collected 2018-08
CGGCTAAAATCTCTAATAAACATTCAAAATCATGCTGCTCCATTTACTTTCTAATACTTTGTTTCTATCTTAATCTTTAAATATCTAATTTTTTTTGTGTTCGCTAATTAATTAAAATTCTTTAATAACAAATACAAAAATCTTTTTAAGACATTAACAGGAACTACTCTTGAGGCACAATTAATCCAACAATCAAACTGTAAATGACTAATACTAATGAACCATACAAAGGTCGATAAAAACCTTCCAAAGTCGCAAACGGACCACCCAAAGCAAACACCCAAACGATAAAAGAAAAACTTGACACAGTAATTTGGCTAATTGCTGAAGGTTTATTAGGTTCTGAGGTTTGCTTCCAAACCCACAAAGCAGTCACCAGAATAAAAATAACAAAAGAAATCCAGAGTAAGGCATTTTGTGGTGCTTTTGGATCAGTATTGATTAATGCCGTAACAACTGTCCAAGCTGCAACAATATCTGAGGGAATATATTTAATAACCCTATCCCAATAAGTATCAAGTTCAGCACCTGTTGTGGTATCCAACTTTTTCGTGACAATGCGACGGCTCATAATCTCTTGATTTTTACTAATAATTAGCCTTTATATTCTGAAATTAATCGTAGGAGACAAAAGTTAGGCTCAAAGGTAAATTAACAATTTGTTCAAAAATACCTTTATTTAAGTTAATTTATTACTATTTTTGGCTATATGTTCGTGAATGTTGCTAAGCAGAATTCCTTCACAATAAATACCAAAAGTTCCCGATTTCTGAGCATGGTGTATGGCAACTACTTGCCAATCGTCATTGAAACATGGACAACCACTTGAACCTCCTGATGTGTCACTAAGATACTGAATTAATCCCTCCTGCTTATAAATTCCAGTAATCCCATTAGGAGTCAAGGCAATTTTCATCGTTTGACCCGCAGGGTGGTGTAAAAGCTTAATTCCCATGCCTTCAGAAGGTAGTCTTTTATTATTGACTTGGACAGGTTGCAAATTATCAGCCATTAAAATGCTATCTTCAACTTTAAGTAGTGCATAATCCAATTCATCATCAGGGCTTGAACTGACAATAGGATTATCTGCCAGTTTAAATTTTTGTCCCTGCATCTGTTCTCCTTGAGGAGACGTTAGATAACCAAAGTGCAACACAATATTTTTGAGGTAAGCATTAGGATCTGAATCAGGATAAGGAGCTAACACATGATAGTTAGTGAGCAACAAATTCTTCTCTATCAAAAATCCAGTACCAATTCCTACTAGCTCTTTACTTATAGAATTGGGATTAGGGATTTCTATGCGACAAGTGGAAACAACTTGTTGGATACCGCGCTGAATATTACCAACATCTAATTGTGTTACTTGACGCTGCTGCCAAAAAGCTTGTAATGCTTTCTCTTCAGTTGGACCTCGCCAATTAAAATCTGGTCCTACTGGCTCAGTAAAAGTTTTAGTTAATATTTCTAAGTTAGATCCCTCGAAATATACTGGCAGTTTTTTGAGTAAATCTGCATCTCGATATAAATGATATTTAATAATCAGAGCAATAATCAGACTGGCAATATCCAACCCTACATTTTGCAGCAGTGGTTTTAAAATACTTCCTAATACTGTAAATCGCGAATCTTGGGGATTAATACCTTTGTTTACAGCCCAATAGACTAAATTACGAGCATCAACATCTGGATTACCTGTCCAAACCCCAATCACTTCCATGACAAAGTTTTGGGGTAAATTAGCTTGCAGTACTAAGTTTCTAAAAAATGCTTGAGGACCGATGGGAGCAACAGTTGCTTGACTTGCCAGAATCTTAATTAGTTCTTCAGTATCATGATGTTCCATGTTGTGATTGGATTGGAATCTTTATCATTCTTCTTAATAAGTTTTAGTAAGTTTCAACTGATATAGCTATCTATATTGAGGGCTTTTTTTATGTTACGCAGTGTATCACTTCTTTCATAAATCTATTGACAAAATTTTTGTCCGCTAAAATAATAACAATATGTTTTTATTTAACATTTGTGAATAATGGATAACGACAAAAGCGATCTCGATAGAGATCTGCCTTCGGCAGCACGCCATAAGATCGTGACAGAACTCTCCTATGACATGAAACTCAAGATGGAAATTATTGAGAGTCTAATTGAACCATGCGATCGCAAAACGTACACAAAAAAACTCAAGAAAGCTGCTAAAAAGCTTGGTAAATCGAAAAGAACAGTACAAAGATTAGTCAAAAAGTGGGAAGAGGACGGAATAGCAGGATTAAAACCCACAGAAAGAACTGATAAAGGTCAACATCGCATTTCCCCAGAGTGGCAAGACTTTATTATCAAGACTTATCGAGAAGGTAATAAAGGTAGCAAACGAATGTCTCGTCAACAAGTTGCTATCAGAGTTCAAGTTAAAGCTAAAGAATTAGGCGATAAGAAATATCCCAATTACCGAACGGTTTATCGCGTTTTACAGCCAATTATTGATGCTCAAGAGCAAAAGAAAAAAATTCGTTCTACAGGTTGGCGAGGTTCGAGTTTATCCGTCAAAACTCGTGACGGGGATTATGTTGATGTGGAATACAGCAATCACGTTTGGCAATGCGACCATACAAGATTAGATGTAATGCTAGTAGATAAATACGGAGATGTTATCGATCGCCCTTGGCTGACTACCGTTATAGATACTTATTCCCGTTGCATTATGGGGATACGTTTGGGTTTTGATGCACCCAGTTCTCAAGTAGTGGCTTTAGCTTTACGCCATGCTATTTTGCCAAAAAACTATAGCGTAGAATATAGCCTAAACTGCGACTGGGGGACATACGGTAAGCCAGAATATTTTTATACCGATGGTGGCAAAGACTTTCGTTCCAATCATTTAAGACAAATTGGCGTTCAGTTGGGATTTACTTGTGAACTCAGAAATCGTCCCTCTGAAGGCGGTGTTGTAGAACGTCCTTTTGGGACTCTTAATACTGAGTTATTTTCTACTCTCCCTGGATATACTGGCTCTAACGTTAAAGAACGCCCAAAAGAAGCCGAAAAAGATGCTTGTCTTACCTTAAGAGAATTAGAAAAGCTTATTGTGCGCTATATCGTCGATAACTATAACCAAAGAATCGATGCACGCTTGGGCGATCAAACACGCTATCAACGCTGGGAAGCAGGATTATTAGCCACACCCGATTTAATTGGCGATCAGCTTGCGCTGGCTCTGCGAGATCGCGAATTAGATATTTGTCTAATGAAACAGACTAATCGTTCGATATATCGAGAAGGTTATATTCGCTTTGAAAATCTCATGTACAAAGGCGAAAATCTGGCAGGATATGCGGGAGAGCGAGTAGTTTTACGTTACGATCCCAGCGATATTACTACGATCTTGATTTATCAACGAGAACAAGGAAAAGAAGTCTTTTTGGCTAGAGCTTTTGCTCAAGATTTAGAGACAGAAAAAGTGTCTCTCGAAGAAATCAGAGCTAGTAACAAAAGAATTCGCGACAAGGGAAAAACTGTCAGTAATCATTCAATTCTGGAAGAAGTTAAAGAGCGAGACATTTTTGTTTCTAAGAAAACAACCAAAAAAGAGAAACGCAAGCAAGAGCAAATCGACTTAGATACTCACAAAGTTTCAACGCGGGTTATTGAAACTGAGTCAGAGATTGAAGAAACAACAACCTATATAGAACCAGAACCAGTTGAAGTTCTCGATTACGAAGATGCAATGGATGAATTTGGGTGGTAACTATGACTAAATCTAACGAAAATCAACATAACAACGAACAAGATAAAGCTCAAGAATTTGCCGATAATTTAGGCGAAATTAAACCTCAGCATGACCCTTTACAGTTGGAAATTGCTCGTTTAAGACGTAAAAAAATTGTTGAACTACAACAAGTTCTTCATTTACACAATTGGTTAGAGAGAAAAAGGCGATCGCGTCAATCTTGTCGAGTAGTGGGAGAATCTCAGACGGGTAAATCTATAGCTAGCGGATCGTTTAAGTTAAGACATAAACCCATACAAGAAATAGGCAAACCTCCAACCGTTCCAGTCGCTATGATTCAACCCCCTCAAGAATGCGGTTCGAGAGACTTATTTGCATTGATTATCGAGCATCTGAAGTACAAGGTAGTTAAAGGAACGGTAGGAGAAATTCGGAATCGAACTTTGAAAGTTTTAGAAAAGTGTCAAGTGGAGATGTTAATTATTGACGAAGCAGATCGACTTAAACCTAAAACTTTTGCTGATGTAAGAGATATTTTCGATAATTTGGGCATTTCTGTAGTTTTGGTGGGAACAGATCGTTTGGATGCAGTGGTGAAGAGAGACGAGCAAGTTCATAATCGTTTTCGAGCTTGTCATCGTTTTGGAAAATTGTCTGGGGTTGAATTCAAGAAGACAGTAGATATCTGGGAACGTGATATTTTGAAACTGCCAGTAGCTTCTAATTTGAGTAGTAAAGCAATGCTCAAAGTTTTAGGCGAAGCTACTGGGGGTTACATTGGTTTGCTGGATATTATTCTGCGAGAAGCTGCGGTGAGAGCCTTGGAGAAGGGTTTGAAAAAAATCGATCTGGCAACTTTGAAAGAGGTAGCAGGAGAGTATAAGTAATGGTGGAACTTCAGTCTTGGCTGTTTCAAGTAGAACCTTTGGAGGGGGAAAGTCTCAGCCATTTTTTGGGTAGATTTCGACGAGAAAATTATTTTACTACTTCTGTTTTAGGTCAAGAAGCGGGAATTGGTGCTGTAGTTTCTAGATGGGAAAGGCTCTATCATAATCCTTTTCCTCCTCAAGAAGATTTGGAAGCACTAGCTAAGGTTGTTCAAATAGATGCTCAAAGATTGAGAGAAATGTTACCGCCTCAAGGTGTAGGAATGAAACATCAGCCAATTCGTTTGTGTGCTGCTTGTTATGTAGAATCGCCTTGTCATCAGATTAATTGGCAGTTCAAGCAGACGGATAGATGTGAGAAGCATCAACTTAGGTTGTTGTCGGAATGTCCTAACTGCAAAGCTAGGTTTCCTATTCCTGCTTTATGGGTAGATGCTTGGTGTTCGCGGTGTTTTCTGCCTTTTTCAGAGATGGTTAAAAAGCAAAAGCGTTGTTAATTTTGCTTTTCGATCGAGATAATATTTACCTAGGATATAGAACAATGGAAACAATTCATATTAAATCACTTGGGGAATTAGATCGGCTTGTTGCCGAACGCTTCAACTTACCGCTTCGTCCCTACTCAACGGATTTAAGAGCAGCTCTGGAATTAGCGGTATGGCAGTTTGACAATTCGGATTTTCCTCATTTTGAAGTCTTTTACTCTGGTGCTGCTCAACCAGAGGAACCGTTTTTAGCCAGTTTTGAACCAGATGCTTGGGATTCAGGCGCAACTGCTCCTATAGCAATCTGCAAGTCGGCTCTGCGTTATTTGAAAGGAGTGGTAGTCATTATCTAAATAGGGAGGCTGGGTTAATGAGTGATGTATCTTCTATTGTCTCAGGAACTTTCATCTTGGGTTCTTTGTTTGGAATGAGTATCAATTGGTTACTTTCTTCCAAGGAAGATGAATATCAAAAATTACTCAGAGAAACAAAGTATTTAGTTGATCGCCATGAGGGAATTGTCACTTTATCCGATCTGGTTTTGAATGCAGGTATTTCTCCAGCTCAAAGTAAAAAATTCTTGGAGCGTTTAGCAATACAGCTTGATGCGGATGTTGAGATAACCGAAGCAGGGAAGATTTATTATAAGTTTCCGACAGTGAAAGCTATTGATTATAAGCAGTTGAAGGGAAATGGATAAACTATCTCTTATCAATAAGCAATTACTATTTATAGCTCACCTTTAAATGCTTTATCGAGAATGGAAGGTAGCAGCGCATCTAATTCATGTAGTGCTTTTTCTCGCAAGCGTTTCATTTCATCTACTTTGCTTTGAAGGCGATCGAGGTAATTAACAATACGCTTTTGTTCTGGAAGAGATATATCTACTGGAAAAGGAATCTTGATAACAACTCCCTGAGAAATTTTTTTCATACTGGGACTTGTTCCTTTAGCATTGCGTTTAATGTAATCACGCACTGGCGTACATGTAAGCCAAAAATGGACAAATCTCTTATCAGCTTTAGATTCATCTATTTCTAAACGCATCATTAAATCTGGGTATATGCAAGGGTATGGATTACCATCATAAATGGCAGCATGTCCTACTAATTCGGGTGAATTACTTCTAGTAATCAATAAATCGCCTTTTTTAAGCCAATAGTGAGCATTTTCATCAACAGATTCTGATGTACGCTTAAATTCTGTTCCGTTGTAATCAAAACCTGTTACCGCACCGAGAGAAAGTACTGGAATGCCTGTTGGTAAGTCATCTCGCCTTGGTGACCAACCGTTTTTAGGTTTTTCTAATAAAACATCGGATAAATAACCATTTATAGAATTTTTGCTTAATATTTTTGTAGATGCAGAAGTAAAAAATGCTTTGGTTAATTTATTCGTTTGTTCGCGAAGCGATCGCGCTTCTTCTATCTTCCCCGCCAACTCCTCAACCTTAGCAACTATCCTCCGTTGTTCTTCTATTGGTGGTAAAGATATTTTCATTGAAAGAAATTTATCTTCTTGTAAATATCTTCTGTTAGTAGTTCCGTCACTAGATTTTATACAGAATTCAACAAAAACAGGAGTTTTAGTCAAATAATCAAAGTATTTTGAATCGAGTAAGGATTTATTAATATCAAATGCCCAAAAATTCCCAGTGATAATAGAATTATCACAATCTTCTGGCAATATACCAAATGCACCATTGCGAGCATCAATTTTAGACATAACAAGCTGTCCATGTCTAGCAATAAATTGTTTTTTTGTTCCGATTTTATTTCCTAAAGCTCGATCTCTAATAACAATACCTTGACCATTACTTTTGATAGTTATACGTTTATATTCTTCCAATTCAGAAATATATATTTCATCTTTGCGTCGTGTTAATAATTTATCTAATGAAAGCAAATCCCAATTTTTAGTCATATTAACTTAAAGTCATCCCACATTTCTTTTCTTGCTTCAGTGATATCTTCATCAGTAATATCTACTTTGATATCTGCACATAAACCTCTAACACTTTGCAAAGGTTGTCTTTTATTTAACGAATCTGCATATTGCAAAGATTGTTTGATATCATCTAATTCTAGATAAGGATATTCTTCTAAAATTTCCTCAAAAGGTTTACCATTTGCTACTAAATTAATAATTAAAAATACAGGAACTCGCATACCACGAATACAAGCTTTTCCTGCCATAATGCGAGGATTAAAGGTAATGCGGTCTAAATTTGAAACTCGATAATTGCTCATTGTTTATTGATAATTGAATTTATTTCATTCATGATTTCCGCTATTAGCCGATCTTTTTCTAAAATATCGGCTAATAATTGTTCTGGTGGTAGATGTTCAAAGTCTTGTCCCGAATTGGGATTTTTGCGATCGAGGTTGTAGATTGCCCAGTAGATAGCATCAGCTTTGGTTTGTTCTTCCTTGGCAATATCTCTCTGTTGTTTTTCTTCGGTTTGTAATTGTTTGATATCTTGCTTAATGGTTTTGATTTGAGTTTTAATTTCTTTTTGTTCGGTTTTGGGAGTGAAATCCAGAATAGTACTTTCTAAGTATTTGATTTTGTCTTCAAACTCTTTAATTTGCTTGCTACACTTATCGGCTGTTGCTTCTGCTTGTTTTGCTGCATCTTTGTAAGGAGTAGCTTCGGCGATCGCTTTTTCTTTTGCCTCCTTAAAATTATATTTCCAAGCCTGTTCGTTTGATTCTCGATTGTTCCACCACTCGATACAATCAGCAAATTCTTCATACTGAATTGGTTTGGTTTTGGTGTAGTTTTTTCTACCTTCTGGTAAAGGTATTTCGTAGTACCAAATCTCTTCGGTAGGTTGAGAAGAATCAAAGAATAATAAATTAGTTGGAATTTTGGTGTAGGGTTCAAATACTCCGTTGGGTAAGCGCACAATCGTATGCAAATTAAAGTTTTTTAGTAAGTCTTCTTTGATTTTGGCGCAAATACCATCCCCAAATAATACCCCGTTGGGAAATACTACCCCTGCTTTTCCAGTGTGTTTATCTTTTTGCAGCTTCCGCATAATTAACTGCAAGAATAACAAGGCAGTTTCTTTGGTTTGTTTGTCGCTAGGGAAATTGCCTTTAATTCTGTCTTCTTCTTCCCCCCCGAAGGGTGGGTTAGTCAGGATAATATCTACCCTATCTTTGATTCCCATCTCCGAAAGACTAAACCGCAAACTATTGCCATTATCGATATCGGGATATTCAAACCCGTGTAACAACAGGTTCATGTGTGCCAGCATTAAGGGTAATGATTTGGCTTCCCCACCAATAATGCTTTGCTGTAATATTTGCCAATCGGTAGCAGTGGTTTGTTTTTTGAGATATTCGTAGGCTTCTACTAAAAAACCACCCGTACCACAAGCAGGATCGAGGATAGTTTCGCCTAATTTGGGGGCAATTACCTCTACCATAAAGCGAATTACAGGACGAGGAGTATAAAATTCTCCTGAATCTCCCGCAGCATCCCGCATTTCCTTTAACATCGACTCGTAAAGAAGACTGAGGATATTGACTTCTTCCGATCTATTGAAATGTATTTCGTTTATTTTGCTGAGAACATCAAATAATAATGTCCCGCTAATCATGCGGTTATTGACATCTTTAAAGACTTTGGCAATTACGTCGGCGCGATCGCGTCCTGTTTTGCTTTTTAGACTGCGAAGATAAGCTAATAAACCTAAACCCTTTGCCCCGTCAGGAAGATCGGCTTCATCGTTGTTAATAAAATTCTTTAAGCGATCGCCTGTAAAGTTCTCATTTGCAGCCCAATCTCGCCAGCGATAAGGGGCTTTGATTGTTGGTTTATAAGTATTCCCTGCTAATTCTGCCTCATCTTCCCGTAGCTTTTCCGCATCATCCAATAATTTGAGAAACATAATCCAAGTCAATTGGGGAAGGCGATCTAATTCTCCATTCAATCCCTTATCCTTCCGCATGATATCCCGTGCGGATTTGATCGTACTTCCTAATTTCTGGGCAGTAGTAACTGTTTTATTTGTTTGTTTCTTTTTTGTAGCCATTTAAAATTTATGCTGAATAGAGAAGGTTTTGCAGTTGATATACGGCTTCTTTTAGCTGTGGAATCCCACCAAATTTTTCCGCAATCTCCCGCACATTGCCATAGCTATCAAATTCACGGTTAGCTTTAAAGGTAGTAGGAATCTCTAACTCTTTTAACCCATGTTCGGCATACTTATCCAAAAGAATTGCTAAAATCTCCCGCGCATCTTGCCCATACTGTTCAAAAAAGTCTTTCTTGCGGCGCTTCAATCTGGCTACTCGTTGCTTGTAAGTTATAACTGGTGCATCAAAAGCAATATGACAAATGAGATCGAAAGGATCGGCATCTGGTTGGTTAGTAACTTCCTTTAACTCCTCAAAATCAATTCCCTTTTCCTCTAGCAATTCAATTACTTGCGATCGCTTGTTAGGGTCTGCCCATTTTTGTTGTATTTCTAGAGTAGAACGATAGAGTACACGGACTTGTTCTTTGGTATGGTCGATTAATTTGGATAACCGCAGTTGATTCTCAGCATCAGGATCGTAGATTTGTTCCTCGATAATTTCTTCTGTACCACCATCTACATAGTATTTCCGGGGTAATTCATCTTCATCTTCTGGTAAACCCCTAAAACCAGTTTCTTCTGTGTCTTCTGACTCTGATTCATCTTGTTCTTTTGGAATTACCAGCCCTTCATCATCGATTTCTGCTTCTTGAATCAAGGCTGGTTCGCCATCAAATTCTGGATCTTCAAATAAAACCGTGCTTTTAGTGTAGTCAATTATATTAAAGGATATTTTGTCATATTCTTCTCTAACTCGCGTTCCTCTGCCAATTATTTGTTTAAAATCCGACATCGAACGAATTACGCGAGCAAGCACGATATTTGTACAAGTCGGAATATCAACCCCTGTAGTTAATAACTTAGATGTCACTGCAATAATATGGGTTTTATCCTCAACATCTTTAAAATCATCTAAGTGTCCTTTGCCCACAACGCCAGCATCAGAAGTAATGCGAGTAATGTAATCAGGATTCTCTTTTGTAATATCTGTATTGAGATTGCGTAACGCTTTAATCATAGCTTTTACGTGTTCCTCATCCACACAAAAGACAATAGTTTTAGCATATCGATCGGTAGCTTTGAGAAAATCTGTCAGATGTTGGGCGATCGCTTTAGTTCTGGCTTCTCTAACTAATCTGCGTTCAAAATCGGGAGTCAAATATATTTCATCAGGAATATTTCTACCATAGCGATCCAATTGTCCCTCACTCGGTTGCCATCCTTCTTTATCCGAACGAGTCGTAACTCGATAAACTCGATAGGGTGCTAAAAAACCATCTTCAATTCCCTGCTTGAGAGAATAAGTGTAAAGAGGATTGCCAAAATAACGATAAGTATCGACGTTATCATCCCGTAAAGGTGTCGCAGTTAATCCCAACTGATAAGCAGGTTCAAAATATTCTAAAATACTGCGCCAATTACTTTCATCCCTCGCGCTACCTCGATGACACTCATCAACAATGATTAAATCGAAATAATCGGGATTATATTCTTTATAAAGTCCAGGGCGAAAACTATCTTCAGCGATCGCTTGATAAATGGCAAAATAAATATCCCTTCCTTTCTTTGCTTCTCTCTGAATCTTGTAAATTTTATCCTCATCAAAAGCAGAGAAATCTTTATTTATCGGATCGTCAACTAAAATATTGCGATCTGCTAAAAACAAGATTCTTGGTGGACGCGATTCAAAAGCGGCATTCCATTTCATACTGGTAAGCATCCAGCATATCTGAAATGCAACTGAAGTTTTACCCGTTCCCGTTGCCAATGTTAGTAGCAACCGCTTTTGTCCTTTAATAACTGCTGCGATCGCTACATAAATAGCATTACGCTGATAGTAACGAGATGGTTTACCGGGAGTAGGAAACATCGAAGTAACTAACTTTTCCGCTACTTCTAGCTTTATTTGTTCATCTTCTTCCCCAGTCAATCTCGTCCAAAGCTGACTTGGAGTGGGGAAAACCTCCATCACATCTGACTGTTTCCCCGTAATAAAATCAAATTCCACAATTCCTTTGCCATTAGTAGAATAGGCAAATTTAACCCCTAACAACTTGGCATAATCAATTGCTTGTTCCAATCCCTCATCTGGAGTTTTATGTTTTCTCTTGGCTTCCACCACTGCAATAGGATATTCACTTTTATACAACAGCAAATAATCAAGAAACTTTCTCTTACCGCGACGTTTCCTTTTGTTTCTCGGTTGAATCTTGCCAGCAGTGAAATAATACTGTTCTGTATAGTCATGAGGTTCGCTTTCCCATCCCGCTTCCCTCAATTTCGGTTCAACATATTTTCGACAAGTATTAGTCTCATTACTCATGCTGGCAAACTTTTTGCTTTCTAATGCCTCTACTGCTTCTATTTTTCCCATGTTTGCCAGTTTTTGGCGCAATCTCTGATGAATCCGATCCAACCACAAGGGAATTACAGGTTGTCCCGATTTAACAGACGCGATCGCATCAGGCAAGTTAAACTCACCCAATGTCAGTGATTCATCAGTCAGACTCCGAGAAATAGCAAATCTCTTGGTTTGCGATGGTTGAAAAAATAATGGTTCTTCTTTTCTTACAGCATCTAATCCAGTAACAGCTTCCTGAAACTCTAAACCAGCAGAGAGTAAATACTCCATCACCGCCAAAGACACCAAATCATCTTCAGTGTAAAAAACGCTGCGTCCTTTTCCCGTTGCATCTACTGTAGGAACAACTACTTCTTTTTCTCGCCAATACTGTAACTGTCGCAGAGTACAACCCGTTATCTCGGCTGCTTCCTTGCTGGTAAAAAACATTTACTATCCAATGTCGATCTGAGTCAGAGAAATCTATCTTAATCTCTAAAACAATTCTAAAAAATTTTGTTACATAAATTTTTATCTTCACAAGAAAACAATATGTTATTATCAATCACATGAGTCAGATTAATATCCAGTGTCAATTAGTTGCCTCAGAAAATACTCGCCGTCATTTATGGAAATTAATGGCAGAGAAAAACACCCCATTAATTAACGAAATACTATGGCAAATAAATAACCATCCAGACTTTGAACAATGGCAGTCTGAAGGAAAATTGCCGAACAGTTTTGTCAACGATTTGTGTAAATCTCTCAAAAACGATCCTCTTTACGCAGGACAGCCATCTCGGTTTTATCTTTCAATAGTTAAATCAGTTAACTATATCTACAAATCTTGGCTAAAACTACAACAACGCAGACAGCGTAAATTAGAAGGGCAAGAACGCTGGCTATCCATGCTTAAAAGCGATACTGAGTTATTGAAAGAGTGCGAATGCAGTCTGGATATATTACGTAAAAAAGCCAAAGAAATTCTGACCCACGTTGAAGCTACTATTGAAAAATCGGAGAAAAAGGAGAAGAAAACTAAAAAATCAACACTTTTATTCAATCTATATGACGAGAGTAAAGATATCTTAACCCGTTCAGCTATATGTTATTTGCTCAAAAACGGCAGTAAATTACCCAAACCTGACAGACTAGAAGATAGCAAGAAATTTGCTCAACGTCGTCGTAAAGTAGAAATCAAAATAGAAATACTTAAAGACCATATAGAAGGCAGTCGTCCTCATGTCAGAGAATTAACAGGAGAACAGTGGCTAGAAACTCTACTTACTGCTGCTACTACAGTTCCAAAAGATGATAAAGAAGCTCGTTTTTGGCAAGATGTACTTCTAACTAAACCAAAATCTCTTCCTTTTCCTATCACTTTTGAAACCAACGAGGATTTAAAGTGGCACAAAAACGAAAAAGGTAGATTGTGCGTTCGTTTTAATGGCTTAAGTAAACATATTTTTCAAATATATTGCGATCGCCGTCAGCTACATTGGTTTCAACGCTTTCTCGAAGACCAAGAAATCAAGAAAGAAGGAAAAGATAGTCATTCCAGTGCCTTATTTACTTTACGTTCTGCTAAACTTGCTTGGAAACAAGATAAAGATAAAGGCGAACCTTGGAATGCTAATCGCTTGATGTTACATTGCACCGTAGATACTCGATTTTGGTCGGCAGAGGGAACACAAGTAGCGAAGAAAGAAAAAGAAGCTAAACTGCTAAAAACTATTACTAACATGAAAGACAAGGGCGAATTAAGTCCTACTCAGCAAGCCTTTGTTCACAAGAAACACTCTACATTAGCCAAATTACATAACTCTTTTCCTCGTCCCAGTCGTGAACTCTATCAGGGAAAACCCAATATCATTCTTGGTGTAGCGATGGGTTTAAATAAACCAGCTACAGTCGCTATCGTCGATGGAAATACAGGAGATGCGATCGCATTTCGCAGTATTAGACAATTACTTAAAGACAAAAAATCAGGGCGAAAAAAGTCAGATGATAAAAAGAAAAAATATCGAAAAAAATATAGCTTGTTAAATCGTCAAAGACAACAGAAGCAATATCTATCACATCTTCGTCACAAAGCTCAAAAACGCGCTGCTGATAACCAAAAAGGTGAATCTAACTTAGGTGAATATATAGATCGGTTGATTGCTAGAGCCATTGTGGAATTAGCCAAAGAGTATCAAGTCAGTGCAATTGCCGTTCCTAAAATTGAAGACATGAGAGAAATTGTCCAAAGTGAAATCAAAGCTAGAGCAGAAGCTAAAATTCCTGGCTATGAAGAAGGAAAAAAAAAATATGCCAAGCAGTATCGGATAAATATCCATAACTGGAGTTACGGTAGATTAATCGAAAATATTGCTACTCAAGCCAGTAAATGGGGTATTGCTCTTGAAGAAGTTAAACAACCCGTTCGTGGTAGTCCAATTGAAAAAGCTCAAGAAATGGCAATTTCAGGATACAAAGTGGTTAATAAAACTTAATCCTTGGCTTAATTCAGTACCTTGAAAATTACATAAAATTAAATATATCAATGTGCCGTAGTTCATGCTCTATTTGAGCCTCTGTACTATGAAAAATGTGGGTTAGTTTGGTTATCTAAAGATAATCCTGCTTTCTGACCCTGGTAGCTGTTCACCCTGATGCTGCTGTCAATAGACAGGAATAAGGCGCACTCCCAGCAAAAAGGGCGCGGGTCTACTGCTGTAGTGGCTACTGAATC
>JAAUYH010181719.1_pt1 | contig 14255 bp, 8 predicted proteins | sample 7278061 | NCBI WGS metagenome assembly JAAUYH01 (sample SAMN14350203, study PRJNA611818) | marine sediment metagenome | isolation source: surface marine sediment (0.6m) | place: French Polynesia: Moorea | collected 2018-08
CCCCCCCCCCCCCCCATCCGGACTCCTCCGGGCATCACCTGGCTCCCTGCAGGCCCGATAGACTAGGAGGAACTTAAAAAAATGTGGTAAATCGACGAATTACCAAATACAATCGAATAAATACATAACGGCTGTCCCACCTATCTGAATGAGACAGCGTGGCCGAGTGGTCTAAGGCGTTGCGTTTAGGCCGCAATCACATTGTGGCGTGGGTTCGAACCCCACCGCTGTCAAATTCGATATTTTGCTTCAGCGGAGAAAGAGTATCCTGATTAATGCACCTTCCATCTGTTGAGTCCGCTCAGAGATGAAGTTCGTGATGGGGGAGACAAGGTAATGGAGGTAAAATTTATTTACAAAGCGAAACAAGGAAATAAGACAATACGATAGAGGGGAATGCGATACAAAAACTAACTGGTTGAAGTGGAGCTATTCAATTCAGCTGAAGGAGGACAAACATCCTTGTTAGTAGAATTCAGCGTAGTAGTCAAACCATTCGGTCCGCTGTTTGCTAGAGGCGGCTGCGATAGCACAGCACTACTCTTGCCAGGAACATTCAACTCGGCATTATTGGGCAATGTACTTCCTTCACTAACATTATTAATCGCGTCAGTATCAGCACCCTTTTGTTCGGCAACTGCACGCTCCATGCGATTTAACGCAGGTAACAAGTCGTCGGGGTCTCCATCAAACTTGTCAATGAGCTTACTGACAAAAGAATTGATGTGAGTCGGATAAGTTTCATAGAACGTATCCATATTGGCACAAATCGCTTGTTCAATGTACCAACCAAGGAAGGCAATATCTACCGTACATTTGCCTCGTATGGTCTGAAGACATGAACGTGGGTCATCAGTGCACTCAGTGAGGGTTGTTGTGCCAGACATAGTTATGTAGTCGCCCAAAGCAGCAGTTGCAATAGAAAAATTCAATTCGTACGGCTTTTCCTCATCCCAATGCTGAGTATCATTAATTTCGAGGTAAGTGTCATCGAATACTGGTTTCACCGCAGCAGGAATATCAATCGTTTTCGGAACATAAACTTGTTGACGTGTTTTCTCCGTCTCAGTTCCCCCGTCAATCTGTACAATCGGGCTGGAGTCCACACGGTTCAATGCTCCATCGGCCACGAGATGATCCATAAACGCACGCCCATCGCTCGTGATTGCCCGCCACAAAACTTCGCGACAGATTGGTAGTTGCTTTTCGATGGTATATTCAGATACCATTGTATCGATACACCACGAAATGTGCCAGTTACACGTCAGTCGGTGAATTCCAAATTTCAGGAAGAATAAATTCCAATGTGTACGGTATCGCACACCACTCGGCTTAGGGCGCCACCTCAAGTCTCTCAAATCTCCTGTGCTCTGCAATCCAATACTGTACTTCACTCAGCAATTAACTAATTGAAAAAAGGTATTTGTTACAGTATCAGATTTCGAATTAAATAAATTTAATATGGACCATTTTTTATTTTATATAAATCCGGGCCTGACATGCCCCCAACACATCACTTTGTTATTCATTAATTGTAAATGCCCGCCCAATAAATTCAACTAAATTATCGAAGAACTGCTTTCTACCACATTCCTTTGACTCGTTATACATCTCATGCAACGCATCGGGACAAACCACAAACTCCACTTCGTGCGATATTGCCTCAGCCAGTCTTCTCGAGCCTTCGGGTTGCGTCAAATTGTCCTTCCCTCCATGAATAATCAACACAGGAATGGATGACCGTAGCACTGACGAAGATCCGTCCTTTTGTGGAATGTCCCGGACCAACTCATTACCGCGCGTGAGAAGTGAGCTACTTAATCCAATTGATATTTGATTAGTGAGTTCTGAATCCCCGCCATTGTATAAGTCAATAATTTTCTCATCATGTGTGAGCAAGCGTCCACTAATGTCATTCGCCTTGGTCACCCTTCGCATAAACGGCAGTGCTGCGATGACTGGTACTACTGGTGCCAGTGTGCGATTGACAACACCTTGTACCACTGGAGTTATTGCGGGCGCTGATAGAAATACTCCCGAGATACGTTGCTGTCCTTTGCCATGTTCCCGTACAACATCCGCACGGTTCGCTACTCCTGCCGCTATAAGGCCACCTAAAGAGTGCCCCGCGATTATCACACGCAGATCATCCGCACTTCGTTCGATCACGTCAGGAATCACACGTTCTATCCAGTCGTTCTCCAACTCCTTGTATCCATCTATTACACCTCGTCCACCTTCCGAACCTCCATGACCTCGAATATCAGCAGTGCAAAATGCATGAAGCAATGAACTGCGCATAAGTAATTCGCCACCAACGTGTTTCACTCGACCAGAATGCTCTCCGAGGCCTTGATGCCAAAGTATTATGTTTTTCGCGTTTGCGATGCTTTCCCCTTTTCGAGTTAAAATCAGCAACTTGAGGCGAGGTGTACCATCCAAATACACAACTTCCTCATCCACTTCATGCTTCCAATCGAGTACACTTGCCGATTCTGCCATTTCGATGAATTTGTGTGTACTGTACACCAAGCGGAGTGCACCCGCCACCTATGTTCGACTATCAAAGCTAAAAACACTTCTTGGGGGCCACAACGAAATTCACGGTAATTTCTTAACTAGGTGTGGTCCAACAGCATGCGTATATCTGTATACATACCTTCATTGATCTCATTCACCGATGACAGGGACGGTATTGAATTTCGTATCGGTTAGATCTGTGTCGAGTTCGTTGCGGGTCAGCTCGTTTGTCAACCATCGATCCATTGCGCAGAAATCCAAGTGTTTCCTGCCCTCACTGATCTATCGACGATCTCGGATATTGAGCACGATGCAAGTGAATGGCACTGATATGAAAGAACGCGATGCCGCGACTCTGTGGAAGGATATATGCCAGGCTGCCCCTGCTCTTCTATCTGCACATGCCCTAAAATCGGATGGCAGTGTTATCACTTCGCGATGGTCCCAGCGTGATGTTATTGCTGCTCGAAAACGTACACTGGTGCAAACCCATGCTCGAGTCGATGGCTCGAATTATGTCACGGGGTTACCAGCTGATGTGGGTGCATGTGATGAGTTTATCAGCCCATCTCGCAAACACATGGTGCGATTTGTAGAGAAGCCTAACGATGAAGGTACGGAAATTTCTGTTTGGGCGCTCGGTAACGATAATTTTGGCTCGTCTATATTGAGTGTATGGACTGTACGTGAGAAAATGCATGGCCGTGTGTTTTCTGATGAGTGGTTTGGAGGTGTTGCTTGGTCGCCTGATGAAAATCTGTTCATTTATATTGCCGATAGACCGAAGAAGATCGAATTTGAAGAGGTCCCTGAAGGTGTATTGAAGAAGTCCTGGATTGATTCCCTGCGTTCCAAATACGATGGAGCCTCTCGTGATGTCTTGGGTGAAGGTTATGTGGGAAAGCGATCACCGGCCATGTTCCTCGCCGATGTGACGCTTGGCGAATGTAGAACATTATGCCCGCCTGTGCCCGGTGTACCGGAGTCTGAGAACCATGATTTGTACGGATCTCCTGTTTGGAGTCCTGATGGTGCTTTCGTTGCCGTGACACGTCGACCGACTGCACTCACAGAATCAGCGCTGGAAGAGGATGGACTCGCAGACAATCCCTATACCCTGGGCGTTCGGTATTGCTATAATCGATATTCTTCTGTTGAGGCGTTCGTTGCTCCCAAGTCTTTAGACGATTCGAAGAATGTGCTTGAGACACTCACTCCTATCAGCGACCATAAGTTTTTGGACGATTATTGTTGTATTAGTCCTCGTATTTCTCCTGACTCCAATTTGTTGGTTTATTTATCAGCTCCTCGCACAGCAGAGGGACGTGCCAAAAGCGTTACGCTACCTCATGCCACAACTAAGGTGCTGCGTGCAGCACATGTTTCCGTTGAAGATGGTGGTATCTTAAGCGCTGAGCCAGTTACAATGGTTGATGTGGTGGATTCTCCTCAGCCGAATGAGTTTCCCGGCCTGTATCTTCATTCACTTCCTAGCCGTACATGGACTCACACCAGCAATGGGATGTCACTCTTGGCTTCATCAACATGGGGTTCAGCACAACGTGTGCTGAGGATTTCTATTGATACAGATAACTTGCAGAACAAATCAAAGGTATCAGACGTTACTCCTGTTATTCCAGATATGAAAGTCCAACCATCAGTATCGCTCATGGACATATGTCCAGATGGTAGTATTGTTGTAAGTGCAAGCTCCCCCATGCACCCGACAGCCTTATTCTATGCGAAATGTGCAGAGAAAGGAGTCGAAGCGATAGCAGCTTCCCATCGATCAGAACCGTCAGGAATTCTTGAGCATAATGTACTACCATTTGAATGCACAAATCTAATGCTCGCTCCCACTCGAAATAACATGATTGATGCGTCGGTTGCAGCTATTCCCTATGACAAGTCAAAGGCAAATCCCTCGGAACGATTTCAGGCTACATTACTTATTCCGCGGTGTGCAGAGACTAAGGCAGTTCCATTGGTGGTATACCCGCATGGGGGACCTCACTCAGTTAGTCTGAATTCCTTCTCTGCAGGAGTTGCCGCAATGCTTTTATCGGGTCTGGCAGTGCTTCACACTAATTACCGTGGATCTCTTGGACTTGGACAAGCGTCGCTTCGTTCGTTGCCAGGTCTCGCTGGATCGCAAGACGTTGCAGAAGTGTTGCAAGCCACTCAATGGGCACTACAAAATAACGCAGAGTTATTGGACAAAGAGCGAGTTGGTTATGTCGGTGGTAGCCATGGCGGATTCTTGGGTGCACATGTGTCGATGGTTGAAGGAAATCCATTCAAAACGGTATGTCTGAGGAATCCAGTAACAAACATTGCGTCAATGGTTGGTGTTACAGATATCCCGGAATGGGGTTTTTGTGAAGCCGGCGTAAGTGCGGTTAGTCCAGAGACGGGACTTGCGCTTTGCGCAGACCCAACGGCGTTGGAGAAAATGTGGCGTGCTTCACCAGTGGCGCGTGTACGAAAAGGCGGCCCTCGACCAGCACCTACAACTCTGTTTGTCGGAAGTGAAGATAGAAGAGTGCCACCATCACAATCTATAGAGTGGCATCGTGTTATAACAGAAGCGTTCGGTGCAGGTATTGTCACTCTACGTTGGTACCCTGGAAACAATCACAGCATTGACAAGGTACCGGATGGAGATGATGTCTGGGTTCACTCATTGGAACTACTGAGCAGAATGAAATGAAAATGATGCTGAGACCTTATGAGCCAAGTGATATCGTTCTTGTACTGTACTTTGTAGTACAAAATGTGCAGTATTATTGCTTACTGTAAGGGAATGAGATTGCTAATCCAGCGTGACCTGCAATGCTTATGAAATGAGGACACTCCTCACCGCATTACCCAGGGTACGGTACGGTACGGTACATCTTTTTATTTACAGTAATTTACGGTACTACTATACTAAGAAAACTATCCGATATTTGCCCTTGCGCCTTAAGCATCATTTCAGTAAGTATATCCTCATTGTTGCGCCGACTACGGTACTTCCATTGTGGAGTAAATTGCTTGGCACTGTACAGTTCATGAATTTCCACATATTGTAGACCGAAATTTGTTCACAGATACCACAGTACTATACCAGTACTGTACTTAGCACATTTCCAGTTCTCTCATTCGATCCATCACAAAACAATTGACATCAGTTCTGTACAGCAGTTAAGTTTAATAAACCGAAAGTTAGCTCACTTTTGGCGCGCCACCTCCATCACGTTCACCACCACAACCTCGCCAACAACTTCCACCAGTGCTCTGTAACCATCCACCTCAAACTCGCTCAACGCCGCAATATACGGTCGTTTCAGGTCCGTATGGACTGCTATTACATCTCGTATCACTCCCACATCCAACAACAGCGTGGCAAAACATAATGTCAAGTCTGGCACCTTAGCCGTCATCGCTACCGTGAGTAAATATCTCAATTCTTGTCTGCACAAATGCTTCGCCTTTGCTCTTATACTCAGCATATCGTCCGTATCGTACGATGACGGTGGGGGTGGCAATTGCGATCCGAAAACTGTATCACTCGCAAATCCGGTCAATTCCGCATTCGCTGTATCTGCAAATGTTCTCGGTGTGATAGCAGGCTTTGTCCCTTCATCATCATCCTCATCCGCAGATATTCGATTTGTATCGATTCGCAATCCGTTCACCTTACCTGTGGTGGACGATTCGAATGTCGCTAGCGCTTTCCTGACCGCCGCAACCGATGGCTCCGTGAATTGGAACTGTCTATGCAATGACAAAATCGTACCATTAAAGTCACGCACAAATGGGCTACTTGGATGTTTGCCTACAAGTTCACGTTTCAGCCATGCAGCAAGTGGAAACTCCATTCTCACAGCTAATGCTGCCAAATTTCGGAAGTCCATTTTCGACAGCAGCACATGCGCATGTTTCAATACCGCAAGGTCAACTGCCGGGATACGACTGCAAGGTTCGTCCGGTCTAGAATTCGAGTAGGCGCTGAGTGCTGCACCACGCGGGACTAGTGCAGCTTCCGCAATCCAACTCACATCTTCCACCGTTCGCAATTGACTAGAATTCAACATTCCCGCACGGTCTGCTTTCCCCAAAAAGTTAGCCAAGTCTGCCGCGAGTGACAATTCTCCTCTATTCAGCGCTGCTTGTACGAGTCGGAGCGAGTGAGGTGTACTCGAAATAAACCCCCACATTTCTTGCAAAATAACCAGTAAACAAGCCGCTGTTCTGAGTCGTCCACTCATGAAACATTGCTCCAGCAACGCTGCAGGCTCGCCTGCCAAAGAGAACAATAGTGGCCATCTCTTCGAATCAAGTTTCCGCGCACATCTCACAACGATATCCTCGTACTCTCCAAAGTACCTCAACAATCGAATAACTCTTGGAAATAAGCTCGACGCTCTGGACGATGAGCCATTACCACCAGAATTCGTACTGCTGGCGCCGTTTAAATCATCTCCTTCTTCATCCATACTTGAGTATTCTAGATTTCCTCTAAACAGTGGTTTGTTCGCCGCCGACGTTTCGTCATGTTCCAAGACAGCCTCATACAACAGCCATTCCAAAGAATCTGCAAACTGTGGTTGTGAAACACATTTAAGCGCAACTTGTAGCGCAGCGCGGTCATCACTTCCAGGTTTCAACAATAAGTGTCTCAAAAGTGTATGGAGAATTGGTTGCCTCTTGACCTGAATTACTTGACAAGGCATTTCACCATCTTCAGTTCCTCCAGAGTGAGAAATTAGACCTTGTGTGGCACCAAGCACCATTCCTGACGTTGACATTATTGCAAGTGGATATACCTCAGGATCAAGTTCAAACCATCGTTCAACGGAAACACCACTCCTCCTAGAAGCCGATTGCATGATCCCTTCCCTTCTTCTCCTAGTTTCCTTCACAGTTGAATCGCTGTCCTCATCCGAATTTACAAAAATCCCATTTTTCGACATGTCTCGATCGTCTAAATACCTTGACATACCGTCCCGGAAACACACGTGCAACCCATCGTCACCATAAGCCCACCAGACAGGCCTATGTAGCACATCATCAAATGGTTTACATCCTGTCGAAGTATACCAAAACCTCTCCACGTATCTCAACAATGGCGTGGATACCATGTTTTCCGTGTTGAGTAAAATGAGCGAACCAGTACTTCGAAGCAACATAATCTGTCTGGGTGCCGGAATCTCACTTCCAGGAGGAAGCCCATGTACCGCCTGGTCAAGCGAGGGGAATATTCGAACTTCGCTAACACCCCCGCCGGGAGCAGGAAGATTTCGGAGATATGTTGAAGGGTCAATACGACACTGAGGGGCACTCAAAAACAGGTTACCGTTGAGTTCACTCTTTCGGCGCGGTGTTAGTGGCCGCTTTTCTCTTGTCGGTAAAAAGATTTCATATACGAGTTTTAGCTCCATGGAAGAACCATATCGTTCAACGATATGAAATAAATAAACGAGGGAGTCCTCGCACAACACGAGTAAGTATCCATCGGAGCGCACATCCATCAGCAATGGTCTGGTCTTTAGCTTGCATTGTGCCTGTAACGCGGTGGAATCAAGGGCATCACGCGAATACAATAATAGTTCGAATGATGGCGTAGAATTTGACGAGCGTCGCGACCTAATATCGTCAACTTGATTTCCCACAACGAGAGTTCGTCCCACCCAACCCAACGTACAACATTTGATGCGTCTATCGTATCGAATATCACCAAAAATTTTCCATCGTTGCAACTTTGCAGAACAAAACGCAATACCGTGTGAACCCGCCACCGCCACCAGCGACGCGTCATCATTGACTGCAATTTTCGATGGCGGCCAGTTATTACCTAGGTAGTCATGGGGAATAATGAGATGCTGCCAGGAAAAGAGTTGCTGTGATGGCGCACCATGAGCCATTCGTCTACTAAAGCTCTCATCTGCATGCGCGAGCAACAATACTCTATCAGGTCCAAGTAATGCTAATCTTCCAGACTCGCCCTGAGATGATACACCGGCTCCGACGCTTTTGTAAAACGTGAACTCCACTAAATGTGGTTCACTTTCCGAGCTTGCAGTTGAGGACGCGGACGGTGCTGCCCATAAGAACAGACCTTCTGGGCCCCACGCAAGCGCTTCGACCCCGTCTTGCATCGGTGGTGTCAACGAAGTTGTTCTCGTCACGCGACCGCGCATTCCAGGAGTATGAGGCAGCGCACCGCCAACCTGAGGTAAGGTCCACATCAATCGACATCCAGATACAGACCAAACTGCAAGTCCACGTCTCTCCCACCCAACCACTAACGCCGCGCCGTCCGGAGTCCACGCAAGGTGTTTCGCCGCGCCCACATCCTCTGGTTCAAAGTACCAGCCAGACAAGGACAACTTTCGCATGACCGGGCAAGTGTCGCCTGGTGGTACGCCAACATAAAACTGCTCCACATCACCATCAGCTAACCCAACAGTCGCGAGCATTCGTCGCGGTTCTAAAGTAATAGACGCACTTTTAGTTGACCTCAGCCACCGCCCGTCAACAGCACTTGGATGTGATACACCACCATCAGGGGCGCTCAATAACAGCGCAGGACCAGAGCCAAGTACAACGCCTAAGAACCCAAGTACAGGTTCGTAAGTAAGCCCGCAAATTCCACCAGCATCATCTTCGCCCTGTGCAGTGAGTATGGCAGAAATCGGGTCATCAGTTAAGAAATCATCGCCATTGGGTACGACAACGCCCATCTTCACTAGCGCGTTATTCTTTCGCAGCAATTCAGGAAGATGCACGCGCCAGAGGATGTCCCCATCCCACGTGAGACAACTCAAACCACCCGCAGAAGTCGCAATAAGTGCACCAACAAGCGCAGAACAGGCAGCGGTTACAGTACTTCCGGAATGGGCAACGCGGGCTTCTGCAACACGTCTGAGTGCAACGGGATGAAGAGGTTTCGGAGGATGTTCCGGGCGCGCAAGTTCAGGAACACGAAAATCGGTGACGCCATGGCGGCCATCAGGAAGGGGAGACTCCACAACCTTGAAAACGAGAGTGAAGCCATTGCGCATAAATGCAACGAGTGATAAAGTATCAGGAGACCACGCAGCGTTCACGAAAGGACCTTCCTCATCAATAACATGATCGGCAACAATAAACCGGCCTAGCAGTACGCGATGTTGACCAGCACTCCATACATGTAGCGCAGCATGAGATACAGCAAGCAAGTATCGGCCAGATGGGTCGGGTAGTAAGGCAACAACACGATGTGCGCCTTTTGGAGGCGCGAAAGCCTTGGGCGAGCCAGAGGCGAAAACGCCCATGTGAAAAGAGAATATAGAAAGAAATTACACTCCCGCCAGTTTGTTTCGAGCAGTCGGGAAGATCCCGTCGTCAGGGAAAGGACTGTCGAGAGACGATACTGTACAAAAAATGGTAGTTGCAACGGACGGCGTCTCGAGCGGAAGTTGGAGAAAGGCCTTGTTGTGTAAGCTTGTGGCAGATTAAATTATAATCGAAATTCTATGCTACGCACTCATTTATTGGACACACTTCTTGCTTTACATCTTGACCCGCACCACACTCACACTTCAAACACTGATATCGCACCATGTCTCAACTGAGAACGCTAGTACGACGGTTCGAGTCGGTTCTTATCGAAAAGAAGTCACGGTTTGTGACACTCGCCGCACCTGTTAGCAGTGAAGTTGAAGCGAGAGCGTTTATCGATTCGGTATCCGATCCTAAAGCGTCTCACAATTGTTATGCCTATCGTATAGACCAGGGAACTTTTCGATACAGTGACGATGGTGAGCCAGGAGGAACTGCCGGTCTTCCTATATATAGTGCATTAGCAGCTGGAAACTTTGTGTACACGGCTGTGGTGGTGGTCAGATACTTCGGTGGTATAAAATTGGGCACTGGTGGTTTGACACGAGCGTATGGTCGTGCAGCTAGCGATTGTCTAGGAGATGCAGAGACTGTTCCATACATACCAACTGTTAAGGCCATCGTCCGCGTTGGGTTCGACACAATTTCATCGGCGTTTCGTGCTGTCGAGCGATACAAACGACTTAACGCAATGAACAACGCGGAAGGTTGCGAGATTCATGTTGCTGTACCATTAGATGCGCGAGATGCTTTCGTTACAGAACTTCGTAACGCCACCAAGGGCACTGCCAAAATCGAGTTTGAGGATTAGTAACAATGCGCCTAACTTATTTTCACACAAACTTTCAATGCAACTTAAATTCGGTTATCTATATTGTACGCTACGGTACAGGGGGGTGGACAAAATTCTATCAACCCTTGTAGTGTTTATTTGCAGTACTGTAACATAGTTGTTAGATTTTTGGACACCCTCTTGTACGGTACAGAACATTAGAAGAAGTTTCAAGGTTAATCTTTTATACAGGTTTTCTTCGCTTTAGGCGCACCCTAACTACTATGCGCCTAATGCGTGGTGGCACATGAGGCGAGGTACAGTAGGTCTGGATAATTCAGGTATGGCACTCACCCGAAAGTTGCCGGCTATAAGACATCAACAGTTACTATTTTAACCGGAATTCAGAAAAAGTCCATGCAGCTCAAAACAAACAGAGACGAATTCTATTGGACGTCGTTTCATTTTGTGGTGTATTTCGTTCATTCAATTCAGTTCAGATTCTGAATTGCCCATAATTCTAGAAACACTTTGAGCTCCGGTACCCAACGGTTCAGCTCTCTCATTACAATGGCGTTTATCTCATCGATTTCAGTTTTACGCGCAAGTCGATGTGCGTTCACGCCTAACACCATCTCGCCACCCACTCAAAGATCGAAAATCAATGTACGACCGGTGCGACGGGCAAGATGGCACTCGAATGTTTCGTCGAATGACTTCAAAACAGGAATGACAATAGAGGTGGATGGAATTGTGTACAAGGTCAACGAATTTTTGCATGTGAAACCGGGGAAAGGTGCGGCTTTTGTGCGCACGAAACTGCGGAACATGAAAACGGGGAATATTCTCGATAAAACGTTCCGTGCCGGAGAAAATGTGCGCTCTGCTTCCCTGGACAAGGTTGTGATGCAGCATACGTACGTCGATGGAAGTGACTTTGTGTTTATGAATATGGAGACATTCGAGGAGGAGCGTCTTAATGCGAAAATGTTGGGCGACACAGTAGCCAAGTTTCTCATGATTGGTATGGACGTGGACGTGCTAAAACACAACGACGATATTCTCGGTGTGGACATCCCGAAAAATATCACTTACACAGTTGTTCAGACTGAGCCGGGTATCAAAGGCAATACCGCTACGAATGCTACGAAGCCCGCAACTATAGAGTCAGGTGCAGAAGTTATGGTTCCACTATTCATTTCAGAGGGTGAGAAAATCAAAGTAGATACTACTTCCGGAAAATATGTCTCGCGCGATAACAATTAAACTCATAGACCTTTCCCTGGCACCAAACACATTCAAGTTCTAAGTCAACTTGTGTAGAATGAAACCCACCGTAATGTGATCTGTTACAGTATCGCATTTACAGTTAAATGACCAAATATCATGCTGATTCAGATGCTGTGCAGTAGTGTGGAATGCTTGCTCATTTCATACTGTTTGTCTTAAGTTAGGTTCCAGTAATGGCATCCAAGAACAACGCTTGCTCGCAAGTTGAAATGAACGGAACAAAAAGCATGGCATCAACTCAGGAGAAGGCGATTAATCTTGCAAAAGAATTTCTAGCATTTGACGATGCATCACCGTCACCGTATCATGCTACTGCCACGGTCGCGTCAATGTTAGATGAGGCGGGGTTTCAACGTTTGAAAGAAAGTGAAAAATGGAATTGTACATTAAAGGCTGGTGGTCGATATTACTTTACTCGCGAAGGATCTTCAATCGTGGCATTCGCACTTGATAGCAAGTTTGGTCAGGAACCATTGTCCTTCGCGTTGATCGGCGCACACACTGATAGCCCTTGTCTAAAATTGAAACCAGTATCAAATGTGCGTAAATCCGGCTATATACAGGTTGGCGTTGAGTGCTATGGTGGTGGCTTATGGCATACTTGGTTCGATCGAGATTTGACTGTTGCAGGTCGAGTCGCAGTACGAGAGCAATCTAAAGGTACACTAGAAATGCGACTCGTACACGTGAAAAAACCGATACTTCGCGTACCTAACCTTGCTATCCACCTAAATCGTACGGTGAATTCCGAAGGATTCAGGTTAAATAAGGAACATCACCTTGTTCCAATTCTTGCTACACAGCTTGGTGCAGCACTTAACGCACCATCGTCGAGTACTGAACCTTCGCATAGTTCATTGGCTACTGCCCGATGTAGTAGTGTATTGCTGGATTTATTGGCAACTGAACTCAATGTTAATCCAGAAGAAATCATCGACTTTGACATCTACCTGTCTGATACACAACCCGCTGCGATTGGAGGTGGATTGGATGAATTCGTGTTTGCGCCGAGATTAGATAATCTCGGCTCTTGTTTCACTGCTACCAAGGCACTGATTAATAGTCTTAATGAACCAAATTCCGAAGACAAAGGAAGTGTCGCACGCATGATTTGTCTTTTCGACCACGAAGAAGTTGGAAGTGATTCCAGTCATGGGGCAGGCTCTCCTTTAGTACAAGAAACAATCGAGCGTGTTACTTCGTGCTGCGAGTATGGAGCGTCGTATTACCAGGTTCTTCGGTCGTCAATGTTGGTTTCTGCTGATATGAGTCATGCAATTCATCCTAACTATTCTTCTTACCATGAAGCATTGCATAGACCGATCATGGGTGATGGACTAGTGATTAAGACAAACCAGAATCAACGTTATGCGACGAGTGGGATTACTGGGTTGGTTATGCGTGAAGTTGCCAGACGTGCAGGAAACTTGCCGCTTCAGGAGTTCGTTGTGCCTAATGACAAGCCGTGCGGTTCTACCATTGGTCCCATTATTTCTAGTATTACTGGGCTACGCACTGTGGATGTTGGTCAGCCTATGCTCAGTATGCACTCTATTCGTGAAATGACAGGTGTGGCGGACTTCCACTCCTCTGAGGCTATGTTTAGGTCATTCTTCACCCATTTCAAAGCTGTTGACGATGAGCTCGCAGAAACTGCTGAATGAGTGAATGTCGCGTAAGGGTAAAATATACGCTGGCCGAATTGTTAAAGTATATTCCACCACTCAGCTGAATCCTAAATTTTGTCCTGCCCTATGAAAGTTAACCTAAGTAATTGAAATTTTTTTATCATATGCTTTATTAAGCTCGTTCCAGTAGGTATTGTGAAAATTTTGGAAGTTGGGAGAGAAAATCAAAGTTTATAACAGAAGACAAAAATAAGTAACCTGCTCCCTGTAGATAAAGAACTTATAAATATGCATCAGACTTTAAAAGTAAATTTAATGCACTCAGACTCATAAAGTTTCGGCGGGAAAAGCAAAAGCAGAAAAGTAATACTTAGGGCATACCGCTACTCGTACCCGTATTGTTTTTTGCACTTGCTACCAACTACCTCAACAGAAGATATTTTTACTAAAGGGGCCAAAATGTCAGACGAAGAAGACCCTGCAAGGAAGCGGGTCCAAGTGTACGATCAATCGCATCTCGAAATCGTTCTTCGAGTGCGACAGTTTTTTGAAAATGAAAGAACTCAACATCGGTGTATAAACTTAAACAATGTTGTTGAAAGAACATCTGCAGCAACTGGTGTCAATAAGAATCTGGTCTGTAAGATAAGAACTATAGAAGATGTTCTGAATTGGAAGAA
>JAAUYH010001151.1_pt1 | contig 14249 bp, 12 predicted proteins | sample 7278061 | NCBI WGS metagenome assembly JAAUYH01 (sample SAMN14350203, study PRJNA611818) | marine sediment metagenome | isolation source: surface marine sediment (0.6m) | place: French Polynesia: Moorea | collected 2018-08
GTGCGTACACTCAGCGCTGTGTTCCTGGTGCTGATGGCTGCGCTGAGTAAGAGTGCTCCGTTGCCGGCCTCCTCCATTTTCCCCAGTCTTCAGTTGGTTGCACCCGCCCGCCTACGCGGATGAGCACACCCTCACAGTCGTCTCAACAGGGCTACGCCTCAACGTGTACTATCACTGGCCTACCGAACCACATCACAATTCAACTCCAGAACCTCCACTTGGATTACAGGTTGGCGTGACCCACCCCGGCAGCAGGGGACGGCGTTGATTGCATAATTAAACACCGGGATTGCAAATCGCATTTGAACTACGGTCTCTTTTCACTCGCATGCTATTGGCTGTGCCTTTTCATTTATTTAACAATACAAAATCGCTACTGTCAGTAAGTAAAATACTCGTAGTTTTATCTGCATAAAGTTGGTCTCATATTGCAGCTTAACTTTTAAGTGATAGCAAAAGTCTTTAGGGTACTAGGCGCAGTAACGTCATTTACCTGTTTCGCACGCTGTGAGTGATAATTCAGTACGAGATTTGGAATCCTTTCATTTTTTCAGATTAGACAACAGCAGTTGGCTAGTCATTTCTTCAACACTGAAGTTTTCATTTAACCGATCAGTGAACATTATATTGTCGTGATTACAATATAACGACCTTTCAGTTGTAGTGTACCGTATTTACAACTGAACAGTAAATTGCTCCTACACTCTCTTCTCTATAAGCGACAGACTTATGGAACGATACAACTGGTACTACAATTCTTAGAACGACGTGTCGCAAACTATGTTCATTTCAGCTACACAACGCGTTTTACATTTTGCACTTTTTGGCGATGCGATCTATTCTTCTCCAACACGTTGACGTGTCGTGCTCACAGCTGTTTGACGCCTTTCGTGCTCCGCATGCCCACCAAGCTGTGGAAACGGCGACGGTATCGTGTATCCCGGAAGGTGGATGTCCCACAGGCTACTCAACACTAGCGAAATATCGGCCACATGCAAGCGTGCGGCCCCTCTTCGTTTCGCAATTCTGCACGCGTAGTCCGTCACGACCTGCAGAAATTCTTCCATATGTTCCTGAATAAACTTCATACTTCGACCGTTAGTTGCTATATTTCTCTGTCCAATTAATTTCAATACCGTACCTCCACTGCGTCGTCTTCGATCTTATCCCCAACACCAAGGTCCAGCATCAGGTCTATCAATCTGTGCAAGTTAGAAATATGCGAGGGTAGATACAACAAGCGACCTTACTTCTCCTTCGGCACCAGCGAGCAGTTTTCGACTTTCTTCTTCGAATTTGTTTTCTTCTTGCCGTTTATCCGTACAACTGGCAATTCGCCTGAAACATCTGCGCCCTGGCGGCCAGAACGGAGACGAGAGAAGGGCGGCATGTTTGAAACACGGTGCGACCATTGTAGGTGGTTTTATAGAGTGTTGTCTAAGAATCGTGGGTAGCAAAAAAATAGTCTGTACCAAAAATACTACGTATCAAAATAGCACGCCCATTTATGACAGTTGACATCCGCACGTTCAGCTCGGTCCAAACCTTTCTCACTTATCCACATTCCGATAGGAGCATCCGGACTGCGGCAAGATGGCTTCTCGTGAGGGCGGCATGGGCGGCGGAGCCGCGTTCCGCAACATGATCTACAACACGTTTTTTCGGCGCACATCCGTGTACGCTGCGACCATGGCCGTGGCGGCGATGGTGACTACCGACGCGTACTTCAAGGCCACCGACAGCATCTGGAAGTCGATCAACAAAGGCGTACGTAGCTTGTTCCTCGTTTGCGATATCGGAGCGCTGACATTTGCGATGGCGATGCGCGACAGAAATCTTGGGAGGAGGTTCTTCCCACTCTCCCGCCGAAAGAAGACGATGACGATTAGTTCCGTTCGGTAAAGGACTCCATGTTTGGTCGTGTTGCAACTTTTATTCGATTGCGCTCGCTTCCCTACCGAAATTGCGCTGAATCCAGCCCTATCGTAAGGAACAACACGATTGGAATTGTTTTCTGTTCGTCTCAACACTTGCGCGTCAAAACCGAGCGCAGCGAATCTCCCGTGTGTGACTTGCGAACAATATCGACAAAGCCCTAGCCCCACAATCCTAGGTTCAGAACACAGTTTATCGGGTCACCTTCGATTCGATTCCAAGCCCGGTACGGTCGACGGTAGGGGTCATGTCCAATTCGGGTGGTACAGGGACAATGCCGCCAGGATTCAGAGGGAACAGGTTCTCGTAATAATTTCTTCTGGTGGCGTCGAGGTCACATGTCTCCGCGACGCCAGGCAAGCGGTAGATATCGCGCAGCCATGCAGAAATATTCGGATAATCGGCAGTGATTGACTTGCGCCGCGCCTTGAACAGGTGCGCGTACACGGCGTCGAATCGCCACACGGTAGGGAACAGCCGGATGTCGGCCTCAGTGATGGTGTCGGCGCTGCACAGGAACCTGCTCTTACCGAGTAGTTCTTCGCAGTGGTCGAGAGTGCCGAACAGTCGCCTCTCCGCCGCTTCATACGCAGCCTGCGACGTCGCGAACCCACACCTGTACACCCCGTCGTTCACGTCCGCGTATATACGTTCGCACAGTCCCTCGTCACACGGGCGCAGGCATACCTCCACGTCGTGGACCGTTCGTCGCCCGGCGCGCGCGTGGAACACTTGCAATATCAACGCGCTCTCGTTGCACACCGCAAAACCGTTATCCGCCATAAGCAGCGGCGCGGTATAACGCCCTCGATACGACGTCGGGTACACGTCCCGCAGCCGCAGCCCGTTGCGCAGGCGCCACAGTCCGTCATCCCCCGGCGTCACCCGCACGGCCTTCACCTCGTTGTTGAGTCCTAGCAGCGTGCGCGCCAACATCGTGCGGTGGCACCACCCGCACGCCACGCCCTCGTATAACGTCATGCCCTCGACACCATCGAACTTGTCCACGGCCGCCAGCGTGGATTCCGGTCGCACGTACGCCCCACTCTTCGACGACGGCGCCAGCTCCGCCATCATCACCCGCCATGCCGTCGTCCACCCCAGTCGCGCAGTTCGTACTAAAACACCAAACGCATTCGGTGCTTCTAGTAGCCGCATCCCTGACTTGGCCGCCTTCGCCTTCTCGGTCGCCATTGATATCCTACATAGTCGTGCGTGTGCACGTGCATCCGCTTGAAACGGTAGCGATGGCGATACAAATGCAGTAGACATTTCAGGCTCAGGTTTTAATGTTCAGGTGCACATTTATTAGTACATTTGGGTCGAAAAGAACGAGATTAAAATCAGGAAATGGCTTTTCTTCAGCCTGGTTGTCTACTGCGTGCAGTACAATAGATTATTCGACGACATCATCTTACGTCGTACCTTTCCTTCCGATAAGCACAGAGTACAGCACATCAAGCAGAGAATGGCGTTGTAGAGGGGGTTGCACTCGACCCACCCGTGCGGCTCCATGTTCTTCGTTCTTCTCGTCAGGACTGGCTGTTATGCCAGTGAGCCAGGTTCACCCACCGCGGCTGGTTCATCTCTGCGCACTCATCGTAGTGATCTAGCCGCACAAGTTTGTTTCTTGGACTTCCAGCAAACGGGACCACTTGCAACTAGCAACATGTTTCCGCTCGCAGGTTTCTGCGTGAGACGCCAGCCTCCCCAGTCCGCATCGGGGTTTATTTCAGTAAGCAAAGGTTTGTCGCTGGCGTACGTGATGCTGAAGTTTTTTGTTCCATTGCTACAACGGAAGACGCGATTTACGGCAATCCGGCTCCACTTGTAACTAGGAAGATATTTCCGCTCGCAGATTTCCGCGTGAGACAAAGCCTCCCCAGTCCGCATCGGCATAATGGTTTGTTGCCGTCGTACATGTCGCCGAATTCTTTTCCATGGATGTAACGGAAAACGGGTTTGTACTTAAGAGCGGGTCCATTCCACATGGTCGTGTGGATCCCTGTTTAACAATCGACTAGCAAACTGCGTCTCCGAACCACCCTACTCGCCACCTGCTGCCACCACCCACTCGACACATCCTTTACATTGTCCGAGTTCTCCACATCCCCACACCTCCGCTCCACTTGTGTTTGCGACTTTTTCATCATCTTCAACGTCTCCTTCTATCACGCCGATGTTCATTTCTCAGCCTCGTCAACAAGCTTGGTGGTGGGATGAAACTCGGGTCCACCCTCACCCTCCTGCGCTTCCGCACCGGTGGTTCTGTTCCTCGTGGCATGCTCACCACTCGCCGCTGGTTCCGCATCGCGCTCTCCTCATAACTTTGCCGCACTCGCGCCCGCGCCTCCTCCATACGATCCATCTCCCGCTGCTTCTTCAGTTCGTACAACTCCCGCCAGCTGTCCACCTCCTCCGGCAGCTTCTGCACCCCGACTGCAATTCGCGCCCAACCCGCTTCCAAAACCGGTGCCAAGCTCGGGTGTCGCTCTTCCAAGCTCACTAGTACCTCCGCCTTCACCGAATCGTGCGCTATCAGCGCGAACACGAAATCGTCCGGCAACTCTTCGAGACCCTTCGACCTGCCCGCCACGACCCGTGCGCGAAACTGCTCCATGCACAACTCTGTTAGCCGTTTGTTCTCCCCGAGACGACGCGATTCCGGGTGCTTCCGCCCGACTCGCCAAGGCAGCGCATCGTAACGACCCAACAGTTCTGCCGCATCTCGACACTTAATCGATACCCCATCCGATTCCAGTAGCGCGCGGGTATCGCGATAATCGCGTCGCTTCCGTTTCTTTCGTGGTCTCGTGGAACCCCCTTCTTCTTTGTCGCCATCGACGATTTCCGCTTCGCGTTTCTCGCGTCTCCGAGCTGTACCGCTGTTTTCGGTTCTGCGCGGACGCCCCACATTTCCCGCCGTACCGAACAGCTCCGAGTCGCGTATCTCTCGCCCGATTACTGGTTTCGCCGCTTTCCTCGGGCGACCCAAGTCCGACCCGAACAATTCGTTATCCCGCACCTCGCGCCCAATCTCACATTTCGCACGACCCCCCAATTCCGACGAGAACAACTCGCTGTCGCGCACCTCGCGCCCCAGTGCTTTGCGCTTGCTTTTCTTGCGCGCCGCGCGCGCCTGCGTGTCGAACAGTTCGCTGTCGCGCACCTCTCTGCCCAGCGCGGGGGCGCTGGGGGCCGAGGGCGGCGGTCGCGGCACCATCGCGTCACTGTGCGGCGAAGTGCCGTCGCCCCGGGCGCGGCGCCGCCGCCGATGCGACGCCGACGTGCCGGGCTGCGGCGCGGGCGGCGCGAAGTCGTCGTTCATGGCGCCGCATGCAAGGCTGCGATGTGACGGGGTACGACAGGACGAAATTTTAAGGTGTTAAAATTATGTTCGCGGTGGCAGCTGCTGATACGGGCGCGTGGGCAGCTGGCTCTGGTCTAGTTCTGGAGGACGGTCCGGTTCGTCAAGCGGGAATCACCTTCCCTGCTCAACGCGTAGGGCCGCCGTACCTGTTCTAGCACTGCTTGTAAACGGCGCCGACATGGCGTGCCGGCGCCGCCCAATTCTGTAAGCGTTTTTGGATTGCAGTGCACGCGTCTATCGTCTATCCTAGCGGTCGCGACGCGGCGCCGACGCGACGGACGTGCGCGCGGTGGACGGAGTCGGTCGACTGCGAGGCTGTGGATGGGAACACGCGACGAAGCCGTGAATGAAAGGGGCTCATACGTTGTTCGACCGGCTGGTGTCGATCCCGATCCTGGACATAGTTGATGCCCTCTACTGCATAGTTCAGTGACTGGGCGACAGGGAGCTGATGGTGATGAGGGGAAACGACGTCGAGCCGACTTGGTCGGACTGATACCGTCGTTGCCATTATTTAGCAAACGGCCGACATATTTATACGTAAAAAAGGCTTACAGAATGTATACGTGAAATACATGAATACAACAATAAGCTGTTGATTGAATGAGCTAGATTACATCAGCCACATCGTATTCCCATACACATGCACATCGTCGTCGCCCTACGAAGCGCAACCTCGGCACAACCCACGAGAAACGAACGAAATGCCTACCGTCTCCGTAGATCGCGACCGCCTGTTCCGAGAAATCGGGCGCGATTTCAGCGAGACGGAATTCGATGAGTTGTGCTTCGAGTTCGGGCTGGAACTGGACGGCGTGGAGGAGTGCGAGGGCAAAGTGCAGTACAAGGTGGAGGTGCCAGCGAATCGGTACGACCTGCTGTGCGTCGAGGGCTTGTCACAAGCGTTACGAGTGTTTCTGAACCTGCAGGAGGCGCCGAAATACACACTATCCGACGCCCCCGCCACGACGCTGCACGTGAAGCGCGAGAACCTGGCGTACCGGCCGTACATCGTGAGCGCGGTGTTGCGCGACCTGGACCTGGACGACGAGAGCTACCAGAGCCTCATCGACTTGCAGGAGAAGCTGCACCACAACATCTGCCGGCGTCGCACACTGGTCGCCATCGGCACGCACGACCTGGACTCGGTCAGCGCGCCGTTTTCATACGAGGCGCTTCCGCCCGGGTCTATGCCGTTCCTGGCGCTGCGCCAGAGCGAGGCGCGGGCGGGCGACGAGCTGCTCGAGTACTACAAGGCCGAGGACGCGCACCTGCGCCAGTTCGTGCCCCTGCTGGAGGGCCGCGAGATGTTCCCCTACGTGCTCGACGCGAACCGCACGGTCATGTCGATGCCCCCGATTATCAACGGCGAGCACTCGAAGATATCGCCCGCCACGAAGAACATGCTCATCGAGTGCACCGCCACCGACATCACCAAGGCCCACATCGTGCTCAACATCATCGTGGCCATGTTCTCGCGGTACTGCGCCCGCAAGTACCACGCGGAGACGGTGCGCATCGAGTACGACGATGGCACATCGATGGTGACGCCGAAGTTTGAGGACGATGTGCTGCGCGCTGACATCAAGTACATCAACCGATTGGTGGGTATCGATATCAGTGGTGAGAAGATGGTGGACCACTTGAGACGTATGCAGGTGCCTGGGAAGGTTGAGGGTGGTGAGATTGTAGTGAATGTGCCGGTGGTGCGACCGGATTTGTTGGCGCCGTGCGATATCATGTGCGATGTCGCGGTTGGGTACGGTTTCAATAATATCATTGAACGTATACCGCAGACGAACACCGTGGGGAAACAACAGCCGCTCAACCATCTGGCGGATTTGGTGAGAAGAGAGTGCGCGCAGGCGGGATACACGGAAGTGTTAACATGGGTGACAGTGAGCCATGCGGAAAATTACGATTTGTTGCGACGTGCGGATGATGGGAATGCGGTGAAGTTGGGTAATCCGAAAACCGTGGAATTCGAGGAATGTCGGACGTCGCTTTTGCCCGGACTGCTGAAAACGCTGCGGGAGAACAGGAAGAGCAAGGTGCCGATTAAGCTTTTTGAGGTGGGGGATGTGGTGGTAAAGGATGGCAAGGCGGAGGTGGGCGCGGTGAATAGGAGGAAGATTGCGGCTGTGTTCTGTAGTACCATGGCTGGGTTCGAGGTCATACAGGGCGTGCTGGAACATGTCATGGTGGCGCTGGGTGTGAAGAAGGACGCGTGGGGCATCGATGAGAAGAAGTGTGGGGATGGCGCGTTCTTCGAGGGAAGGAAGGCGGCGGTGATGTGGGGCGAGAAGAATGTGGGCAGCGTGGGTTGGGTGCATCCGGAGGTGTTGGGAAATTTCAACCTGGTTTACCCGTGCTCGGCTTTTGAAATTGACCTTGAGAACTTTTTGTAAGCGGGCCAGGTTGGCGAGTGAGAAGAATAGGCGATGTGGATGGTATTGTAGGAACGAGGAAAGATGTGGTTTTTGAGAATGGCCCACGAACTCTTGGATCGTGCGTGCTGTTGTGCGAGAAGAGAATTTGGCAAGCATTTATCACAAATGATATGTGGAGTAAAACGGAGGGCAAGAATGTTGTAGACAGGTTGGAGAAAGGGTTGAGACGGACCGACGAGTGTTGTAAACTGGGACGTGAAGCTAACAGCATATCTCAAACGATGAGAGCACTGAGTGCATGGATGAATTCAGAAAAACGTGATGTCAGCAAATTGCGGCACGAGAGTGGTCAAACAGTGGAAATAAATAAGTGATATTTAACTGCGCCACATGGCGGCCAATTGCACGTAACCCAGCTGCGGTACGTCAATGAACCTTGGTGCTGTCGCAGGACGCTAGAGAATCTACAACCCATCCGGTGCTCGAACCGAATCTTACTACTAACTTTCAACCTCGCAAGCAGGCATGGTGGTGGCGTTACGACGCGCCAAGTTGCTTGACACGGCGGCGGTGGCCCTGCTGCTGCTGCTGCTTTCGGCGGTGCATTACGGGCTGCTGAAGTCGCGGAGAACGCAGCGGTTTGTGAACATGAATCAGCAGCGCGCGTATGTGGGGCTGCTGATAGCCTCGTGGCCGGCGCTCGCGCTGGGCGCGGTGCCCATGCTGGGCTTCTGGTGGAGCGGGCGCGCGGCGGACCGCGCGCATTACTCGAACGCGAAGCCGCGCCACCTGACCGGCGTCATGGTGGCGGCCAGCCTCGTGGCGCTGGGCTGCCTGCTGATGGCGATTGCGCAGATCATCTGGGTGGTCGACTTCGGCTTCAGCAGGTTCCACCTGGTCACCGTGCTAGGGTTGGTGAGCTTCGTGCTGCTCACCTGGATTGCCGTGCAGGTCGCGCTCCTCGTCAGGGAGGCCAGCGTGGTGAGGAGGCACATCATCGAACACCCCGAGGATGGCGCCCTGCCCACACCCAGCGATTTTGGCTACACCGTGGGCGGCTCCGCGCAGAAGGGCAATAGCCCGTTCCCATAGTTTTGCCGTTTGTAAATTCCTTCGTTTCGTATGTGTTTGTGTTGTGGGACTTGGCGTGCGATTTGTGTGTGTGCGTGTGTGTGTGTGTTTCTGTTTGTAGAAGGGCGGCGGTTCGCAGTGATAGAATCATGGGGTTTCAAGTTGATGAGTAACGCGAGCTGAATATTTCCTGTCGGCCTTGTTGTGGGTTGGGGGCGCAAGCTGTGGGGACCGAACAGTGCGGCAGTGCAAACAGGGCATGGATATGAGTGACCGAGGGGAAGCGGCACTCGCTCAATAGTGATGGCGCACAAATGGAAAGTACAGGTACATATCACGTCATCCACTGTAACCCGGGTTGGTAGCCAGCGTAGGCAATTTCAGTCGCACCTTGTTTTTGATGCGCAGGTGCCCGTGTGCTCAAAGGTGTGCGAACTGACATCGAGGGGAGGATGGCGAGCGCGACACCGCCGCAGCCGCGCACCGGGCCGCTGGGGCTCGTCGACGAGTTCATCGGGCCGGGCGCGACGACCAACGAGCTGCTGCTGCAGGTCGTGCCGCTGCCGTTCGCCGCGTACTTCGGCTGGTGGGGCGCGCGCGACGAGGGCTACGGCGTGGGCCGCGCGTTCGCCGCCGCCATGCTGGCGCTCGACCTCGTGGGCGGCGTGGCCACCAACTCCACCGACTCTGCGAAACGCTGGTACCACCGCGAGGGGCAGGGCGTCGGCGCACACATGTGCTTCGTCGTGCCCCACATAGCCCACGTGTTCCTCGTCGCTTGGCTCTTTCGTAGCAACGATTGGAGATGGGCCCTCCTCGTAGCGGCCTACCTCGTCATTGCCGCGCTCGTCATCTGCGTGGTCGCGCGCGACGTGAGAAGAACTGTGGCACTCCTTGCTTACGCACTCGGTGTGTGGGTGGACACCGTCAATGGTGGAGCTGGCGCTGGTGTGCGGTGGTTCGTTCCCTTGCTCTATCTCAAGCTGCTGGTGGCGCACCTCGTGGATGAAAGAGTGCCCGAGGCCGAAGGCGATGAAGAAGAACGAATGCCCATCGCGTAACGCTTGTACTGGTACGAACGCCGGCTTAAGTCTTGTTTGTGGTGTTCTTTAGATGATGCGCAATAAACGAACTCATTGTATTTCTACTCTTTCTGCCTGCTGCGAAGTGTTGTTGGTCACTGCTCTTGCTGCACCTCTTTCGCTAAGCATTGACAGATTCATTTTTCGCCGTTGTGACTTTCTAACCGAAATTCGGTGAGCGAAACTGTACCGTACACGATGAGGAGGAGGAGGAGGAAGGGGAAGATAGAGTTAACAGGACGGCTAACGTAGCCGTTATATGAATCGTCTTCTTGCTTCGAAAGTTGCTCGGTGCTTGTCAGCTGTCGACAACCCACGGCTGTTGCGGACATGGCATGCAATGGAAATTGTGGGTTGCTAAAATATGGTTATTTCGCGACACGGAAATGCCATCGTGCTGTTGTCGACGGCGATACCTGAACGACATGGCGGGTGGCGAGAGCGTCGAGCTCGTGTTGGGCTTCCCCGACGAGGAAGTCCGTGATTTCGGTCGTGCGTCGTTTCCCAGCAAGATTGGCGGAAAGCCCGTGTTCTTGTTGGACGTCCCGGCAGACACCCCGAAATGTGGGCGCTGTGAGCGACGCATGCGCTTCTTGTGCCAGCTTTATGCGCCCGTCGTCGCGGAGCATGGGCAAGCGTTTCATCGCACGTTGTATGTGTATTTTTGTGATGTGGCGGCGTGTTCGAGGGCGGGCGGTGCGCTGAGCGTTGCTGTATTGAGGGCGCAGTTGGCACGGCGTAATGGGATTTATAGCTTTGATGGTGGCGGGAAGGTGGCGGTCGAACTGAAGAGTGACGTTTGTGCGGTTTGTGGCGGGAGTGCGGTGGAGCGATGTAGCGCGTGCAAATGTGTGGCGTATTGTAGTGTGGATTGTCAGCGCACGGATTGGAAGTTGGGCCATAAGACCGTTTGTAAATTAAGGGCTGAGGGAAAGCTGGAGGAGATGAAAAGAGCCGGTATAGTGTTGGAGGAGGCGAGGAAGAGATGCCGGTTTAGAGAGGTGGCGATTGGCACCGAGGAGTGGAGCGATGAGGAAAGCGAAGATGAGGGCGACGAGGGTGTGGCAGAGGTGAAGGGTACGATGCAGGACGCGGGGGAGGAGGAATTGCCCGAGGAGTTGTTTCGAGGGGACAATGTCGAGGATGAGGTGTTTGAACGGTTTTGCAGATTGACGAGAAATCCACCGGATCAGGTGGTAAGGTACGCGCGTGGTGGGAAGTGTGTGTGGATGCACGCGAAAGGACGCAGGGAGGCGGAGGGTGGGAAGTGTGAGAGGTGCGGTGGGGAAATGGTGTTCGAGTTTCAGGTGCTACCACAGGCGGTCTATTACGCGGAACGAGCGAAGAACGGGGGCAGTATTGGCGAGGTAGTGAAGAGACTCAGAGATAGTGCGGATTGGGGCGTGATTGCTGTGTTCACATGTCGAGAGTCGTGTGAGGTGGAGGACAGGTATGTTCGTGAACAAGCGTGGTTGCAACCCAGTGTATAGTTGTGAGTTATGTAGTGTACCGTACTGACCTAACTTAAGTGGGGAGTGAGATAAGATAAAGATGTAACGTACTTTCTAGCTGCTCACACTTGTACTTGTAGTTGTACTCGGCCTATTGGTAGTTGGTTCAAGGTTTTAAGTGGTAGCATGATTCTCGATCATTTCGTAGCAGTACGATTATTTTACAGTTATAACCACGATATCAGAGTAATTCAGAATGCATTCTTCAATTCTAGATAGGCTTAACAATGCAACCTTCGTTATTCATCCATCGACTTTCAGAGAGATAAATCGCAAAACATGAGGTACAATGTTGCAGTAAAGATGGAGTCGAGATTAGTTGTCAAAAGTGAATAGTACAGCCAATGAAATACGAGTGAAAAGAGACCGTAGTCCAAATGCGATTTGCAATCCCGGTGTTTAATTATGCAATCAACGCCATCCCATGCTGCCGGGGTGGGTCACGCCAACCTGTAATCCAAGTGGAGGTTCTAGAGTTGAATTGTGATGTGGTTCGGTAGGCCAGTGATGGTACACGTTGAGGCGTAGCCCTGTTGAGACGACTGTGAGGGTGTGCTCATCCGCGTAGGCGGGCGGGTGCAGTCGACTGAAGACTGGGGAAAATGGAGGAGGCCGGCAACGGAGCACTCTTACTCAGCGCAGCCATCAGCACCAGGAACACAGCGCTGAGTGTACGCACTGATCACCTACCGTATCGTTCTCGCGAAACTTCTCTTTTGCTCCTTTCTTCTTCAACTTTATTCCATTGTTCCTCTCTCTCTCTCTCTCTCTCCCCAGTACCGCCTACTTCGCGCGCGCGAGTGACCAGAACTGCATCTTATTTTCCGACTTGCCTCGTGAAGTCACCTCACTTTCGGCAACCAATCATCCACTAATTGTGCGATTACAAATGGGCCTTGTTACCTCACCACTTTGCTACATAACCGCTGCCACACACCCTACCACTACTGCATTCCCATACTGTACATGTTCCAAACTGTATTGACAAACTTCACTGTGTGTTCATCAAATCAACTTTTCTCAGAAGCCGGGTCAACCCTATCCCCACCATAAGCCATGGCCTCGATTTGTTACTGCGCAAATCCTTTCGATTCCTACTTCCTGTTTGTGCTTTGTCTCCTGTGCTATACTTCCTCTTTTGTTCTGTTGCGCGAGCGCAGTGTACGTGTGGACACATTTCTACTACACGTTCTTTCTCGGTTGATTATCTTGTAACTGGATGACGTCATTCCATTCTGGGATGTTTGCTTTCTCTTGCATTCGATGCAGGTCTTCGTCACAAGCCGACGCCCCTAACTTTGCTTCGGAATTCGGGTCGTGTAAGCTATGTATTGTGCTGACCTCGGCTGGATTGCACGAGCTCGTACCTTAACTTCGATTCACGTGATTTTTTTGTTGTGCTTGTATTTGCGAGATTTTTTGTGACACACAAATCGAAAGCTTGTAAGCCTTTCCATTACCAAAGATGGTTTCATGATACTTTGTTGAGCAGGGTTCGGGAAGCGAACAATGAATATATCCAACAGCGTTATTCCCCAAAAAGGACGACGCACATCAACCATATTGTTAGGTTTATTCTCGTACGAATTTCTCTTCCCATCCCCGCAATGTGGGTTTACTGCGTACAGCCGCGATATTTTGCAATTCTTCTGGTTGTGCTCTTGTGAACCTCTGATCTGTTATGGTCCTCGTTTGACTTGACCCAACGGATTCATGCAAATCGAATAAGATTCATAGGCTCGGAATGTTCATCACTTATCTCTACAATCTATCTTGTAGTCTAACAGCGATTGAACTTGTACCAGGCCGCCAGTGTTTTAGTTCACGATATGTATGTTATCCCGAGTAACTTGAACCGATTTGGAAGTTTTATCTACTAATCGAAACCGTCTAGTTTCAATGTTGAGCCAAAGGCCGCAACTAAATTTAGTTCCCTCTATGCGTTTGTTCCATGCCCACCACAGGATTTGGGCTCGTTAGAGTAGCACATTGCAATTAGCCCGCGAGCTCGAAGAGATTAGTTTTTGAATGGAACTTGTTTCTCTATGTTGAAATAAGAATGAGAAAACCCCAAAGCTAAACTTCTACTTCAGGCAAGCAATACACTATGGGGTGTGTTACTTCTCTTTGACTCTCTCAAATACAATACAATCCAATACTCAATTACTCCTTCGACTTCGTCTTCAGCTTTTCGGCGTTTGCTTCCCAATTCTGCCCATCGAATTGTTCGATGTTCATACTACTTGGTTTGGTATCGAGGCAATTCGCATTAACAGAGATACCATCCGGGTTCGAGCGAGGTGTATAAAAAGACTTGACACCACAGACGGAACAGAAGGTGTGTTTCGCAACCCCAGTGTTGAATGTATAGGTTGTTATTTTACTCTCCCCAGATAGCAATGTGAACTTGCTCTTCGGAACGATGAGATGGAGGAACCCAGTCTTGGTGCAAATCGAGCAATTGCATCGGTCCACCTCGATGTCGCGTGGCGCTTTCACCGAAAACGTTACAATGCCACAATGGCAACCACCCTTGTACTCAATTTCGGTTGTAGTAGTGGATGTCATTGAGTCGATACAGTGGCTGGTGCAGGTGACGGCAGTGCCAGACTAGGGAAACACAAGTACTCAAATTTACAGCGAGGTAAGCACATTTATTCAAGGTCAACGCTTTGTTAGTTCGTTCAAATTCTTATGAGAACTGTAAAATATGGTGAGGTTGGAGCATAGTGAGGAGAAGTATGGCGCGTGTTGCTGACTTGTAGGGGCCTGCTTCTTATCTACAGCGATATAGGTGTGGTAGGTAATGAATAACCCCAGAAGGAACAGGAACGATGCTAGTATAATCGATGTGGCACACACTCAAGATACCAAGCGATGGTATGTTAGA
>JAAUYH010009689.1_pt1 | contig 14248 bp, 14 predicted proteins | sample 7278061 | NCBI WGS metagenome assembly JAAUYH01 (sample SAMN14350203, study PRJNA611818) | marine sediment metagenome | isolation source: surface marine sediment (0.6m) | place: French Polynesia: Moorea | collected 2018-08
GGGAACGCGCACCAAGACACTTGTTATTAGTGATAGTAATGAGACGGGTTCTCCCCTCTCTCCTGCCAGTAGCCAGTCAAATCGTATTGATGGGAATTCACCGTGTCCCAAACGGTCGTCACAAGCGTTTGAGGTTTCCTCAAACGATGCGACCGCCCCTAAACATAGCCCTACTTATGTACAACGCGCGTTTAGGTTTTTAGTAGGTGCTTAATCATATAATTTCTGTAGGCTTTCTTTTGCTGTGGCTCGAACGATACGATTGCCATCTTGGGCTAATATTTTTAAAGTATCTTGAGGTGTTTTTTTATTTTGGGCAATAGCATATCTTTCTAACCAAGATATAGAGTTACTATTCTCAGCTAAAACAGAACTTTCTGCATAATCGCTAAGGAAAAGAGCCACACGGCTAAATGATGGTATTTCTGATTTGGCAAACTTTTTAAAAATAGTTTCTTTGATTTGGCGAGTACATTTAGGGTTTTTTGCTACACTGCTACGAACTTGATTGTCAGGATCGTTAGCAAGTAATTGTAGTATCTCCAATGATGTATTGGGATTTTTTGTTACGCTACTACGAACTCGGTTATCCGAATCATGGATAAGTAATTTTAGTGTATCTTTTGATATGCGAGGATTTTGGGCAACAGATGCACGAACTAAAGCATGAAAATCATTAGCGAGTAACTCTAATATCTCTAATGGTATGTTGCAATTTCTAGCAACAGATGCACGAATTAAAGCACTAGAACTATTAGCAAAAGACTTCAATATATGTGTTGGAGTACTAGGGTTTCTTGCTACATTCTGACGAACTTCACTGTGTGAATTCTGGGTAAGAAGCTCTAGTATTTCTGTTGGCGTACTGGGATTTTTTGCTAAACTTTTGCGACTTTTGTCTGAATATGTGAGTAATGATTTGAGTACATCTATTGGCGTATTAGGGTTTCCCGCAATACATCCAACAAGCAAATAATCTCTGTTATTAGGATTACCATATGATTCTAGTATAGTCTTCGGCGTATTAGGATTTACTGATAAGCTATCACGGACTTTTTTCTCAGAATCATTGGCAAGTAATTCTAGTATCTTTGTTGGTGTCTTGAGGTTTCTTGCTACATTCTGACGAACTTCACTACGTGAATCACGAGCAAGTAATTCTAGTATCTCTGTTGGCGTCTTGAGGTTTCTTGCTACACTATTACGAACCGCGTAATTATCATCACGAGACTTGATTTGAAGTATATCTAAAGGTGTATTTGGGTTACTTGCTACACTATTACGAACCCGAACATTGCTATCTTTAGCAAGCCGTCTCAACTTCATTGAATTTGTATTGGGATTTAGTGCTATTGCTTCTCTAAATCTGTAATTTTCAAACAAATCAGATGAAACAAATTCAGTAAAATTAGTTAGTAAATCAAGCGAGATATGCATATCTTTTTTTTCTTCTTCGCTTATTAATGGACTGGCAAAAGGCTCTTTTTGAACTAATTTTGCTATTGCGTGCCACCCTTCTGTCATTTCTCCTGATATAGCAACGTGCATTTTAGCTATATCTGCTATTTCATGATATTTAAAACTAACTGCATAATTCAATAAAAATTTTGGTACTTCTTTTCTTTGAATTAAACTAGCTAAAGTACTTAGTGGAATTTTTTTTACAAAATCCAAATCTTCTAATGCTAAAAAATCAAAAACCGGATTATTTAATAATTCTTGTGGAAAATACGTTCCTAAATCTAGCAGTGTTTTTGTAGGAGTATTTGGATTACTGGTAACAGCTTTTCGGACAGCTTTATTCTTGTGAGAAGCTAAATCAGCTAATAATTCTGGAGGTGCTACAACATTTTGGGCTACTATTTCCACCAATTCATCCCTAATACTTGCTAATTCCTTTAAACGTTCTTTTGATGTAGTTTCTCGTCTTGCTTCCCCTTTAAGAGCAACATATTCACTATTTATTTCGTCCATAAAATAAGGTAATAGTTAATAGGTTTTTTATGTTTATTTTACTTTTAGCTTGTTAATAATCGCAGTAAGAATCCGAATGATAGTATTGACTTATTCTAATCTAGATTAGCTCCAATGCTTGCCCCTGAACCTAAAAATTGCTTAGATATAACAACTACAGCATCATTAAAATGATTAACCTTATTAATTTCTGTATAAGTATTAATCACTCTAATTGCAAATTGCTCAGTTCTATGTTGAATAGTAATATCAGGTTCAATCATTAATACTAGGGCACCTCGATTAATTCACGCTTATTGAGAACTAGCCACAAATCCATGAAAATTCTGGGCTTCGTTTATTGAGAATAGAGCAATTTTTCGAGGTACCCACTAATAATTTTAAAATCACTTACTTACCTATTACCTATTACCTATTACCTATTAACTATTACCCCTTTAGTAGATTGCGTTCAAAAGATTTTCCTTTTAACATCCGATTCCAATATAGGTAGGGTAAACCATATTTTTTCAACAGCCACATACTATATCTTTCTTTTGTTGGATCGAGGGGAAAAGAAGGGCTAGGATTTTTATCGTAATCAAACTCAGCTAACATCACTTTGCCATAGCCTGTGACCAAAGGACAACAAGCATAACCATCGTATTGTTGCTCTAATGCTTTAGAAGCCATCAAAGAAAGTAAATTCTGCACTAATACAGGTGCTTCCGCCCTGACAGCAGCAGCAGTTTTAGAAGTGGGTAAAGAAGAAGCATCCCCTAAAGCAAAGATATTGGAATAAACATTGTGTTGCAAAGTATATTTATCCACGTCTATCCAACCAGCACTATTCGCCAAGGGGCTATTTTTGATAAAGTCGGGCGCACTCATGGGAGGAGTTACGTGAATCATGTCATATTTAATGACAACTTCTTCTACTGTGTTATCGGTAGTAACGTCGAAAATTGCTTCTTTGGTATCTGCTTTAATAGCTTTGAGGTTGTGCAGGGTTTTGAGTTGAATATCTTTGCGTTGCACTATTTCCATTAAGGGTTTAGCATAAGCAGGAACTCCAAAAATCCCCCCTCCAGCAGTGCAATACAAAATCTGAGATTTATTTCTTACTCCCTGCTTGCGGAAAGCTTCATCTGCCAGATACATAATTTTTTGAGGCGCACCAGCACATTTAATGGGGGTGTTGGGATAGGTAAAAATTGCTGTACCCCCTGAAAAATTTTTAATGATTTCCCAGGTTTTCGGAGCTTGTTCATAGGCGTAGTTGCTACAAACTCCATTCTGACCTAGAGTTTCTGATAGACCCGAAATTAAATGCCAATCTATTTGAATCCCAGGACACACTACTAGATAGTCGTAAGTAATCTGAGTTTGGTTTCTTGTAATAACTCGGTTACTCTCTGGCTCAAAGCGATCGCAGTAATCTTGAATCCAGTTTACACCATCAGGGATTAGTTCTCGTTCATTTTTTTCTGTTGCTGCTGCTTCATAGGTACCACCACCTACTAAACTCCAAGCTGGCTGATAGTAGTGTTTATCTGAAGGTTCAATAATCCCAATGTCCAAATTGCTTTTCGTGGCTGAAAGTTGGGCTGCTACAGTAATTCCTGCTGCGCCACCACCCACAATCACTATTTGATGATGTAAGTTACTTTGGATTGTCATCTGAATATTTTAATTAATCTGCATTTTCTTAATTGCAACCATAGATATCAGATTACAGATTAATTCTTAAGCTTTAAACAATATTTGGCTTATTTTCTGAGTTTTTCTTTGTTACCCTTGGTAGGAGCGATCGCTATACAATATTATCCTATGACAAAGCAACATAGTGGTGTGTCAACTTTTAATTGATGGGTTGACGCAGTGACACGGTGACGCGGAGAAAAGTTTACCCATCATTAATTAATAGACAAAGTAATAGTATAACAATTAACCATCAATGCAAAAATCCTATCTTGCCAAAATTTGATAGTGGGCAGACAGATAATGCACTACCCACAAGGATAATTATGTCAAACAACAAGATCTAAAAGAGAAGAGGCAGCTTATAACAACAATTTGAAGAACAATGATTGCTACACACAATTATCTAGTTAAGAAAGGCAGTCATGCCAGAAGCGCAAGGTAGCAATAAGGAATTAGAAATGTGTAAATAATTAGGCAAATGGTACTTATATATTACTAGAACCCCACACCCCCTCTGCCTCCTCTGCCTCCTCTGCTTTTCATCTATAGCTTGCCCTAAATCAGAACAATCTTACTTATCTGGTTGGGGAGTCATACGCAGATAAGGTTTGATTTCAGTAACTCCTTTGGGGAATTTCTTTTTAGCCTCTTCGGTGGGAATAGAAGGTGCAACAACTACTTCTTCTCCTTGTTTCCAGTTGACAGGAGTAGCTACAGAATATTGATCAGTTAGTTGCAGAGAATCAATTACTCTTAAAATTTCTTCAAAATTACGTCCAGTGCTAGGGGGATAAGTGATACTTAAACGGAGTTTTTTATTAGGGTCGATCACAAATACAGTTCTGACTGTTACCTTAGCATCAGCATTGGGGTGGATCATGTCATAGAGGTCAGAAACCTTTTTATCCTCGTCTGCCAAGATAGGATAATCGACAGTAGTGTTTTGAGTTTCGTTAATATCCCCAATCCAGCCATTATGAGACTCTACCCCATCCACACTCAAGGCAATAGTTTTAACATTGCGTTTCTCAAATTCTGGTCTTAATTTGGAAACTTCTCCTAACTCAGTGGTGCAAACTGGAGTATAGTCTGCTGGATGAGAGAACAGAACTACCCAACTATCTCCAGCCCAATCATAAAAAGAAATTTCTCCCATGTTAGAAGCTTGAGTAAAGTCAGGCACAGTATCGCCTAATCTGAGGTTTGCCATGATCGAATTCCTCAAAATTGTAATATTCGCAACTTTTTATATTGCCACAAAATACTACAGTTGACGGGGGACTGTTGTGCTTCATAATAATTTGAGATATTTAGCTGTTGGTTTGTGTCACAACTGCAATAAGACGCAAAGATACACAACAAAAATTAATATTGTTGGTAACTTCTTCAATCCACTCTCTCACCCCATTTCTCGCCAATCCGCAGATGGTTAAGAAAATTATGTATAGTTTATAGCAAAATTAACTTAGAAATTTATCAATCAATTTAAAATGTCAGTAATAGAAGATACTAAACAAAAGTGGGAAGAGTTAGCATTACAAACTGTTCTAGAGATGGTAAGAGCTAAAGACGGAGATTTAGAAGTGGTTGCTAAACTATCTCAAGTTCTTGCCGATCTTGATAGTATGAAATCAATGGCTACATTTCTTAGAGAACATCCAGAAGGAAAACAAGCATTCCAAGAATATCCCCGATTAGGTAATGTTGACTTTAACCAACTCCATAAATTACCAACAAATACTCTAGGCTATGCTTACAGCAATCATATGTTGCAGCGAGGTTTAACTCAATTTCAACCGAAACAAGTAACTAATGATTATGAATTTATTGGGGCGCACAAAGAGCGAAACACATGATATTTGGCACGTTGTAACTAGTTGTGATACCGATATTATTGGGGAAATTAGATTAGAAGCATTCTATGTTAAACAACTGCGATTTTCTCGCTTCTGGTTATCTTTACTAGCCAAAAATCTTTTAAAAACCACAATTTATCAAATTGAAAATAGTGAAAAATATTTAGACACTATTACTGAAGGATGGATTATGGCAAATAATGCCCAGCCTTTATTTGGTATTCAATGGAATAAGCTGTGGCATCTTCCTTTAGAAGATATACGAGCTTCTCTTAATCTCAAAATACCCCAACAGGGAAACAATTAACTGAAGAAGTATTTGGAATAATAAGTTACGTTATTTTTGTTTGATTAAAATCTCTTGATAGGCTTCAATCATTCGTTTGGCGATCGCCTATCCATCTATAGGCGATCGCGATAATAATTATCAATTCTCTAATTAAATTTTATTTCTTCTTTTGGGAATTATAAATAAGCCGTATTTTTGTTTGGCTAAAAAATCGAAATAATTAAACAATAATTCTTACACTATTGATCGAGAAACCATTACCATAAAGAGATATTTAGACTAATTAGTTATATTATTTTTATTTAATTCAAAATCTCTTGATAAGCTTCAATCATTCGTTTTGCGATCGCATTCCAACTATATTGATTTTGCACTAGATTACGAGCATTCATGGCTTTTTCTTGCCAATTTTCAGGATGAAGTAAAACTTGGCGTAAAGTTTGGGTAAGCTGAGAGAGTTCGCAACTAGATATCCAACCAGCAGCAGCAGACTCTATTTCTTGCCAAATATGAACGCGATCTGATATTACCACAGGTGTACCTGTTGCCATAGCTTCTGCTACAGCAATACCGAAGTTTTCATAGTAGGAAGGTAAGACAAAAATATCTGCATCTTGTAATAACCCTAACTTGGTTTCTCCTGTAACAAAGCCTGTAATTGTAATAATAGAATTTAAAGAAGATTGTTTAATCTTTTCTGCAATACTATTTTCATAGTCAGGGTCTTGAGGATTAGTTCCAGCTAAAATAAAGTGAAACTTAATAGCTTCTTGGTGTAATGTTTCTAGAGCAGGAAGTAATAAATCTAATCCTTTTTTGGGGTCGATACGGGACATAAACAAGATAATAGGTATTTCTGGAGCTATATCTAATTCCTGACGCATCTTACCCAATGGTGGGAGACTCTCAGGTATATTTACCCCCAAAGGAATTACTATATCTGGGGTATGTGTTCCATATTTTTCTGAGATTTTAGCTTCTTCTTGACTGGTAAAATGAATCCCACTAGCACCAGCAAGATTGGGTTTTTCTAGCAATAAACCATAAATTTGTTTTAGTTGTTTTTTCTTTTGTAAATCCGCAGGGTCAAGAGTTCCTAAAGGACGCATAATATAAGGTAATTTTTGCTGACGAGCGATAGTAGCTGCTGCGGTGCTGACAGGGGAAAAAAGAGCGTGAATATGTGCTAAATCGTACTGTTTGGCGTTACTTCCTAACCATTGCAACAGAGGAAGAGAAAATTTGTAGCGACGAAAGGGATAACAAGGAAAATAAATTACTTTATAACCATCTTGTTCTATTTCTTTGCCAAGGGGAACATCTAAAGGTGCTTGTCCTGTATCTCCGTTAGAATTAGTGGTGATGAGAGTAACATCTATTCCTTCTAGCGCTAAAGCTTGGGAAAGTCCCAACACCATTTGACTAGGACCCCCATAAATTAGAGAGACAGAAGGTACTATTTGGAGAATTTTCATGTTAATTGTTAGTGGTTAGTGGTTAGTGGTTAGTGGTTAGTAGTTAATTGTTGGTTGTTAGTTATTACTTATTACTCCCTCATCTCCCTAGTCTCCCTAGTCTCCCTACTAACTATTTTGTCTCTTGGCTTCGTATAATATTAAAGCAGTTGCGATCGCGACATTCAAAGATTCTACTGCGCTATCTAGAGGAATGGTAACAAGTTCATCTGCTAAAGCGATTAATTCTGCTGATAAACCTGCCCCTTCATTACCCAATAAAATCAGACTAGGACGAGAAAAGTCTATTTCCCAGTAAGTTTTACCCGCTTGGGGAACAGTAGCAATCACTTGAATGTTATGCTTTTGTTGTTCTTGGATAGTTTGGGCTAAATTATTAGTTACTGTTATGGGTAAGCGAAACCACTCCCCCGCAGAAGCTCTCAAGACTTTAGGATGATCGAAATCTACACTATCTCTACTCAACCATAACCCCTCCACACCTGTAGCTACAGCAGTACGAATGATTGTCCCCAGATTACCAGGGTCTTGTAATCTTTCTGCTAATAATCCTAGATGTTTGATAATAACATCCGATTGCTGAGATAGTTGACGGGGTGCTACTGCTACTACTCCATCAGGATTTACTGTAGTTGCGATCGCTGATAATACTTCTGGACTAACTAATTCTACTCTTTGCGCTTGACGAGTAATTGTTTGCCACAATTGTTGATGACATTTTTTCCATTGGGGGGTACAACAAACAATAGCTAGAGGATAATTTAATGTTGTTGCTGTGGTTATGGTATTATTCCCTTCTAATAAAAACAGATTTTGCTGGTGTCTGTTCTTACTCCGATGAAGCTTCCGAAGCTGCTTGACTAGGGGGTTTTTCAGGCTGGTAATTATTAGATTTGTCACTACCTATTGACAAATAGCGGATACTAGGGTAATACTTGACTTGCTGAATGCGGAACTCGGGACTTGAACCCGAATGTTCCAAGGAACACTAGAACCTGAATCTAGCGCGTCTGCCAATTCCGCCAGTTCCGCCCATCATATTCAGCACACAAACCTATATTATGAATAATTTTGGAGTTATTGTCAAGCAACAGCAATCAACTTTTATCATTGGGCAATTACACCATGCCATAATTGATTACTCTATTTAATTTTTCACAATTAAAAAAACTTGGAGGATAAGACCATTAGCTCTGTATCTAAGATAACACAATCCCCTCTCACCAATAAAGAAAATGAACCTGTACTAGAAATTTGGGGAGGTCATCCGCTATCAGGAACAGTTACAATTAGTGGGGCTAAAAACTCCGCTTTAGTTTTAATGGCGGGTTCTTTACTGTGTCCTGAAGACTGTCGCTTAAGTAACGTACCTGATTTAGTTGATATCAGGCGCATGAGCCAAATATTAACAGCTTTAGGCGCGAAAATCACTAAAAATGGCGATATTCTAAACATAGATGCTAGAGAGATTAACCCAACCAAAGCCCCTTACGATCTAGTTTCTCAACTCAGAGCGAGTTTCTTTGCCATTGGTGCTTTACTCACCAGATTTGGGACAGTAAGAATTCCTTTACCAGGAGGCTGTGCTATTGGTGCAAGACCTGTAGAACTCCATGTTAAAGGATTACAAGCAATGGGAGCTAATGTTTTCATTGACTCAGGAATTGTTCAAGCCAATGTTAAAGGTAGAAACAGCAGACTGCAAGGAGCCAAAATTTATCTAGACTATCCTAGCGTTGGAGCGACAGAAACCATTTTAATGGCAGCAACTTTAGCTGAGGGAGAGACAATTATTGAAAATGCTGCTCAAGAGCCTGAAATTGTCGATCTAGCTAATTTTTGCTGTGCTATGGGAGCAAAAATCCGAGGAGCAGGAACAAAGAAAATTATTATCTCTGGAGTAGAGCGTCTTCATTCTGTAGATTATAGAGTAATTCCCGATCGCATTGAAGCAGGGACATTTTTAGTCGCAGGAGCAATTACCCGCTCAGAAATTGCTTTATCTCCTGTAATCTCAGAACATTTAATTCCTGTCATTGCCAAACTAGAAACTGTAGGGTGTCGAGTGATTGCCGAATCAGGAGATTGCTTAAAGTTAATACCAGGAGCATTAAAAGGGACTGACATTGAAACACTACCCTATCCAGGGTTTCCCACAGATATGCAAGCTCAGTTTATGGCATTACTAAGTATCAGTGAAGGAAATAGTGTAGTTAGTGAAACGGTCTTTGAAAATCGTTTGCGTCATGTAGCAGAATTGCAACGGATGGGAGCAAACATCAGAGTCAAAGGAAATCACGCTTTTATTGAAGGTGTACCTATGCTTTCTGGCGCACCAGTGATGGCTACGGATTTAAGAGCTTCCGCAGCTTTAGTATTAGCTGGTTTAGCAGCCCAAGGTAAAACTATTGTCCGAGGTTTACATCATTTAGACCGAGGCTATGAAAACTTAGAAGATAAATTACAAGGACTAGGAGCAAAGTTAGAGCGCGTTATTAGTAATCAATAATCAGTAATCCCGCTAACCATAACTTATCCAGACAACAGCAACATCTTTATTATTTCGTTGCTGTTCTTTTTTTGTGCGATAATCCTGATTAGAATATTTTTAAGATTTGTTATATTTCCTTGAGTAATGAGTGAACCAGGTCAAGAAAAAACTCTAGCAGAACAAGCACCCTCTAGTTATGAATGTCGTGCTTGCGGTTATGTATATGAGCCAGCTAAAGGAGATAATCAAAATAAAATTGCTCCAGGGACGCTTTTTACAGATTTACCCAGTAGTTGGCGTTGTCCTGTTTGTGGCGTTTCCCAAAGTCAATTTCAGGACATTGGAGCAAAAGGCGCACCATCAGGTTTTGCAGAAAACTTAAACTATGGTTTTGGAGTAAATCGCTTAACTCCTAATCAAAAAAACCTCCTCATTTTCGGGGGTTTAGGATTAGCTTTCTTGTTTTTCCTGAGCTTATATGGTCTGAATTGAAGAGGCTGTTTCTATGTCGTTTAGTAATTGTAGATAGTATCAACTAAAAAAATATGAATCAGGTATTGCCCAAACTGAAACAAGCAGCCGTTTTATTAGTAGTTTGTCTATTTTGTATTAGCTGTAGTGAAGTTCCCTCGGTTAGTAATAACCCTTGGAAAATATTAAGCTTACCCACAGAAGCCATCTTTGCGGATGTTGCTTTCACCGATGATAACAATCATGGTTGGTTAGTAGGAACTCAAGAAACTATTTTTGAAACTAATGATGGTGGAGACACCTGGGAAGAAAAAACTATTGACCTAGGAGACGAAAAAATCGCTTTTAGTGGGGTTAGCTTTTATGGACAAGAAGGCTGGATTGTTGGCAAACCCTCTATAATGCTACACACCAATGATGGAGGAGAAAATTGGTCAAGAATTCCTCTAAGTGCCAAGCTTCCTGGTAGTCCTGATGGCATTATTGCATTAGCTGAGAATACAGCAGAAATGGTTACAGACTTGGGTGCTATCTATAAGACTATTGATGGTGGTAAAAACTGGAAAGCCCAAGTAGAAGGGGCTGTGGGTGTAGCTCGTAATATTACTCGCTCTCCCGATGGTAGCTATGTTGCGGTTTCTAATAAGGGTAACTTCTACTCTACTTGGAATCCTGGTGATACAGAATGGACTCCCCATAATCGTAATTCTTCTCGCAGACTCCAGAATATGGGCTTTGGCAAAGATGGTCAATTGTGGTTACTCGCTCGCGGTGGCGTAGTTCAGTTTAGTGACACAGGAGAAGAAGGGGAATGGAGCGATGCTATCAATCCTGAATTTTCCACTAGTTGGGGTTTACTAGATCTGGGATATCGTACTAGTGAAGAACTCTGGGTTGCAGGAGGAAGTGGTAATCTATTATATAGTCCTGATGGTGGCGCGACTTGGCAAAAAGATAGAGATGTGGAGGACATTCCTTCTAATCTATATAAAGTAGTATTCAACTCTCCAGAACAAGGATTTGTACTAGGAGAAAGAGGCTTTCTACTCAAGTATGAACCCAGTCACACACCCACACTATAAATGGATGTGGGCTTGAGCAAAACCGAAAACCATCGGAGTCGCGCAAGTTAAACGAGTGTCTAGCTATTTAACTGAATTAGCTGATGGTGGTACATCAAAACACGATAGAGATGCCTACCTAGTCCCTATCCTCTGTGCTAATCAGTAGCGAAGGTAAGTACATATTCGGTTTATAGCCAAATGCAACAATCAGTACCAGTAGTAGATGTCAACCAAATTCCACTCATGCCTACAACTAGAGCAAGAGCGGACAGATGGATTAAAAGCGGTAAAGCAACGGGATTCTGGAAGCGTGGAATATTTTGTGTTCGTCTTAATCAAGAACCAAGTGCGCGAAATTATCAACCCGTAGCTTGTGGAATTGACCCAGGTTCTAGGATGGAAGCATATACAATTGCTAGTGCCAAACACCAGTACATAAACATTCAAGCCAAAGCAGTTGATTGGGTAAAAAAGCACATTAAAACCAGACGTGAAATGCGTCGAAATAGACGCTATCATAAAACTCCTTGTCGGCAACCCAGATGGAACAGGTTGGCTAACAAAATCAGGTTAGCTCCTAGTACCAAGAGCCGATGGCAGTGGAAGCTTAGACTAGCTAATTGGTTGAGCAAAATCTATCCTATTACAATTTTTGTGGTGGAAGATATCAAAGCCAGATCTTGGGGCGGTAAATGGGGTAAAACCTTTTCACCGCTTCAAGTAGGTAAAGAATGGTTCTATCACGAACTAGAGAAACTAGCACCAGTTGAATTGCTCCAAGGTCACGAAACTGCGGAGTTAAGAAATCAACTTGGGCTAAAGAAGAAGAAGAATAAGATGGCTACAGTATTTTCTGCCCATTGTGTTGACAGCTTCACTCTCGCTTATTCTGCTGTTGGGGGTGAAACCAACCCTAGTAATCGAGATTTGTTAGTGGTAACTCCTTTACGCTTTCATCGTCGCCAGTTACATAGATTAGAACACGCACCAGGACATATACGCTCGAACTATGGAGGTACTATATCTGCTGGTTTCAAGCGAGGCTCGATAGTCAAGCATCCAAAATGGGGTTTAACTTATGTTGGTGGTGAAATGGTTAAGCCAACCAAATTTGAACCCAACAGGAAGGTGATTAGCCTTCATTCAATTGAAACAGGGAAGCGGTTAACTCAATCAGCTAACCCCAAAGATATCAAATTTTTAACTTACAACACTTGGAGGTCAAATACTGTTCCTGCCTAGAGAAATGTTTGCAAAATTGATATAGCATAGAGCTACTCAATGCAAGCCTCCTTTACCTCTGGCACCCTAAAGAGAACGAGTATCTCAGGACTTATTATGATTCAGCAAGCACTTAATTGTATCTGAATAGTTGTGAGGTTTAGTATTATCGCAATTTTTCTAGACAAAAATTGACCAAGCTGTACAAAATTTCCAGGTTGTTTAGGAAGCTGAAACAATGTATCATTCCAGTAAGCGAAAACCAAGCTAAATCAAAGTATGGCTTCAGAATCAGCCCTTACGGCTAAACATAGTAGCCCTAAAAGGTAGCTGAGAAAGTGTCACCTTGAAATGTTAAAAAGCAAGTGGCAAGTGAAGTACTGAAATGGAAAAATAGATTTTATAGGGAAGGCTTTTCCCGATTTTAAGCCTGTGGACTAGTTAGTGCCGACACTGCTAGGTTGAAGCAGGAAGTGACAACTAGTTAATCTGGCTTGTCTAGATTTGTCTAGAAATCATATAGCAGATGGTCAGTCGGTTGCGTATTATGTAAATTAAGGTAAACAACTTTTAAGGAAGGAGAAGTAAAATTATGGCAGGTACTACTGGGGAAAGACCATTTTCCGATATCATAACCAGTATCCGCTACTGGGTAATTCACAGTATCACTATTCCTATGCTCTTTATTGCAGGATGGTTATTTGTAAGCACTGGCTTGGCTTACGATGCTTTTGGTACTCCTCGCCCTAACGAGTATTTCACTCAAGATCGTTTAGAGTTACCTATTCTCAACGATCGCTTTAATGCTTCCGAGCAAATCACAGAATTTAACAAATAAGTTATTTACAAAATAAGTAAGGTGAAACATCATGACAAACAGCCCTAATCAACCAGTTTCGTATCCCATTTTTACTGTTAGATGGTTAGCAGTTCATACTTTAGCAGTTCCTACTGTTTTCTTTTTAGGCGCGATCGCAGCCATGCAGTTCATTCAAAGATAAATCAAATTATGGATAGAAATACAAACCCCAATAGACAACCAGTCGAACTTAACAGAACATCTCTTTACTTAGGATTACTTCTTGTTGCTGTTCTAGGTATTCTCTTCTCTAGTTACTTCTTTAACTAAATTTAGTCTTTTTTTTGGAAAATTAATTAATAGCAAGTAGGAGGTATATAAATTATGTTTGCAGAAGGTAGAATTCCCTTATGGATTGTTGCTACAGTAGCAGGTTTAGGCGTAATTGCTGTAGTAGGTATATTTTTCTATGGTGCTTATGCTGGTGTAGGCTCTGCTATGTAATTCAAAATTGAATCATAATTTTTTTGATTGGAAACCGCCTGTTTATAATAAACAGGCGGTATTTTTTTGGCGTTGTTGATTTAATGGCTAATAGCTAATAGTTTTTTACTGTCTTGTTTCCAATCGCCTATTCTAATTTCCCTAATTTCTCTAATGCAATATTGCGATTATTTAGAGCCTCATCATAATCAGGTTTAATTTCTAGTGCTTTGTCATAGGAGTCGATCGCATCATCGAATCTGCCTAAATTCCCTAAAGCATTACCACGGTTATTCCAAGCTTCATCTTTATCAGGATTAATTTCTAGTGCTTTGTCATAGGAGTCGATCGCATCATCGAATCTGCCTAAATTACCTAAAGCAACTCCACGGTTATACCAAGCCGAATCATCATCAGGATTAATTTCTAGTGCTTTGTCATA
>JAAUYH010097677.1_pt1 | contig 14245 bp, 10 predicted proteins | sample 7278061 | NCBI WGS metagenome assembly JAAUYH01 (sample SAMN14350203, study PRJNA611818) | marine sediment metagenome | isolation source: surface marine sediment (0.6m) | place: French Polynesia: Moorea | collected 2018-08
CGACGAGGTATACTACGGGGTGTCCGAACGCCCTGACTTGCCCGAGGGAGTGCCCCACCGCGGCCGCACCATCTTACTCGGGCTTCGCTACGGCGACTAAGGGCTCACGCAAAAATAACTTTCCATTTCGGACGCCGATCCATCCCACCTGCGTGCGTTGCTCTTCGGTTGCTGGGCCCACCCAGCGCCCCCTGGGCGAAGCCCAGGCCTCATCGCGCCTTCGCAGTCGGGCGTCTCGACCCCCGAAAAAGGGAAGTTATTTCTGCGCGAGCCCTGAGCAATTGAGACCGGACTTCTGTAGGTGTGGCGACCACGCGAGTTATGATAAGCTAAATCGTCACATTGGAACACATCCTCCTCGAGTTTGCCCGCGCTCGACAGGCCGATGACGCCTACGCATTTCAATTCGGGGCTCAGCAATATCTGCTGCGCCGCAAGGGCGGCGGATTCCGCACGCTCACCATGGAGTGGGATGACGCCCTTCTCGAAGATCTGGACCACCTGCGCGCCGAACGATACGACCCCGCCGTCGTCCAGCAGTTGGGTCATCGCCTGCGCGAGTTCTTGAAACCGGCTGATTTTGCCGAATCCGAACGCAAAATCGCCCGCGCCGTGGATAGTGATCGCTCGGTGTGTGTAACCGTCCGCTCCGCCGCGGCCGAGCTCTATGCCCTGCCATGGGAACTCTTGAGTATTCGTCCGCGCAACCAACACCTCGGCGAGCTGCCCCAGGTGCTCGTGCGCTACCATTGGCCCGAGGCCCGTGCGGTCGCCGACTCGGCCGCCCATGCCGAAGGCGGTCGCATCGTGCTCGCATGGTCGGCATCCGGAGGCGCGGTCCCAGCCGAGGATCAGCAGCGTGCCATTCGACGCGCCTGCCACCGCGGCTTTCACGATTTCGCCCCCACGCGCGACGTGGTCGGCGATGTCACCATGGAGCGACTGCAGCGCGTGCTCGACAGACCCGAGGCACAGCCGGTGCGCGTGCTGCAGATCCTGGCCCACGGCGCGATGCAGGGCGATACCTTTGGCCTGCAATGGGATCGCGATGATGGTACCCGCGCCTTTATCGACGCTGGCGAACTGCGCCAACTTCTCGCCCCTCATGCCGACAAACTGCGCCTGGTGGTGCTATCGGCGTGCGATAGCGGTAACGCTGGCGAGTTCGGCAACCACCTCGGCAGTATGGCGCAAAACCTCCATCGCTCTGGTATCGCCTCGGTCATCGCCTCGCGCTTGCCCCTATCCACCCGTGGCTCGGTCATATTCACCCGCCGTTTCTACGGCGAGCTGCTAGAGCGCCCCAGCTCCCTTGAACAGGCGTTTACCACCGCGCGTAGCGCCTTGGCCCGCCATTGCGATAACCTCGACTGGGCGAGCATTCAACTCTATGCCCACGCGCCAACCACTGACGGCATGGCCAACGGCGGTACCATGAGCGGTGCCGACAGCATGAGTGGTGGCGGCGGCATGAACGTCAACTACAGTATGGACGGCGAACGAATCATGGCGCAATCGACAGCCGGTGGCGCCTCCATCGATACCCGTCCCATCACCATTCGCCCCTATCGCGGCCTCTTGCCATTTCGTCGCGAGCACGCGCGTCTATTTTTTGGTCGCATGGGTGAGCGCAACGAGATTTTACACGATCTCGACGCCCTGACCCGAGCCGGTAGGTCGCGCCTGCTCATCGTCGCCGGGGCATCGGGAACCGGTAAGTCCTCGGTGGTCATGGCGGGAGCTATTCCCCGTATACTGAAGGGCGATGATGCGCCTATTGACAAGGGCAACGACGACGATGAAAGTATTTTTAATCGATATAGCACAGAAGATGACTATGATAATCCGAGCACCATCGACGACGATGCTGCGGCCGAGAAGACCGCGACGACCTCTTCGAGCGGGGATGTTGGTGGCCGGTTTGATAGTGCTCCCATAGACGACTCTGATGATGAACCGAAGGGCGAATCGGAGGGCGAATCGGACGAGGCCGCCGATATCGCCCATGCCATGCGCACCCTAGAATTCATCGAAGACCGGCTCCCTGGCGACCAAGCGCGCACCAGTGTCGACGTACTGCGGCGCATGCTCAGTGATGCCCAGGCCGTGAGACCCATGCGCTGGGAAGTGGCCGTGATGCGCATCTCCACCGATCCCTTGAGCGCCCTCGAAAGTAAGCTGCAACATCGCCGCTGGCGCAAGCGGCGCTTCTTGCTCGTCATCGATCAATTCGAGGAATTGTTCACCACGGTCACCGACGCAAAAGCGCGGCAACTATTTGTCCGCCGGCTGTGGTCCATATGCAGAGAACCGGACAGTGGCGTATCCTGCATTATCACCTTGCGCGTAGACTTCTTGGGCGCGTGTGGCGACATCGCCGTTGACGACGAGGGCCTGCGATTCGATCAAGTAGCCTACGACGAGGAACATCGGATCTTCGTCGCCCGCATGGCGCCCGAACAACTCCGTGAGGCCATCGAAAAACCGGCCCGTTTGGTGGGCTTGGCCCTTGAGCCCGGATTGGCCAACGTCATGCTGAACGATGTGGGCACGGAACCAGGCGCATTGCCGCTTTTGCAATACACCCTCGATCTCATGTGGTCACAGCGCAAGGGCCGCCTACTCACGGTGGCCGGCTATCGCAAACTCGGCGGCGTCACAGGCGCCCTTCAGCGCAAGGCCGACGCCATTATCGACGGCTTCGACGATGCCGAAACTGTGCAGGCCCGGCGCTTACTCGTCAGGCTCGTCGGGATGGACGACGATGCCATGACCCTGGAAACCCGCCGTCGGGTCGAACTCGACAAACTCTGCCCCACCCACGAACAGGATCGCGCCGCCTTTGAGCGGATCCTCAATACCATGGTCAGCGCGCGACTCTTGGTTCGCACCAGCGAGGGTGGCGCCCCACTGATCGAAGTCGCTCACGAAGCGCTGATTCGCAAATGGGAACGGCTGCGCACCTGGCTGAGCGAGGATCGCGATATGCTGGCCGAAGTGCAGGAAGTCGAACAGTGGATCGAGCAGTGGCAGACGTACGGCACTGTCCTTGACGGAGCCCGCCTCGGCTATGCTCTGCGGGTTCAGGAGAAATATCCCCACGCCCTCGATCGATCAGCTGCGGACATGATTGAAGCCAGCGTAGCCCACCAGAATAAAGAACAAGCACGCAGAAGCCGTCAACGCAAGATCATGATCGCCGGCTTTGTGCTGTCCACCGTTCTGGCCATTGTCGCTACGTACTCTGCCTATAATGCAGGCATCGCACACAGCCAGGCTTTGGCTGCAAAAGAACAAGCTGAGCAGGAACGCGACAACGCCTACGAGAAGCGAGACCTCGCCGAAAAAAACCATCGCGAAATCGAAGCGGATAACGAAGAGAAACAGCGATACATCGATCAACTGCAAGAACAGCTCAAATCACAGCTGCCGCCGCTCCCAACCGCCAATTGACGCTACTGCGCCACGCGCGGCGTAATCGCGGGCGGTTTGTTCGCGTCCCAGATGACTGTGTCTTCGTACTGGCTGCGATCGACTAAGGCAAATGCGACGAATAACGCTGCCGCCAATATACCGCCCACCACTAGAATCGAATGGAACAGCTTGTCGTAACGCAAGTGCATGAAGTAGAGCAGCACTAAGCTCGCTTTCACCGCTGCGATCAAAATGGCCACTGCCAGGTTGAGCTGCTTGCTGCCGAAGTTGACCTGCGCCGCCAGCACTGTGACGACGGTCAGGATCAAGAGCGCGACAAAAACGCCAATCAATACCTTCTTTGAGGCCACATGGCCCAAACCATGATCATCGTGTTCACCGTGTGCCATGGGAGTCTCCTAATCGATCAAATACAGTAGCGGGAAGAGGAAGATCCAGATGAGGTCCACCAAGTGCCAGTATAGGGCCGCGTAGTCGATCGGCCCAAAATAGTCTGGGGTGAAATGGCCTTTGATTGCGCGTATCAAAAGCCAGATGAACACGAACACGCCGATGAGAACGTGGATGCCGTGTAGCCCAGTCATGGCGAAATAGATGGTGAAGAACATGTTGGTGTTGGCGGGCGCCAAATCAGGTACCGCGCCATCAGCACTGTTCTCCCCGTTCGCCATGGCTTGGTCCCCTGCGCCAGTGGCAGCGTCCGCGCTGTCACCTTGAGCGGCACTGGGAATCGGCACGCCATACGGGTCTTCGGTCGGCTGGAATTTCTCGCCAAAGAGCACGCCTATATGGACCTTATGCGCATACTCCACATACTTGATGCCGAGGAAGCCACAGGCACACGCAATGGTGATCACGATACATATGATGAGGCCAGTGCGCTGGTTGAGCTGGGCGCAGCGAACCGCATAGGCGGCGGTGAAGCTACTGAGGATGAGGACCGCGGTGTTGATGGCCCCCATCGTAGTGTCCAGGTAGTGACTGGCGTAGACGAAAATTTCGGGATGCTGGGCCCGGTACACGATGTAGGCCACAAAGAGCGCCGAGAAGAATAAGATCTCCTGGGTCAGAAACAGCCACATCCCCAACTTGCCAGAATCGAACTGATGCTTGGCGTCGTCAAAGTGGTGCTGAATAAATGGCGAACCGTGATGATGCCCGTGGGAATCGGCTGCACTCATGATCAAATCCTAGTTGCAAATCCTCATTGCGCGCGAGGTGTTAGCGTATCGCGGACAGAGCCCTGCCCTACGCCGCTGACACCTCACCCGGGGGCTGTTTGTTCACGTAGCCACCGCTGGCTTCATCGTACTCGTAGTTATCGTATTCGTATAGCGGCGGCACCTGGGGTACCTCGTGGAAGTTGTACAGGGGAGGTGGCGATGTCGTCTGCCACTCCAGAGTCGACGCGCCCCAGGGATTGTCGGGTGCCTTGGTCTTACTGGTAAACGCCGCGTACACCAAGTACACCACGACAATGAACATACCTATGCCCAAAATCAGCGCGCCGATGGTCGAGAGCTGATGCTGTAGGGTGAATTCGGGATCGTAGTCCCAGTACCTACGCGGCATGCCGCGGGCGCCCATGATGAACTGGGGCAAGAAGGTCAAGTTGAAGCCAAAAAAGACCACCACCGACATCCATTGTCCCAGGCGCTCGGGGTACATCTTGCCGGTGATTTTGGGGAACCAATAGTGTAGGGCTCCCAGGAATGCCACCAGCGTGGACCCCATCATCACGTAGTGGAAGTGAGCGACCACGAAGTAAGTATCGTGCAAGTGCACGTCTACCGACAAGATGCCGAGGAATAGACCGGTCAAGCCGCCGATCGTGAATAGCAGGATGAACGACAGCGCGTACAGCATCGGGGTCTTGAGGTAAATCTCGCCCTTGTACAGCGTCGCCACCCAGTTAAAGACCTTGATGGCCGAGGGAATGCCCACAGTGAAGGTCAGGGCCGAGAAGATCATCGACGCCATTTTCGACTGACCGCTGACGAACATGTGATGACCCCAGACCAAGAAGCTGAGCAGCGCCAGCGAGATACTTGAGTAGGCGATGAAGCGATAGCCGAAGATGTGCTTGCGGCTGAAGGTCGAGATAATCTCCGAGATCACCCCCATCGCCGGAATGATCATGATGTAGACCGCCGGATGGGAGTAGAACCAGAAAAAGTGCTGAAACAAGACCGGATCGCCGCCCAAATCGGGATTGAAGATACCGATCTGCATGACCTTTTCCACGAACAGCAAAAGGACCGTGATACCGAGAACCGGGGTGGCCAACACTTGGATGATGGCGGTCGAGTACAGCGCCCACAGGTTGAGGGGCATGTCGAACCATCCCATGCCGCGGAAGCGGAATTTATGGATGGTGACGACGAAGTTGAGGCCGGTGAAGATCGAGCTGAAACCCAGCAAAAAGACACCCAACACCGCGAGAATCACCGCCCACTCTTTGTCGGTCTTTAAGCTGTACGGGGTGTAGAAGGTCCATCCGGTGTCCACAGTGCCAATGGCCAAGGTAAGTACCAAGAGCAATGCCCCGGTGCACCATAGGTAGAAGCTCGATAGATTGAGCCGGGGAAAAGCCACGTCGGGGGCCCCGAGTTGAATCGGCAGCACAAAGTTGCCCAGCGCGGCCGGTATGCCGGGAATGATGACGAGGAACACCATCACTGCGCCGTGCACAGTGAAGAATTGATTGTAGGTATCTGGGCTGAGCCAGCCTCCGGGGTGAAACAGCTCGATGCGTACCAGCAGGGCAAATGCACCGCCGATGATGAGAGCAAGCAGGATACCGGCCAGGTACATCACCCCGATACGCTTATGATCGAGGGTGATGAGCCAGTTCATTATCCCCTTGGTAACTGCGAGATAGGTTGGTTCCTTGGCTGCAGGGGTCGACATTTCCATTCCCTTACGGATTCAGGCTCTTGATGTACTGGATGAGGCTGAGAATTTCCTTGTCGGACAGCTGGCCCTCAAAGGATGGCATGCTCGGTGGATAGCCCTCGACGATGTCCTTCATCGGATTGAGGATAGACTCGCGAATATAGTTTTCGTCGACCGGAATCTTGCTGCCGTCGGCCATACTCCGCTCGTTGCCCATGACCAACTCTTTGAAGCTGGGCCCGACACGGCGGGTGCCGTCTACGGTATGGCAGGCCACACAGCGAATGCCGTAGATCTCCTCGCCATACTCGGCCGACACCGGACGATCGGCTTTCTTTTCCAAGTAAGCCTCGTACCCGCCAGGCGGATGCACCTTGACCATGGTCTTCATCATAGAGTGGTCCTTGCCGCAGTATTCGGTGCAGAACATTCGGTAGACGCCGGGACGCGTGGCCTTAAACCAAGTCTCGGTGTACCGGTTGGGCAAGACGTCTTGCTTGATGCGGAAACCGGGCACAAAGAAACTGTGAATCACGTCCTGCGATTTCATCACCAGGCGCACCGAACGATCGACCGGCACGTGGAGCACGGTATCGTTGATGCCATTGGGATAGGTGAAGTTCCAGTTCCACATCTGTGCGGTGACGTAGACTTCTAGCGCGTGCTTGGGCGGGGTTCGCATATCGACATAGCCGCGCCAGCCGAAGAGAAATAGGAAGACGCAGACGATGGCGGGAATGATGGTCCAGGTGGTTTCCAGGGCATCGTTGTGGCTGGCGGAGGGCTCGGCTTTATGCCCCGGTCGGGCGCGGTACTTGATCGTGAAGTACACCACCGCGACGGTAATGCCGACGAAACAGAAGAGCGATAGCCCCAAAAGGCCGTAGAACAGCCAGTCCACATTGGCCGCAGTCACCGAGACATCGTCGGGCAGCCAGACGTTGTCCACCATCGGTGTAAGTACGGAAGTGTCGTTGATCGGATCGGCGATGGCGCCCTCAATGGCGGCGGCAGCTTGCTCCGTTCCTTCGGCAGCGGCTTCTGTACCTTGGGCGGCGGCTTCCGTGCCTTCGGCCGCGGCCCCAGCCCCCTCTGCGGCGGCTTCGGTGCCCGCCTCGGTGCCCACTGCGCCGGCCTGGGCACTCCCCTGCTCGGCAGCACCTTCGGCCTGGGCCAATAGCTCATCTGTTATCATGCTCAGTCGGTTCGCGAATGTACCGATCATGTGTCATCCCTCTCGTAATCCGATTCGCTGTATTTGGTCGGGATTTTCTGGCTGGCAGCGCGTTGCAGTCTGCGCCTACGCCGGTAACGCATGAGGCCCAGGCCACCGAATACCAGCGCCAAAAATACCGCACCGCCATAGCGCATCACTTCGCGACTGCCCTTGGAGTAATCGTTGGCGTCGGGCTGATACTTGAGACAGGCCAAGACGAATCCCATGGAGACGCCGTGCTCGCCGATCCCCGCGGTAAAAATGGCCTCGTTCAGTTGTTCGGGAATGTAGTGGATACCGTGAAAATAGCGCGTTACCACGCCTTGGGGGGAGAGAAAAATCAGCGACGCCGGGTGGACATACTCCTTAGTTCGCTCCAGGTACTTGTAGCGAAAACCGACCGCGTCGGCCACTTCACGCACCGGCGCCTCGTCGCCGACGAGAAAATGCCAGGCACCAGCCACACGCTCGCGCTGGTCCTCGGGGAAGTACCTGAGATAACGCGCCTTGGTCTCGGCCGCGACCTCGGGGGTCTCAGTCGGATCGAGTCCAACCGTGACGATCTGATAATGTAATCCGGCCTGTAGCTGAATCTTGGCCATGGATTTGACCAGGGCGTCGAGCTGCAGGCTGCACAGCATCGGGCAGTTGGAATAGTTGAAGGTGAGAATCACCGGCAGCTCGCCATCTAGGTACTGCTGCAATGTGACTGATTGGCCGCCGTCATCGCGAAATTGGCCCGTGAGGGGCACCGTCACCCCAACGGATTCCTCGACCTCCACATTGCGCAACTCTTCAGGCAGCTTATCGACGAAGTCACCGTCGTCGACGGCGCGGGCCAATTTGCTGGGATCGCCGAGACGCTCGGTGGTGTCAGCCGCCGTATTTTCGTTGGCCCCTGCAGCACTCGGCAGCAGTACAAACGACAGCGACGCCAATAGAATGCTGTGTCCCAAAGAGCGCTGCAGGACGAGGGACAGCCAGGGCCGGGTTTGCGCCGGCGTGGCTGTCGTATGAGCAACATTGCCGCAGCTACTAGGAGTCATCGCTCTCCGCGTCGGCGCCGCTTGTGTCACTACCTGGCTCCTCCCCATCGCCGCCGCTGTCAGCTGCATCGGCGGAGTCGGGATCGCCCTCGGCGCCAGCACTGTCTGGCGCAGGTGCAGACGGCGCTGGCGGCGCCGGCATTTGTACGTTATCGGGCGGTCGCCCGGCAACAGCGGGCACTGTTGCCACGTCGTGGGTTCCCACTGCGGGCACGAGGGTCGACGCGGAACCCCTGGCCGCTTCGGCCACGTATTTCATGGCCTCATCGACCGGGATGGTCACCGTTTGCTTTTGCTGATCGATCCAGCGATACGCGTTCAATTCGGCCTGCTGCTCCGATTGCAGCGAGCGAAATTCGTCGTTGAGGCCCTCGACCTGCCGGGCTTCCAGCTTGGCCGCAGCGCCGACTTCGTAGAACGCCTGCAGGCCAATAAAGCTCACGTAAACCAAGAGCGAACCGGCGAGCCCGATGACCACGATGCCAAAGGTGTTGACGTAGTCAGCTTGTTTTTTCGGTGAGTCCATGGCGTGTCTCCGTGATCATGTCCGTGAATAGAGCAGTAATACCTAAACTCTGATGCCGCAGACGGCTCAGAAGTTTTCAAAGCTCAGGGAAGCGCCCAATTTGGGGTCCTTCACCGGTATGAGTTTAACTTTACCAGCCTTGCGCGCTACGGCCGAGATCACGATTCCCATCATGCCTACGAACAAGAGCAGGTCTATGACAATGCCAAGCGCCCCTCCAGACGGTCCCTCCGGCGATGCGATCGGCATGACCAGGAAGTACATGTCGAAATAGTGCATAACCAACATCCACACCGCAAAGAAGAGACGCGGCTGCGGAAGGCGCTTGGTCCAGCGCGAGAGCAGAAAGAGGAACGGGAACACGCAGTGACCGAAGAGCAGGAGCAGGCTCAGCCACATCCAATCGGTGAACATGCGCGATTGGTACCAAATGGTCTCTTCGGGGATGTTGGCGTACCAGATCAACATGAACTGGGAGAACGCGATGTAGCTCCAGAAGAAGACAAAGGCAAAGAGCAGCTTGCCCAAGTCATGGTAGTGCTCGGTGGTGATCGAATGCATCAGGATGCCGGCTCGCTGCAGATACATGCCAACAAGGATCAGCGAGGAGAAGATTGTGATGGCACAGCCGGCGAAGTAGTACACGCCAAAAATCGTGCTGAACCAATGGGGGTCCAGCGACATCAGCAGATCAAAGGCGGCGAAGTTGAGGGTCAGGGCAAACGCGAGCATGGCGGGCGCCGATGCCACGCGCAGATTTTCGCTGATTTGCGGGTCACCGCTGTCGTCTTGCTGTAGCGAGCGACCGACGAAGTAGCGCGACAGCGCATACCAGGCCACGAAGTAGATGACCACGCGGATGGCGAAGAAGGGGAAGTTGAGCCATCCGGCTTTGTCTTTGAGGATATGGTCCGAAGGATCGTAATGCAGCCAGTGATGGTAGGGGCCCCAGTGAGCGGTCGGATCCGACGCGCTCATCGCCATGGGAATCAGAAGGCCCAGCGACAGGAACCCCAGCGGTACAAACGCCGAAGTCATGCACTCGGCCAAACGCCGCACCACCGGGCTCCATTGCGAACGGGTCAGGGGCTGGAGGATGATGAAAAACAGTGCCCCCAGCGGGAAGGTCAAGGCGTAGGTAAACGCGACGATGTAAGAGTTGAAATAGCGGTCGCCGTGGTCGCCCTGGACAAAGCCGAAGACGACGGCCAAGATCAGACAGGCCAGGCCAAGGCCGAAAAAGACCCGGAAAATGTGGCCCGATAGGGGCCCCATTTCGATCTTTTCGCTCGGGTGTAGTTTTGCTTCGTGCGCGGCACTCATGTGTATCTCTCCACTCTCTGCCTGAAGTCCTGGTGTTACCTGAGGTTCTGGCGCGCATCCGCCGGTACATCTTCTAGGAGGGCGTTTTGGCTGCGCTGCAGGGCACGCAGATACAGCACCACCGCCCAGCGATCGGTCTCGGACATCTGTGCTGAATACCCGGGCATAGAACGAATGCCATTACTGATAGTGTTGAAGAGCTGGCCGTGGGGTTGGCGGACAATATTTTCCTGATGCAGATTGGTCGGCTGCACCCAACCGCGGACCGGCACGTTGGACAGGGTTCTCTGGTGAATCATGCCGTTGCCCTTGCCCGAAGCGCCGTGGCAGGGCTGGCAAAAAATGCCGTACTGCTTGCGGCCGTTTTCCACCGCGCTCACGCTCACTTCAAAGTCGGGCGGCAGTGCCGTAGCCCATTGGCCATTTTGGATGCCGCGAAAGAAGTGATCGTCGGCGCGCAGGTGGCCGCGGGCCACGGTGCCCGCCACCGGCGTCCGCGCCGTGCGGCCGTCGGCAAAGATATCGCTCGGGGTCTGCGCTTTGCCCTTGGGCTGGAAGTCCATGTCCGAGAACACGTGATAGCGCGGCGTGTCCGTCTTGGTTGCGCGACCTTTGGCAATCAGGGCAAAAGGCACGAGCGCCACCACCATCGATACGATGATAAAGCCGACAATCGGCCGCGGCAGGGCCCGGGTCTCGGGCGTGCTCTCGAGATAGCAAGTCTCAACCGCAAGCGCGCCCGCCTCTTCGAGAAGGGCCTGGGTCTTGCCGCGCTGGAACACTTTGTCCGAAGCCTGGATGCCGATGAGAAATCCATCGTCGCTGGCTTTGCGGAAGCGTTCTTTTTGAAAGAAGGGATGCCAGTGCTGGGGCAGCTTGTTGAGCCCCCACATGCCAAAGAAGCTGGCAAAGACCGACAGCAAAATCGTGGTCTCGAAGGTGATGGGAATGTTGGCCGGTAGGCTGAAAAACGGCTTGCCACTGACGATCCAGGGCCAGTCGTAGGAGTTCATCCACCACTGCAAAAACAGACCGCCGCCCAAGCCGCACAGACCGACGATAAAGACGATCACGGGCAAGATCGTGCGCTGGATGCCCATGGCCGGATCGAGACCGTGGACCGGGAACGGGCTGTAACAATCCCATTCGGTGTAGCCGGCGTCGCGGATTTTTTCCGCCGCCGCAATCAGCTCCCCGGGGGAGCGAAACTCGGCCAACAGACCGTAGAGCTCGCCGGATTCGCTCTCTGCCTCTGCGTTGGCCGCCTGATCGCCAGCTGCTTGCTCTTGAGGTTCTTTGACCTCGTTTTCGCCTGCGGTGACGTCTGTATCCTTGTTTTCACTCATGGTTTCTCTCGTCCAATCGCATGCGTCCCAATGACACGAGTAACGGATCGTGCCCGATTACTCGTGATGTCCTCCAGCGTGCGCCTCGGGCAAGGTGCCCTTGACCTCGGAGATGGCGACGATAGGCAGATAGCGGCAGAATAGGCAGAACAGGGTGAGGAACAGGCCAAAGCTGCCGATGAGCGTGGCGATGTCCCAAGGAGTCGGGGTGAAGTAATCCCAAGTCGAGGGCAACATGCTGCGGGCCAGCGAGGTCACGACAATGACGAAACGCTCGAACCACATGCCGACGTTGACCAACATGCACAGGCCGACGATGATCCAGGGATTTTGCCGGCACTTCTTGAACCAGAAGAACTGCGGCACCAGCACGTTGCAGCCAACCATGGTGAAGTAGGCCCACATATACGGGCCGAAGGCGCGGTTGATAAAGGCATACTGCTCGTACATCGCGCCGCTGTACCAGGCGATGAAGAACTCAATGCCGTAGGCAAAGCCCACCATGGTGCCGGTAGCGAGGGTCACTTTGCACATCGCCTCGATGTGCGACTCTTTAATGATGTGCTTGAGGCCAAAGAGCGACCGCGCCGGAACCATGAGCGTGAGCACCATCGCGAAGCCACTAAAGATGGCGCCAGCGACAAAGTACGGCGGGAAGATCGTGGTATGCCAACCCGGCAGCTGCGAGGTAGCGAAGTCGAAACTAACCACCGAGTGAACCGAGAGCACCAGTGGCGTGGCCAATGCGGCCAGGATCAGATAGGCGCGCTCGTAGCGGTGCCACTGCCGGGCACTGCCGCGCCAACCCAGGGCCAAGACGCCGTAGATGATTTGCTTAATCCGGCTTTTGGCCCGATCGCGGAAAGTGGCGATGTCGGGCACCATGCCCATGTACCAAAACAGAATCGAGGTGGTGGCGTACGTCGAAATGGCAAAGACGTCCCACATCAGCGGACTGCGGAATTGCTGCCACATGTCCATGGTGTTGGGCGCCGGCAGCATCCAGTAGGCGAACCACGGCCGCCCAGTATGGATGATGGGGAAGATGCCGGCGCAGGCCACGGCGAAAATGGTCATGGCCTCGGCAGCGCGGTTGATGCTCGTGCGCCACTGCTGGCGCAAGAGATAGAGAATCGCCGAGATCAGGGTACCGGCGTGGCCAATACCGACCCAGAAGACGAAGTTGACGATGGGCCATGCCCAACCGACGGTGTTGTTGTTGCCGTAGATGCCGATGCCGGTACTGATGAGGTACACGATCGACACCGCGAACACGCCCAGCAGGGTCAGCGCAATGCCGAGGGCGATATACCAAGCACGTGGCGGCTTGGGCCGTTCGTGGACCGCGCACACCGATTCGGTGATTTCCCGAAACGCGGCCCGGGGATCGCTTGTTGCTTCTGCTGCCGTACTCATGATGTCAACCTAGCTCGGGGTTGGGGTTGCGGACGCGGGCCAAAAACAAGTTGCGTGGTTTGACGTTGAGCAGACCGAGCAGCGCGTACTTGCGCGGCTGAGCGTGGGCCTTGCTCACCATGCTGTCTTGATCGTTGAGGTCGCCAAAGGCGATGGCACTGGTGGGACATGCCTGTTGGCAGGCAGCGAGCACCTCGCCATCGCGCAAGCGACGACGCTCATTCTTGGCCTTGATCTTGGTATTCTGAATGCGCTGCACGCAGAAGGTGCACTTCTCCATGACTCCGCGGCTACGCACAGTGACCTCGGGGTTGAAGAGGAGCTGCCGCACCCGATTGCGGGCCGAGGACAGGGAACCGCCCGGCGCCTGTGGCCGGTTCATGTAGTCTAAGAAATTGAACCGGCGCACTTTGTATGGGCAGTTGTTGAGGCAGTAACGCGTGCCCACGCAGCGGTTGTAGATCATGTCGTTGAGGCCCTCGGCCGAGTGGATGGTCGCGCCGACGGGGCAGACCTGCTCGCAGGGGGCGTTTTCGCACTGCTGACAGGCCACCGGCTGATGGGCGATGCGGGGGTTGTCGCGCAAGTCGTCGCCGGCAAAGTAGCGATCGATGCGAATCCAATGCATCTCACGGCTTCTGGCCACTTGCTCTTTGCCGACTACCGGGACGTTGTTTTCCGCCTGGCAGGCCAGCATGCACGAGTTACACCCGGTGCACTTATCGAGGTCGATGGCCATGCCCCATTTGTAGCGCGGGGCGTCGCCGGTATCGCCCTCGCGGGGGCCGTCGTAGTTGTGCTCTTGCCACAGTGACTTGCCGTTTTCCACCGGCACGAAGGTGGGCATCGCAACGTCGTGCTCTTTTTTGGCCACTGCCTTATACACGTCGCCGCGCATCTCGTCGGTGGTCACTTCGCGGACCAGCGAATCTACCCGAGTGTTGACTCCATCGCGGCCGGTGGCGTCGGCGTAATCCCAGTGATCCTGGGTGGTGACCAGCTGGTAGGTCCGCCCGGTTTTCTGCACCACGACGCCGATGGC
>JAAUYH010015551.1_pt1 | contig 14244 bp, 13 predicted proteins | sample 7278061 | NCBI WGS metagenome assembly JAAUYH01 (sample SAMN14350203, study PRJNA611818) | marine sediment metagenome | isolation source: surface marine sediment (0.6m) | place: French Polynesia: Moorea | collected 2018-08
AGCTGCAACAGCGGATTGGCCAGGAAGGCCGCGGCCAACCAGAGGGCGACCGTCCCGGGCCGGACCAGCAGCGTGGCCGTGACCCCGTCCATGATCGCGATGGCGAAGATCAGCAGCACGACCATGATGGAGCCGTCCAGGTGGGCGCTGTGCCTGGCCAGCCAGGCGGGGCCGAGCAGGCGGCGCAGCACGGCCGCGCTCGCGAAAGCGCCGACCACGATCAGGCCCAGGCGGAGCATGAACTCGGCGATGCCGATCTCGAGCTCCAGACCGAGCAGCGCCAGGGCCAGGGGCGGCAGGGTGAGCGGCGTCAGCAGGGTGCAGATCAGCCCGCTCACCACGGCCAGCGCCGCGTCGAGGCCGAGCAGCAGGGCGATCGAGGTGGCCCCCAGGATCGGCGGCGCCGCGGCCATCAGGACCAGCGCGCTGCCCAGGGCGGCGGGCGGCGCGACCAGGGGCAGGACCAGCCAGGTCGCGACCGGGGCGGCGAACATCAACCACAAGGTGAGTGCGCCGGCCAGCCAGGGACGCCGGGCGTAGCCCGCCATGGCTCCCCAATCGACCCGCAGCAACGTGACCAGCAGCAGCGTGAAGACCGTGGGCGCGAGCAGCGGCCGGCAGACGGCGGCCAGCCCCGGGACCAGCAGGCCGATGAAAACGCCCCCGAACAGCACGTAAACGCCGTGACCGCCCAGGAATGCCAGCAGGCGTCCCATGTCGCCCCCTCTCGCCCTCAAGTCGGGCTTCCGGCGTCGACGCTCGGGTTCCGGCGTCGCGGCCCCCTCCTAGCGCCTTTGACGGGGGTCGCCAATGCACTATGTTGCGGCTGCGAGAGCAAGGACGGGGGAGCGGCGGTGCTGGAGCGCGTGACCAAGACCGGTCTGCTGGAGCTGCACGAGGAAGCGGTCCGGCCGGAGTGGATCGACTACAACGGCCACATGAACGTGGCCTATTACGTGCTCGCCTTCGATCACGCCACCGACGCCTTCCTCGACCACCTTGGCTTGGACGAGGCCTACCGCGAAAGGACGGGGGGATCGACCTTCGCGGTGGAGTCGCATATCACCTATCAGCGCGAGGTCCACCGGGGCGATCGGCTGCGTTTCACCACCCAGTTGCTGGGCTACGACGCCAAGCGCATCCACTACATCCACCACATGTATCACGCGCTCGAAGGCTTTCTCGCCGCGACCGCAGAATGGCTGTCGCTGCACATCGACATGGAGCGGCGCCGGGTCGCGACCATGCCGCCGGAAATCATGAGCCGGCTCGCCGCGGTTATGGCGGAACAGGGCGATCTCGAGGTCCCACCCGAGGTGGGCAGCGTGATTCGCATTCCCGAGCCCAAGGCGTCCTGATCAGCCGCCGCGGGCGATCCTGGCTGGTCACGGTTCGGCGAGAAGCGGAGAAATCGCGTTGCCCCGACCGACAAGATGGCGAAAGTAGACGCATGAGCTCTCGACGCCCACTCGCCGCCCTCGTTCTGCTGCCGATCCTGGGGCTGCTCTGCCTCCCGGATCCGGCGCAGGCCGCCTGCACCGACCCGCCCGGGCCCGGCGTCAACTGGCAGCGCTGCACCTTCGACGGCCTCGACCTTACCGGTCTCGACCTCAAGGGGGCGCGGCTCAGGGACGGCACCTTCTTTCGCGCCGATCTCTCCGGCACCGACATGTCCGAGACCGAGTCCCTGCGCGCCAAGTTCGTCAGCGCCAAGCTGGTCGAGGCCGTGTTCGACGGCGCCAAGCTCTACGAGGCGGATCTCACCAAGGCCGACCTCAGCAACGCCTCGATGGTCGGCGCCGACCTGCGCCGCGCGCGCCTGTTCCGGGCGGTCCTGCGCGGTGTCGACCTGACCGGCGCCCGCCTCCAGGGCGCCGATCGGACCCGCGCCGACCTGTCCGGCGCGATCTGGTCCGACGGCAAGCGGGTCTGTGCCGAGGGCTCGGTCGGCCGCTGCAATTGACCTTTGGCGGAATTTCGCCGGCTGTAGCTTCATACGATTGGCGGGTCGTCGGTCAGTTCCGAGGTCAGGCCCACTTCGTACTCGGCCTCCGGCTCGAAGGCGTCGAGGGAACGGGCGACCACCTGCGTGCCCTCGTGGCGGGCGATGTGAAACAGCGCATCGCCTTCGTGTGCCAGCGGCAGGTTGCATCTGCCGATGACGACACCGTCGGCGGGGCTGCACACCTCCATCACCTTCTCGCCGAAGGGGTCGCCGATGACGCCCAAGAGATCGCCTTGCTGGACCTGGCTGCCCAGGGCCGTCGTGCTGCGCAGCAGTCCGCTCTGGGGTGCCCGGACCCATTTGCTCGAGCGGATGATCAACGAGCGGCGTTCCTTTTTCGGCCGTTGCGACGGCGGCAGCATTTCGAGCTGGCGCATGACCCGCACGATCCCTTTGACTCCCGCGCGAATGCAGGCCTCATCGAAGCGCAGGGCCTCCCCGGCCTCGTAAACGATCACCGGGACGGCGCGCTGCGCGGCCGCCTCGCGCAGGCTGCCTTGGCGGAAACCCGTGTTGATCACGACGGGCACGCCGAACGCGCGGGCCAGCCGCTCGGTCTCCGGGTCGTCCAGGTTGCCGCGCACTTGCGGGAAGTTCTCGCGATGGATCGCGCCGGTGTGCAGATCGATGCCGTGCGTTGACTTGCCGACGACCTCGTCGATGAAAATCCGGGCCAGGCGCGCGGTGAGGGAGCCGCGCGGGGAGCCCGGGAAGGATCGATTGAGGTCGCGCCGATCGGGCAGATAGCGCGACTGGGAGACGAAGCCGAGAACATTGACGATCGGCACGGCAATCAGTGTGCCGCGCAGGCGTTTCAGGGCGCTCAGCCGCAGCAGGCGGCGGATGACTTCCACGCCGTTGATCTCGTCTCCGTGCAAAGCGGCACAGACGAACAGCCGGGGTCCCGCCGAGCGGCCGTGCACGACTTGGATCGGCATGGTCATCGGGGTATGGGTCGACAGGTCCGTAACGGGCAGGTCCACCACCGCCCGCTTGCCCGGCGCGACCTCGATGCCGCCGATGGCGATCGCCTGCTGCCTTGGACGGCCAGGCTGCTGTGCGCCTTTCGCGATCGTCTCCGTGCCGCTCACGGCATTCCTCTCCGTGTTTTTCGCGCCTGCTGTCATGGTTTGCCCGGCGCGGCTCACAGCATGCCCATGAGCAGTGTCGCGATGCCGAGAAAGGAGAAGAAGCCGGCGACATCGGTCACCGTCGTCAAGATGATGGACGACGACTGCGCCGGGTCCTGACCCAGGCGCTTGAGGACGATGGGCACCAACGCGCCGGCGAAGCCCGCGGCGATCATGGCCAGCACCATCGACATGGCGATGACCAACACGAGGCCCAAGGATCCACTCCAGACATACACGCCCAGACCGCAAGTAACGGCGATGGCGATGCCGTTGACCAAGCCGACCTGCACCTCTTTGCTGGTGACGGCGAACCAGTGGCGCACCGTGATCTCGCGCAAGGCGAGGCCGCGCATGGTGACGGCGAGGGCTTGGGCGCCGGCGTTGCCGGATTGGCCGGCGACGACCGGCAAGAGCACGGCCAGCGCCGTGACCTGTGCGATCGTGTTCTCGAACAGCCCGACCACCGCCGCCGCCAGAAAGGCGGTCAGCAAATTGATCTGCAGCCAAGGCTGACGTTTGCGCACGGCGAAGGTGGCCTTCGACAGGGCCCGCTCGTCCTTGCTGGCGCCGACCATGGTCTGAAGCGCACCGCTGGCCTCCTCCTCCAGCGCCTTGACCAGGCTGCCGTAGCGGACCACCCCGACCAGCCGGCCGTCGATATCGACCACGGGTATGTTCGGCAGGCGCGATTGCTCCAGAATCGCGACGACCTCTTCTCGGGGTGCGGTGGCCTGAACCACCGCGCTGGCCGGCTCGCTGATGTCGCGGAGGCTCTGGTCGAGATCCGCCGTCGCCAAGTCGTGGATCGCCACCCTGGCGGACAAGCGGTTCTCGTCGTCGATGAGAAACAGCGAGTGCAGGCCTCGAATCCTGGATTGCCGCAGGCGTTCCAGGGCTTGCGAGACCCTCATCTCAGGGCGAAAGACGCCGATCCTGGTCTCCATCAAGCGGCCGGCGCTGTCGTCGGGGTAGACCAACAGCTCCTGCAGTTCCTCGCGCAGTCCCTTGCCCAGCAGATCCAGATAGCTGTCCCGCTCCGCGTCGCTGAACTGGCCCAGCAGCGTCAGCGTGGCATTCGGGCTCAGATCCTGAAGCAGGTCCTGGGCAAGCTGCTTGGGCAGGTGCCGCAACAGGTTGGCGGCGACGTCCGGGGCGAGCCAGACGAACAGGGGCGCGATGGCTTCGAGCGGCTGTTCGACCAAGGCCTCGGCCGCCTCTGCCGGCGGCATGGTCTCGATCTGTTTGGCCGCATCCAGGGCGTAATCGTGGATGTAGCTGCGATTGAGCTGCTGAACGGCGCTTGCGAGCTGTACGGCCATCTTATCTCTCCACGCCCTTGTCCAATCTGCTCGAGGCGGGCGCGGCGGTCGCGACGTTCATCAAGCCCGAGAGACTGACCAGGAATGCCTGGGCCAAGTGCGTCAGCATGACGTTGACCTGCAGGCCGCCGGTCGGCCCGCGATCGACGACCAAGCCCTCGCGCAAGCTGTCGAAATGCAGCACGCCGACCAACCTTTGGCTGCGGTCGGCGACCGGCAGCGACAAGGCGGCGTCCCAGGCCCGGAGGGTGATGACACTGGACAGCGAGGCCTGCGGCGAAAGGCGGGCGATCTCGCGGTCCATGAGGTCGCCCAGTAGCGCGTCGTCGCTGGCGGTGAGCAGCCGGTCGACGCGGACCGAGCCCCGCAGGCGCCGGTCGGCGTCGATCACGAAAACGAAGGAGCCCAGCCGCCTGCCCAGTTCGCGGACCCGCCGGAGACAGTCTTCGACCCTGGTATCGGCGGCAAAGGTCGTGTTCGCCGGATCCATCCAGGCGCCGACCGTGCCTTGGCCGTACGCCAGGTAGCGGCGCATCGACGCGGCCTGCTTCTTGGGCAGCGTCGACAAGGTTTCCTTCCTGATCTCTTCCGGAAGGGCGCGCAGCAACAGGGTGCGGGCGTGCGCCGGTGTCTTGGACAGCAGGCTCCCGGCCTTGTCGGGCGAAACGCGCTCGAGCACGGCGGCCGCGCGCGCGGGTTGCATGAAGCCGAGGACCGTGACGACAGACGTCTCCGGGACCTCCTCGACGAATGTCGCCGCGTCTTCCGCCCGGATGCCGTCGAGGACCCGTGCCGCGCCGTCGGGATGGCTTTCGAGGAAGGCGATGCTGAGTTCGGTCGCCCTATTCATCGTGGCTCGCTTCCGTGACGAGCGCGGTCGGCAGCTCGTTGAACAGCTTGGCCGGGACGGTGACGCGGCCGTCCTTCGTGGCGAGAACGACGCTGACTGGCGTCAACTCGAGGATCTCGCCCTCTACGTCGCCGATGCGCGCGATTTGGCCGCGCTGATAGTGTTGTTGCAGGTAGTGCGCGCCGATCAGGTTGCTGACGAAGCTGGGCGCGCCGAGCGCGAAGGCGAGCGACAGGCTGCCCACGACGGCTGCGACCAGGATGGCGATCAGGGTGACGAGCAGCGTGACGTCGACGCCGATCTGATTGATACCGAGGACGAGGGCCGTCACCAGGATCGCCCCCTGCACGCTACGACCAAAGAGCTCGGCGTGGGGCACGCCGGCCGACGCGACGGTCGCCGACGTCAGGTCGCGTGCCAGGGCGCTGATCAGCAGGCCGACCAGGATGATCAGGCCGCCGGCCAGCAAGGTCGGCAGATAGGCCACGACGCGGTCGAGCCAAGACGAGAAGGCCACCAGTCCCAGCAAGCGGCTCGCCGCGGTCACGAAGATGAGAATGATCACCCAGAAGGTGATGTTGCCGAGCAGCTTGACCCCGGTGTTCGAGAGGCGCAGGGCGCGTGCCCACTCGGTGCCGAAGCGGCGGTCCAAGAAGCGGTTGAGCCAAAGCGCCGACTTGACGCCGGCCGAACGCAGCAGCCGCGCGATCAGCCAGCCTGCCAGAAGCAGCACGAGGGCTCCGATCAGGGTCGGAAGGAACTCCACGAACTGGCCGACCAGTCGCGAGGTTGCCTGGCTGACCTCGTTGATCCAAAGGGACACGTCTTCCATGTTGCTCACTCCAATTCCGCGGGCCTGCGGCCGCTCATCGCGATGGCGGCGCGCCGGCCGCGCGCAGGCGCTGGCCGCAACGGCGCGCGTCTAGCCCCGGCCGCGCGTCTTGGTCCGGTTCGGGCGCGCGTTCTTCTCGAGGAAGCCGATGATCTGGCCAGCGACATCGATCCCCGTCGCCTTCTCGACCCCTTCGAGTCCCGGCGAGGAGTTGACCTCCATGACCACGGGACCGTGGTTCGAGCGCAACATGTCGACGCCGCAGACGTTGAGCCCCATCACGTTGGCCGCGCGCACCGCGGTCGAGCGCTCTTCTGGCGTGATCTTGATCGATGCGGCCTTGCCGCCTCGGTGCAGATTGGAGCGGAAGTCGCCTTCGGCCCCCTGGCGCATCATCGAGGCCACGACCCTGTCGCCGACGACCAGGCAACGGATGTCCGTGCTGCCCGCCTCCTTGATGAACTCCTGCACCAGGATGTTGGCCTTGAGCCCGCCGAAGGCCTGAATCATGCTCTTCGCCGCGCCCGGCGTTTCGCCGAGGACCACGCCGATGCCTTGGGTGCCCTCGAGCAGCTTGATGATGACGGGGGTGCCGCCGAGGATGTTGAGAATGTCGTCGGCCTGGCCGGTCGAGTGGGCGAAGACGGTCACCGGCAGGCCGATCCCTTTGCGCGCCAGTAGCTGCAGGCTGCGCAGCTTGTCGCGCGAGCGGCTGATCGCCACCGACTCGTTGAGCGGGTAGACGCCCATGACCTCGAACTGCCGCAGCACGGCCGTGCCGAAGAAGGTCACCGAGGCCCCGATACGCGGGATCACGGCGTCAAAGCCTTCGAGCTTGGCACCTCGATAGCGCATCTCCGGCCGGTGCGAGGCGATGTTGATGTAGACCCGCAGGGTGTCGATCACCTCGATCTCATGACCTCGTTCCTCGGCGGCTTGAACCAGCCGTTGATGCGAGTAGAGATTCGGGTTGCGGGCCATCAGCGCGATTTTCATCGATTCTTCCTTTAGCGAGTTCCAGGACCACCGGGGCGCGCTCTCTTGCCTTTGGTCAGAGTGAAGGAGCGTCCGGGGTCCACCACGATGTGCGGGCGTAGTGCCTGTCGTCCCAGCAGCATGCGAAAGCTCATCTCGTCACGATTCGTCAAAGTGATCTCGATCGGCCATTCGTCCTTGCCGACACGCAATTGCGTTCGAACCACGTAGCGGTGCTCTTGCTCGCCGTTCGACGAGATCACCACGCGCTCGTCGATCAACGGCGCCTCGCACAGCACCTCCGGGCTCTTGCGCCGCTGAATCGGATGAACGTAGAAGCGCAGGAACCGTTCCCCGCCGCGCCGGAAGCGCTTGATCCGGAAAGCGTGCAGCGCAGAGGTGCGGGCCCCGGTGTCGATCTTCGCCTTGATCGCCTCTATGCCGAGATCGGGCAACGCGACCCACTCGCGCCAACCCACGACGGCCTTTGCCGGTTTCGCTCGACGCATCGGATCAGCGCAGCGGTGTCAAGGGTATGGAAGCGAAGCGTCAGGCGTGCCCGGCCCCCTCGGTGACGGTCATCAACGAGGTATCGCTCACCCGCCGGTAGCTGCGGAAGGTGCGCTGCGCCAGCACCTCGAAGAAGGTCTCGAGGTCGATGAGCACGAATCCGAGCTCGAACAGCTCCTCCGCGATCTTGCGAACCGTCTCCTCGGGCACCCGCTTGCGCCCGGTCAGCGCCTGCATGTGCTTCATCGAGATGCGAAAGCGGCCGCGGTCCTTGCCGCCGAACTTCCACTGGTAGAGCTCCGCCAGCTGCTGAGCCACCTGCCGTTCCGTCGGTCTTCCATCCATGCCCGTCGTGTCCCTCAAGCTGTCTACCCGGATCAATATGGGATTGGAATTCGTCTATAGCAATATTTTTTTTGCTCAAGCAAAAAAATTATTGCTATAGGGCTTTTCGTCCCGGCCGGCCCAGGACAGGACCGACCCGCAGAAGGCGGGATTCGGCCGGGCAGCTGCCGGAGACGGCGGAGTTCCGGGCTGGCCCCCGCGGCATGGCCGTCGGCACAGGCCATTGCCCTGGGGGCGGCTGAATCGCCCTTTCGGGGCAGGGCCTTGCCGGCCCCGGGGAAGGTCGCACGAGTCTTTCGTGTGTCCCCGGATCGGCGTTAAATGGCGTTCAGGCCAGGATGCGAACGGCAAGATGTCCAGCGAAGGACGCCCAAGAGTTCGGTTGCTGACTTCGGTCAAGCGCTTCGGGCGCAACGACCAGCTGATCCTGGCGGTCATGGCGCTGATCCTCGGGGCTGCCGCCGGCGCGGCGGCGATCGTGTTCCGCGCCGGCATCGACACGGTCCAGAACCTCTTCTTCGGCTTCGGCGGCGAGCGCCTGGCGACCTGGGCCCAGTGGCTGCCCTGGTGGCAGATCCTGCTGCCGCCGGCCGTGGGCGGCCTGATCGTCGGCCTGCTGGTGCATTTCGGCATGCCCGGCCGGCGCCCCCACGGCGTCGCCGACGTGATCGAGGCCAACGCGCTGCACGGCGGCCGCATGTCCCTGACCACGGGCCTCAGGGCCGCGGTGATCAGCGCGCTCTCGCTGGGCTGCGGCGCCTCCGCCGGGCGCGAGGGACCGGTGGTGCATCTGGGTGCCAGCCTCGGCGCCTGGGTCTCCAAACGTCTGCATCTGGGCCGGCGCCTGTCGCGGACCCTGCTCGGCTGCGGCGTCGCCGCCGCGGTCGCGGCCTCGTTCAACGCGCCGATCGCCGGCACCTTCTTCGCGCTCGAGGTGGTGATCGGCCACTACGCCCTGTCGGCCTTCGCGCCGATCGTCATCGCCGCCGTCACCGGCACCATCGTCAGCCGCGCCCACTACGGCGACTATCCGGCCTTCATCCTGCCCGGCGATTGGGCCGTCGCCTCGCTCTGGGAGTTTCCGGCCTTCGCCCTGCTCGGCGTGGTGAGCGCGGTCGCGGCGATCGCCTTCATGCGCTCGGTGATCTTCACCCAGGACGTGCTCGCCCGTATCCCGGCGCCGCCCTGGAGCTGGCCCGCGGCCGGCGGGCTCTGCGTCGGCGCGATCGCGCTGGTCTATCCGGAGGTGCTCGGCGTCGGCTACGAGGCGACCGACCAGGCGCTGCAGGAGCTCTATCCCCTGACCGTCTTGCTGGCGCTGATCGTCGCCAAGACGGCGGCCACCGCGATCACGCTGGCCTGCCGCTTCGGCGGCGGCGTCTTCTCGCCCTCGCTGTTCATCGGCGCCATGGTCGGCGGCGCCTTCGGCGTCATCGCGACCGCCGCCTTTCCGCATCTCTCCTCGGGGCACGGCGCCTACACCCTGATCGGCATGGGCGCGGTGGCGGGCGCGGTGCTGGGGGCGCCGATCTCGACCATCCTGATGATCTTCGAGCTGACCACCGACTACCGGCTGACCATCGCGGTGATGATCGCCACCGCGATCGCCAGCCTGCTGACCAAGCAGGTCTTCGGCCGCTCCTTCTTCACCTGGCAGCTCGAGCGCCGCGGCGTCAGCGTCAAGGGCGGCCAGGACATCGGCCTGCTGCGCTCGATCAAGGTCGGCGCGGTGATGGACAACCGCTATCAGACGATCACGGCCGACGCGCCGATCGCCACCGTGCGCGAGAAGTTGCAGGCCGCGCCCTGGGGCGAGCTCTTCGTGGTCGACGAGGAGCTGCGGCTGACCGGCACGATCACCTATTCGGACCTGCACGAGGCGGCCTTCGACACCAGCCACGACGCCGAGCTGGTCGCCGACGACGTCGCCCGGCACCATCCCACGGTGCTGAGCGTCGACGACGACCTGGAGACCGCGGTCAAGGTCTACGGCGCCTCCGGCGAGGCGCACCTGCCGGTGGTCGACGGCAACGGCCAGATGCGCCTCCTGGGCATCGCCCACGAGCACGAGGTCTTCGTCGCCTACCACCGCGCCGTCGACCAGGCGCGCGCGGAGGAGCGGGGGGAGCTGTGAGCGTTGATTGCGTGACGAGAAGTGCCGGCTTAGACGGTGCTGGGTCTCAGAGGCTCGGCTTCAGCTTCAGATAGTCGTAGCGGTCGCCCGAGCCGACCTCGATCTTGGCCAGGCCGTCGCGGCCCAAGACCGTGAGCGGGACCGTGATGCCGGCATCGCCCAGAGCCCAGATCTTGCGGTAGAAGTCGGCCAGGTCCTGCACCGGCTGGCCGTCGACCTCGACGATGACGTCGTCGGCTTTCAGCCCGGCCGCCGCCGCGGGGCCTTCCGGGGCGACGCGGTTGACGAAGAGGCGGCCGCGGTGCTCCTCGGCGTAGATGCCGAGCCAGGGCCGCGGCGGGGTCGCGGCGCGGCCGTCCTTCAAGAGGTCGCGGTAGATCGGCTTGAGCGCATCGATCGGCACGAACATGTTGCCGGGCAGCGTCGTGTCCTCGCCCGCGGCGTCGCCGACGAAGAGCGAGCCGACTCCGAGCAGCCGGCCGTCCGCGCCCAGCAAGGCGGCGCCGCCGAAGCTCTGATGCGGCGGCGAGGTGAAGATGGCGTCGGGCAGCAGGTACTCCCAGTAGCCCGCGAAGTCGCGCCGCGAGACGACGAAGGCGGGCGTCGGCTTGCCGCTTCCCTCGAAGCTCGCGACCAGGACCGCGCTCTGCTCCGCCAGCTTGCCCGAGTCGCCGAGCTCGACCGGCTCGACGCCGATCGGCGACAGCGGCCGGAGCAGGCCGAAGCCGCTGTCGTAGTCGTAGGCGACCACGTCCGCGGGCACCCGGCGCTCGTCCTGCAGGATGATCTCGGCGCTGCTCGACTCCATGATCAGGTAGCCGATCGTCAGCACCAGGCCGTCCGCGTCGATGACGACGCCGGAGCCTTCCCGCTCCGTGCCCAGCACCTCCGCGGTGCGGGCGTCGGACGGGATTTCGGCGCGCACGCCGACGACGGCGTCGAGCGGACTGGCGGCCGCGGCGGGTCCGACGCCGGCCGCAAGGATCAGAAGCGCGAGCGAGGCCGCCGCGCGCATCGGACTGCGATTGCTCGGTTCGCCGCGGCTTCGAGTCATGCCGCCCTCCCGTTTGTCCGAAGCTCGAGGAACAGACTAACACGCGGGCGGCGCGAACGGGGCTTCTTCCGCTCAGTCCTCCAGCAGGGCGCCGACCCGGCGGTGCGACAGGGGCTCGGTGCCGACCACCTTGGCGATGGTCGTGCCGGGCGCCACGTACTTGTGCGCCCGCCGGGAGAGAATGAAACCGTCGGTCCCGCTGACGATCTCGCGCCGCCCCGAGGCCGGGTCTTCGGCCGCCGGATCGATCAGGTCGGCGATGACCTCGCCGCGCCGCACCTCGGCGCCCAACGCGACCCGGTAGCTCAACACCCCGGTCGCCGGCGACCGCACCGTGTCGCAGGCGTCCAGGCGCGTCGGCTGGCACAGCGGCTCGGGCAAGGGGCCGGGGTCGCCCTCGATCAGGCCCCGACGCTGCAGCACCCTGTACAGGGCGGCGGCGTCCGCTTCGGCCAGGTCGTCGGAGACGTCGGCTTGCCCGCGCAGCTCGACCGTGGCCGAGAAGCAGGCCAAGGGGATCGGCCTCTCGGGGAAGCGTTGGGCCAGACGGGTCCAGGGCGTCGACAGGGTCTCGTCGAACGGCCCGCCGCCGGAGTCCTCGGCCAGCAGGACCGCCCGGCAGCCGAGCTCTGTGGCCAGATCGGCGCCTTGGGGCCAGTGCTCGGGCACCATGTAGACGTGCATCACGGCGTCGTCGTCGCAGTGCAGGTCCAGCACCAGGTCGGCGTCGACGGCCTGCTTCAGCAAGGCCAGGCGCAGGGAGTCGAGCTCGCGCAACGGCTCGGTCTCGTCCAACACCTGGGCCAGGGCCGCCCGGATCGCCGCGACATTGGCGTCGCCGTCCGCTCCGAGCCGATCTTCCAGGCGCTCGGCGGCGATGTCGGTCAGGTTCGGCCAGTTCCGGTTGAAGTTGCCGCCGCCGGCCAGGTCGTAGCGGCCGACGTGGTGACGGTTCACCGATTGATCGAGTCCGATCGGGTTGGCGTAGGGCACGACGACGATGCGGCCGTTCATGCGACCCTCGGCCGCCGCCGCCTCGAGCCGGCGCAGCAGGTGATGCTGGACCAGCAATCCCGGGATTTCGTCGGCGTGCAGGGCCGCTTGGATGTAGGCCTTCGGCCGTGCTTCCGGTGGCCCGAATTCGTGCAGGAGGAGGTGGCGCGAGCCACCCGGCGCCGAGGACATCAGAGGGAGGCGTCGGGTTTGGCGCGTCATCTAGCGCTCCTATTCGCAGTTGCCGCTTCAAGCCAGTCAAACCGGGCTAGGTCAAGCGGTCAACCGGTGGTTTAGTGCCTGGTGACTTGGCCCAAATTTGACACTGGACTGGCCTGCGTCGGCTCCAGCCGGAGGCGCCTGGCCGAGACGCTTTCTAGCCTTCGCTCCACATGCGCAGCAAGTTGGCATGGGTGCGGATCAGGAGCTCGGCCTCCGGCGAGCCGGGATTTCTTTCGCGCACGCCGTTCTTGGCCGTGCGCAGATCGTGCAGGATCTGCCGTTTGCTCACGTCCGGGACGAAGCTCTGAATCCACATGACGACGACGAGACGCACGCCGCGGGTCACCTCGGTGACCTGGTGATGCATCGTGGTCGCGTAGCAGACGGCGTCGCCGGCGTCGAACTTCGCCTCCTGCCTGCCAGCGGGGGTGTCGAGGACCAGGACGCCGCCGTCGTAGTCGGCGGCATCGTTGAGGAACAGCGTGAGCGAGAGATCGCTGCGGATCGGATCGCCTTCGCCCATGATGACTTGGTCGATGTGCGGGCCGTAGCCCATGCCGGTTTCGTAGCGGCTGATGCGCGGCGTGATGAAGCGGCGCGGCACGGCGAAGCTGTTGAAGTCGTGGCTGCGTACCAGGGCGCGCAGCACGATGCCGTTCAGTTGATCCGCCGCCGGTCCGCTCGGCTCGAACTGCAGATTGCGCTTGAGGCCGTGCAGGTAGTCGCCGGCCGAAGTCCTGCCGTCTTCGAAGCGCCCGGTCTCGGCAATGGCCAGGACCGCCTGCACTTCTTCCGGGGTCAGGAGCTTTGGCAGCTTGAGCAGCATCGCCCGGGCGTTATCCGGTTTTTGCCTGGCTGGCGCAAGCCCCGCCCGCCGTCGCCGAAAGCGGCTGAGCGACTCCGCATCCTGGGCTATATAAGGGGCAGAATGTCGCATCAAGCCCACGCCGCCGCGGGCGAGACCGAAGCCCCCTATCTCGCGGCCCTGAACGACGCCCAGCGCCAAGCCGTGCTGGCGACCGAGGGGCCTGTGCTGGTGCTGGCCGGGGCCGGCACCGGCAAAACCCGGGTGCTGACCACGCGGCTGGCCCACATCCTCTACTCGGGCCGGGCCCATCCGGGCCAGGTGCTGTCCGTCACCTTCACCAACAAGGCCGCGCGCGAGATGAAGGACCGGGTCGGCGGCCTTCTGGGGCGGCCGGTCGAGGGCTGGTGGCTCGGCACCTTCCACGCCCTGGCGGCGCGCATGCTGCGGCGCCACGCCGAGATGGTCGGGCTCCGGCCGAATTACACGATCATCGATCCGGACGATCAGGTCCGCCTGATGAAGCAGATCCTGCAGGCGGAATCTGTCGACGACAAGAAGTGGCCGGCGCGCGCCGTGCTGGCGGCGATCGACCGCTGGAAGGACCGCGGCCTGACGCCCGACAAGGTCTCCGCGGCCGAGGCGGGCGAGCTGGCGGGCGGCCGCGCGGTGGAGCTCTACGGGCACTATCAGGACCGCCTTAAGATGCTCAACGCCTGCGACTTCGGCGACCTGCTGTTGCACATGCTGACGGTCTTTCAGGGCGCGCCGGAAGTCTTGGAGGATTACCACCGGCAGTTCCGCTACCTCCTGGTCGACGAGTACCAGGACAGCAACGTCGCCCAGTACCTCTGGCTGCGGCTCTTGGCCCAGGGCCACCGCAACATCTGCTGCGTCGGCGACGACGACCAGTCGATCTACGGCTGGCGCGGCGCCGAGGTCGGCAACATCCTGCGCTTCGACAAGGACTTCCCGGGCGCCGAGACGATCCGCCTGGAGCGCAACTACCGCTCCACCGGACGCATCCTGGCCGCCGCCTCGGGGCTGATCGCCCACAACGAGGGGCG
>JAAUYH010009461.1_pt1 | contig 14242 bp, 12 predicted proteins | sample 7278061 | NCBI WGS metagenome assembly JAAUYH01 (sample SAMN14350203, study PRJNA611818) | marine sediment metagenome | isolation source: surface marine sediment (0.6m) | place: French Polynesia: Moorea | collected 2018-08
ACTAATTGCCATTTTTAACACCCATCACCACTGGGATCATGTTGGAGGCAACGAACAGCTAGTGGAGCGTTTTCCCGAACTTTGTGTCTACGGTGGTGTAGAAGATCGTGGCAGGATTCCCCATCAGCAAGTCTACTTACAAGAAGGAGATACGGTAGAGTTTGCCGATAGGAGAGGAGAGGTGTTTTTTATCCCAGGACATACTCGCGCTCACATCGCTTACTATTTCCCCCCGACGACATCAACTGCAACGGGGGAACTATTCTGCGGTGATACGATTTTTGCGGGGGGGTGTGGCAGATTATTTGAGGGAACTCCCACTCAGATGGTTGATTCGATCGCTAAATTGCGTCAGTTACCTGATAATACCCGTGTGTGGTGCGCTCATGAGTATACCTTGAAAAATCTCCAATTTGCCTTAACAGTGGACAGTGAAAATCTAGATTTACAAAAGAGATATCAGCAAGTAAAACAGGCTCGAAACCGAGGACATGCCACAGTCCCTTCCCTGTTAGGTATCGAAAAGCAAACTAACCCATTTCTGCGTTGGGATACTCCTGCTATGCAAGCTGCTGCGGGAATCAGAGAGCCTGCTAGAGTGTTTGGTCGTATTCGTGGCATGAAAGATCGATTTTAAACCGCACCTAGTTTGAAACTAGTGGAGCGAGGCTTAAATACAGTAACCATTAAAATAGGTTCAATTTATTTATGAATCAACTTTGCCAATGGTATCGATATTTACGCCCACGTCTACTAGTAGTTTTTAGATAACTTTTTTAGGTAGTAGGTAGTAAGTAGTAGGTAGTAGGTAGTAGGTAGTGGGTAGTGGGTAGTAGGTAGTAGGTAGTAGGTAGTAGGTAGTAGGTAGTGGGTAGTGGGTAGTAGGTAGTAGGTAGTAGGTAGTGGGTAGTGGGTAGTAGGTAGAATGTTTTTAAATGTTCAATGGTTAATGTTTAATGATCGGTCAATAAACAGTATTTTTTTGGCGATCGCGTTTTTTACCTTTTACCTTTTACCTTTTACCTTTTACCTTTTACCTCCTCAAAACTAGTAAATTTTGTACTCATCGAACTCACGTTAAATTCATCCCGTCGTAATCTTAATTGAATATCTTCTAATAGCTTACGATTGACCCCCATCAAATCGGCAATTAAGCCAAAAATCCAAAGTTGAACTCCAATTAAAATTAACATCGCAGCTAAAATTAAACTGGGAACACGGGGTTTGGCTGGGTCATCACCGATAATGCCCCAAAAGAGTAGCAGCCAACGACAACACAATAGGAAGCCGATGCTAGAAGGAATGCTCCCCAGCAGCATGAAAAACTGGAGGGGACGATAGGTCATAAAGATCCGCACAATTGTCAAAATGGAATGCTGTACATAGGCAGTAATACTTTTAACTAACCTAGAGGGACGCAGATAACCATTAATCCGAATCGGTACAGAGGTAATCACTAAGCCCCTTTGACCAGCTTGAATAATTGTTTCTAAGGTATAGGTATATTCATTAAACACATTGAGCTTTAAAGCAGCTTCACGACTCATCGCCCGAAAACCACTGGGAGCGTCGGGAATATCGGTTTTACTGGCAACACGAACCACAAAGCTACCAAGGTTTTGTAAAAACTTCTTGATCGGGGAAAAATGGGGAATACTTTGGATTGGTCTGGCACCGATGACGATCTCTGCATTTCCCTCCAGAATTGGTCTAATCAGTTTGGGAATATCCGCAGCACAGTATTGATTGTCGGCATCAGTATTGACAATGATATCTGCCCCTGCTTTAAGACAGGCTTCGATCCCTGCCATAAATCCCTTTGCCAGACCTTGATTAGACCCTAGATCGACAATATGATCCACTCCGCAAGCTCGTGCTACTTCTAAAGTGCGATCGCTACTACCATCATTAATAATTAACCATTCTACCTGGTCGATGCCTGGTAACTGGCGTGGAAGTTCCGACAAAGTTAACCCCAAGGTTGCTTCTTCGTTGTAACAGGGAATTTGAATAATCAGTTTCATGATGTTGTTGTTCCAGACACAAGTAGCTCTAAGCTTTTAGCTTATTACATTGTGCCCTTGTGGCATGCCGCCTGATGGGATTAGTTGTTAATTATCAATTCGCTTAATTGTCCAGAAGGGAAAAGTTTGACTGGGGTTAATTGTTACGCCTTGGATCTCATTTTGGGCAAAAGCATAGTCTTTAGTTTGCCACAAAGGGATGTATGGCACATCCTGAGTAAATAGTTCCTGCAACTCCTTAAAGATCGCCTCGCGTTTGGCGACATCTTGTTCTTGTCGAGATTGCTCAATTAATTGATTAGCTTGGTCACTATAGTAAAATGAACCACGACTTTGGGCTGCCCCTGACTCGCAACCAACACTGGGAGAGCCTTGGGGACAACTTAAGAAGGGCTGAAGATAATTATCAGGGTCGAGAAAATCAGGATACCAGTCTACTAAAGCAGCAGGGTACACGCCCTGGCTGAGATTACTAAAAAAGGAAGCCGATTCGACGCTGTTAGGTACAAACTGAATAATTCCCCCCAACTCTCCTTCGGCATAAGCTTTGATTGTCTCGGCGACAATACCACGGGTAATTGAACCAGAAGGATGCCAAATTTCGATAATAGCGGGCTTTTCAGCTGAATAACCAGCCTTAGTCAATAATTCTTTTGCTTGACTTATATTAGCTTCCCCATAAAGAGTTTCAAACGTTGGTTCATAAGCTTCAAATGCGGTGGGGACTAGACTGTAGATTGGTTCAGCTTGTCCTTTTAACACTCTTTCATTAATTAAAGCACGATTGATACCAGCAGCGATCGCTTGACGAACTTCTGGCTGATTTAGGGGTTCTTGCTGTAGATTCAGTACTAAATAATTAACTACTGTTCCTGAACCTTCAATAACCTGTAATTCTCCTTCACTGTTAAGCAAGCTTTCGATTTGTTGTGGGTCAAGGGACTGATAGGCTACATCCACTGCACCAGTTTTAAAACTATTAAACAGATTAGCCGAATTACTGCCATAAACCTGCATATTAATTCCTTGATTTAGTGGTTTATCCCCCCAGTAATTTTCATTGGTGTTGAGGCTAATGGAATCACTTTTGAACTGATTTAGTTGATATTTTCCTGTTCCCACCAAAGTATTGGGGTTAAATTTCCCTGCACCAATCTTGTAAGCTTCGGGGGATACTGCACAAGCACCAGGAAAGGCTAATAAAGCAGGAAAAGCAGCAAAGGGTTGTTTTAAAGTAATTTTGAGTTCATATTCTCCCGTAGCTTCTACCGTCTCAATCACATCCCCTAAGAGAAAAGAGGGTTTTCCACCATTTTCGATAAAACGATCTAGGGAAAATTTCATGGCATCGGCGTTAAACGGAGTACCGTCATGAAAAGATACCCCCTCCCTGAGAGGAATAGTGTAGGTTATGCCATCTTCACTAATTTCTGGCATTGCTGTTGCTAGCAGTGGCTTGATTTCCGTCGAGCCTATTTCATAGGTATAGAGACTTTCGCCAACGTTATAGATTATATTTAACCCTGCTAGTTCGTAGTTGTCCGCTGGATCGAGGGTGCGGGGTTTGAGGGTTGTACCTACGGAGATGCGATTAAGATCAACAGGTTCAATATTTTCCTGAACTTGACTATTATTGCATCCTACCGCCAGAGTAAAACAAATTGAAAACAGAATTAGATATTTGCTGGCTTTTTTTAGTCGTTGTCCAAACCAAGAAAATTGATTAATACTCATACCAAGTAAGATGATCTAAAAGTCCCTTTCGCATGATCAAGGGTAATCTATGAAAACGCTTTAATCAAGATCAAGGTTTGAGCCGATATAGTCAAAATTACTTAGCGTATTGTATAGAATTTATCCAGTTTTTTAAACGTAATTCCCACTCTGGTTCATCTTGGAAAAATTTCTGAAGCCATTCATAGTGCCATTGATTCCATCTGTAGTAATAATCCGCTGGAGATGCATAAAGCCAATTACGTATTTCTAAAGCTGCTCTCCCAGCTTGCACAGACTTACTTTCTACTAATAACGAAAGAAAATAAACAAAATCTTGACGATGAAGTTTTGAATTGTATGGTTGTTTAAAATAACTCCATGCTTGTCTTATCCGTCTTTGATCTAATTGGTTTTGGACTCTTTCTCTAACAGTTCTGATATTCCATAATGATTTTTTACATTTTTTTCTACGAATAGATTTAATTGTATCTTCACAATTATTTAGGTCGTGAAATTGCTGTTTAACTTTTCGACGATAATGTCTATTTTCCTCACGCATCCCATCGTTCCAGCTTTTCCTGAAGCTATGGGGATACTCAACACTTAAAACATAGTCTTTGTCATATCTATTTTTCTTCTTTTCTTGAGGTGATAATCTACGATTTTTCATATAATTATATTTTTATAAATAATCTTAGTTACAATTAGAACATAGTTATTTTTCTGCTGTTGTGACGATTAAACCAAAATAACTTCCACTTGATCTTCTGGAATACTTTCACCTCTCTCTTTTAAAACTTCTATATAAAGAGAAATTGCTTCTTCTATATTTGCTAATGCTTCTTCGCGAGTCTTTCCCTGACTGATACAACCAGGTAAACTGGGTACTTCTACTACAAAGTAACCATCTTCACCAGGATATAATATGACTTGACGCTGCTGTGGGGACTTGATTTTAGTAGTCATTTGGCAATGTTTATCTTGTCTAAATATTAATCATATTAGATCGTGCTTCTTAACAATATTACGAAAAGCTATTTTACAAAGGTCTAATAAATACTTTTACTTCTATGTTGTCAGCAGCTTGTTCTAAATCTTTTTCTAAACCTCTGGGATTATTAATTCTTCCTTCTGGATCGTAAACGAAACAAACTAAAACTTTGCAATCAGGATGAGCTTTGTATTTTTTAATATCTAAGGTTAGTTCGTCTCCTAATTTTTTGTTGTTTAATCCCTGTCTAGTTTTTTTGATTTCAATTACTGTTTGTTCTGGCTTCAATAAAAAATCTGCTCGTGAATTAGCGCCAGCATAACTAGGATTACTTTCTTCTCTTCTAATATCATCGAAATATAAAGTTAACAAAGAATGAAATAAATCTTGTACGTCGTATTCATCGTTTATTTCTAATGTTGAGCGATTTGCGTGGCGCGATCGCATTTGTCGAGCGACTTGATGAAACTTGTTACAAATTAATTCTATTTTTTCTATAGTATTAAAGCAAAATACTGAATCTTCTTCTGTTGTTGAATTCTTCGCAGTATGCTCATTAGGTTTCAATTTATCTTTTAACTTCTGTAACTCCTCTTCTACTAAATTCCCTAACTCTTTTTCTACATCAATGCCAAGTCCTCGATTAAAAATTCCAGGTTGGAAAGTCATAATTTTGATACTATATTGATTTTCATACTCTTCAACTTTTATTATTCCTAACATTGAATAGTAATAATGTGATCAATATCAACAATTATCAAATATCTGAATTCACAGCAAAAATAAAAGCCTGTAATTTAAGCTTGTTGCTGATTGTTACTTTTTTTAATCACCTTATTGTATTTTATGGCAATTTTACGTGCTGTTTCAGACTGATCCTTAATTTGTGCTTCAAAATCTTTTGCCATTGTCACTAATTCTTTTAATTCTTTTTCACTTGGTTGTTGTTTCATAACAGTGCTTCTAGTCTGAAGATTATATTTTCTAAACCTAATTTTTACTCTAATAATTAATTTATTCTGATCGAATTGTCAATACTACCTAGTTATCCTTTAAGCTTGCTAATTACTTGGTATTTTTTACAAAAAAAATCATAAATTATCTAATTTTTTCAATAGTAGATCGACAAAAATAATGAATGCACCTCCTTCTTCTGGAGTTGGATCAATAAGCCTATGGGCAGAAGGATTACGATAAGCTCCTATAATTCCAGCATATAAATCTCTATAACCTTGTCTTTCTGAATCGATAGTAAATTCACTAGCTAATGTTCCAGTTTTACTAAAGATTTTATTAACCAAACCTTTTCCTGTTATATTTGGATCGTTGATAGAACCTTTTTGTCGCAAACGTTCTTCTAAAATAACTCCTGCTGTTCTTACTGCCGAATCCCATAAAGTAGGATCGGAACTTCCCGCACCTAAAATTGGCAAACATCTTTGCTTTAATTCATTATCCAGATTACTTACATCAGTCAGAGGGGTTATATGTTTTAGAAATGATGTATCTGGTTCGTTGAAATTAGAATCCACTGCCTCATATGCTTTTTGAGTAACAACATATCTAGATTCACTTGGATCATTTCTTGTACAAATAATTAATTGTTCGTGAACTAAAACGTCTAAATTAGATTTTGGAGATTCACTATAAGAATAATTCCAGCCTTTTTTTGTTTGAGGACTCGACAGTGAAACTTTTTTCATGCTACTAATTAACCTTAATTCCTCTCCAAAAGTTCCTTCTTTGATTGACGCAATAATATTCTTCAAGAGTTGCTTTTGTTGTTCCGTAAGATTATATTTAGACATCCTTTATCGAGTGAATAAACAGTACGAATAAGACAATAACTGTTTATTATAGTTCCCAAAAAAAACTGTCAATTAAACAGTAACCCCTTCCAATTCATCCTCTGTAGACTCGTATAACTCTCTCAACTTCTCTAACTTCTCTTCATCCGCATTCCATAAACCTCTTCCATGAGCCTCGATCGCTCGTGAGACAATATTACGAAAGGCTTCAGGATTGGCATCCCGTAACTTTTGCGCCATTTCGGCATCTAAGGCATAGGTATCAACTGCTTGGTCGTATACCCAGTCGTCTTTAAAATTGGCTGTACCACCCCAACCGATTAAAGCTGTCATGCGTTGGGAGATTTCGTATGCGCCACCGCTTCCTTGATCTGCCATTGCTGATGCCCATTTGGGGTTAAGTAATTTAGTACGGTATTCCATACGAAGTAAGTCTTTTAATTTACGAGGGTTAGTATCTTTGGAAAAACTTTCCACAAACGAGGCGGATACTTCCTGACCACTTTGTTTTTCTGCTGCTAGTTTTAAACCGCCAGTGTTGCCATAATATTCTTGGATATCCGTTAAGCCGTATTCCACCGAGTCAATTTCTTGGACAATTTGACTGCTTGTTGCTAAAAGTTGCGTTAGTACTTCTGGTCTAGCTTGTCCTTTGTCTTTGCGTCCATAACTAAAGACGTTGCGGTTTTTCCAGGTATCCGCAAGTTCATTACCAGATTCCCAGTTACTATCTACCACCTGATCATTAACTAAAGAGCCAAAATCGCCAGCAGGGTTAGAAAACATTCTGGCTGAAGCATTTTCCACACCTTGAGCTTTTAATGCTAAATAATGCTTGCGAATATAATTATTATCTACCGATTCCTCCACTTCTGCTGCCCGTCGGAATAAATCGTCTAGCAACTCAATAATATTGACAAAAGTATCGCGGAAAATACCCGACAAGTTAGCTAAAACATCGATGCGGGGATGTCCTAACTCTTCGATGGATTTCAATTCATAACGAACTATCCTACCTGTACCTTCCTTCATAGGTTCAGCACCGACTAATTCTAGTAAGATACCTAAAGATTCCCCCTTCGTTTTAATCGAATCCAAGCCCCACAACATCACTGCTACGGTTTCGGGATAATTACCTTTCTCTTCCAAATTCTGTTGAATAATCTTCCTGGCAATCTCTTTTCCCCGTTCATAAGCAGCAGGAGAAGGCATCCGATAGGGATCTAAAGCATGAATATTTCTCCCCGTAGGCAATACCCCACTCCCATCCCGCAGTAAATCACCACCAGGCGCAGGAGGAATATATTCGCCGTTTAATCCTCGCAACAGGTTAGTCATCTCATCGGTATTCTGCGCCAACAAATCCCTAATCCCCTCTCCCTCTTTTAACCTACTAAACAAAACAGAATCATTCTCTAAAACCCTTTGCGTCTCTGCGTCTTTGCGCGAAATTATCCCCTCAATCTCACTCTCCGATAACTCCCCATCAAAATAAGCCTCCAAATATGACTTCAACTGTTCTGCATCTGGCTCTTCCCCCAAAACATGCAACCCAGAAGAAAACAAACGTTGTTCCAATACCTGCAAATATTCATATACCTGGACAAAATATTGATTAATTACATTTTTGCTAAATAACTTAGAATTCTCGAAAGTAAAAGCAATACCCTGTTTTAATCCCTCGTCAAACTTACAGTCTTTCTCTAAACCAGCATCAACAATCTTCTGACAAATAATATCCCTGAGTGCATAATTCTTTTCTGTATCCTCGCGATACTCCCCAATTAATTCCCGTAGCGCAATTAACTCTTTATACAAACCTGCACGTCCATAGGGAGGAACATTATGAGAAACCAAAACACCATAACCCCGACGTTTTGCCAAGATCGATTCTGAGGGATTATTCGCCGCATAGATATACAGGTTAGGAATATCCCCTAATAAAATATCCGACCAAGAATAGCCCGTATTTCCCAAAGGTGATCCTGGTAGCCATTCTACTGTGCCATGCATCCCAAAGTGGACTACTGCATCAGCCTGATATTCGTTTTGCAGCCATTTATAAAAAGCAGTGTACTGGGGATGGGGAGTTAAGTCTTTCTCGAACATCAATCGCATGGGATCTCCCGCAATTCCTAACGGGGGTTGCACTCCTATCCAGACGTTACCTAGTTGAATTCCGCCAATCTGAAATTCATCGCCATAGGTTTTTATTCCTGTACCTGTGAGAGACTTCCATTGTTTTTCGACTCTATTTGTTTGTAGATATCCCAGCCATTTTTCTAAGGTACGAACATTTACTTGAGACCCCTCCTGTACCTCAGAAAGGGGAGTGGATTCATCGGCTGCTTTAACTTGTTTAATTATTTCCTCGCCATCTGCGGGTAATTCTCCCACGTTATACCCCTGTGCTTTTAAAGCCTGGAGTAAGTTTAATAAACTCTTGGGGACATTTAATAATGCTGCTGTCCCCGTTGCGCCGTAACCAGGAGGAAAGCCGTACAAGATGATCGCTATTTTTCTTTCAGGGGTGGGTTTATATCGTAAATTAATCCAGTTTTTAACTCTACCAGTAAGGCGATGGAGTCTTTCTGGTACAAGATAAATATCTTCTCCTACTAAACCACCTAAAGGTACAGTATCGATCGCACCATCTAATTCGGGAAGGGAATATAAGACCACGCTTTGTAAACCACCAATACCCTGACGAGTCCAAGAATGGATATCCTGAATCAATAGAGGTGCAGCAACTATATAGGGTATGTTTTTGGCAGTGAGTATTCTTTTGGCTACTTCCACCTGTCTTCCTGCTTCCATAGATCCTGCGGGTCCACCAACTAGGGGAAATCCAATGGTAGAAACAACTGCATCTACTGTTACGGCATCATCTTTTAAAGAGAGTATTTCTTTATTACCCCGTTGTCTTTGTTCTTGTTCATAGGTAGTTGTCATCCAGTCCCTTACTGCCACATGACCTTCTACACCATTAATAAATATGGGGAGGGGAATTAATCCCTGGGATGCACAATGTTTGATTAACTGGGGAATATAAGGTTGTTTGGTGATGACGTGTTTACGATATAACAGAATACCAATAATTGGCAATGAAAATACTTTTGACTTTTGACTTTTGACTTTTGACTTTTCCTGATACCAATTCAAATAATCTTGTGGGGAGGTAAAATAACCCTGATATTCGGGATGTAATAAACCCATGTTGGGGGTTTCAATTGGCTGGGGAATCTCCCCTGCTTCTAACCCTAAATATTTTTCTGCTAACGTCCAACACATGGAAGCAACATTTTCCGTTCCCCCTGCATTCCAATAACCGTAAATAATTAACCAGTTACGTAAATCTTGGACTTTTGTTCCAGGAATATATTTAAGTAATTTTGGCCCCGTTTTCAAAAAGCTAATATAGCCAGCTAGTTTATCTTCCTCTCTACTATTACCAAACTTACTCAGGATAAATTTAACTGGTTTGGGCATTCCCTGGGGTTTATCACCAATGGCAAACTTACCCAACTGCGTTAGACTCATTAACTCGATAGCCGACTCAAATACTAGCCTGATGGGAATATTTTGAACTCTTTCTCGCAACCAAATAACTTGGTCGTAATCGAAAATCAAGCTACCAAAAAAAACGTCAGCAGATTGTAGCGCAGTTTCTACTTTATCAGGAAATGTGGTGATGTCGCGATCGCTAAATACAATTACTTCTAACTCCCTGCAACGCAAACTAGCCATCTCCGCAGCTTGACGATACAGATTAGCGTTAAAAGATTCAAATCCTGCGATCAAGACAATCCGTTTCATATACCCTTACGCTTAAAGTTTCTTTATATATTCTTATCTTAGATTGTAAAGAAATTCTCGAATAAAGGTGATGGTTGTGATCTGGATTGGATTAAGGTAAAGGCAATTTCAACCTAATTTAGCTAATAAAATACTAGCCAAAAAAAATCGCGCTATGCTGAATTCACCGAGAAAAACCTAATATCGCCAACCCAAGATTAAGCCGATAAGCAAAGATGGTGCTAGTACAATTATTAGTGCTGTAGTTGTGGTAGGGGTGAGAGGTAAATATTGCCCTCCGTACTTGATTAACAAGGACAGTACTGTAGATAAAAGCAAGATTTTAAGCACAAAGCCTAATGTCTGAGTATCCATTTCCCTTACAAAATCAGTTATCTCTTCTTATTTCCCTATTTTCTAGAGTAATGCTGGTAAAAATGCTTATTATTTTGGTGATCAGTTGGCTGTTCGTTAGCGAGATTACTATTCTAACTATTTCAGCTTTTGCTTGATAAAGCCAACTAACTGATTAAACTGTTTTTTAATTTGTTCGGATTCTTGTTCTAGCTGCTGAACTTTCAGCTTCAAATCTTCAATCTCAGAAGTTAAAGCTAACATTTTGGCTTCACTGCCACCAGATGCTTTAGGTGTATCTGTGTCAGCAGATTGAGGCTGTTTCTTCGCCTTCATCATAGCATCGCGAATCGCATTCACTAGCTGTTCTCGATCAAAAGGCTTCTCGACAAAAGAAAAATATTCAAAAGGCTCAGATATCTTGTCTGTTACTTCTTCCTTGCGACCAGACATTAAAACCAGGGGAATTGAGCGAAATTTCAATTGTTTCTGAATCTCTTGATAAACTTCCCACCCACTCATTTTTGGTAAAAGAAAATCCAGCATAATTAAATTGGGATTTTCTGTTCTAATTAAATTGAATCCTTCAAGACCATCTTTGGCTTCGATGATGTCAAAGTTACCCTCTGGAAGCATATCTTTGACTCTCATTCTAATGACTTTACTGTCGTCAATAACTAGAATTTTGTGGGTTGACACGATTTAATTTACTCCTGAGCGACTAACTCCTCATGCCTGAGATCTACTAGACTAATTTTGGCAGTTAGTTTTGGTTTACAAACTTAGAGTTCCCTTTTAAATTACTAAAGTAACAGGAAACAACATCTAAATGGTAATTACTTTTGTGTTCTGCTCCAGTGATGTTGCTGAGTAAAAAACATGATCAATCAATCTCAACCATCTTATTCAATTGATAACGACTGGCGTGCAGAAGTAACTTCTCTGCCATCTTGGTTAAAACGACCAATTGGTAAAGCCAGTGACTTGTCAACAGTACAGCGAATTATTAAACAAAGAAATATTCATACTATTTGTGAAGAGGGAAGGTGTCCCAATCGAGGAGAGTGTTACGCTAATCAAACGGCTACTTTCTTGTTGATGGGGCAAACTTGTACCCGCGCCTGTGCTTTTTGTCAGGTAGAAAAAGGTCACGCACCGATGGCTTTAGATCCAGACGAACCCCAGAAAGTTGCTGATGCAGTTAACTTACTAGGCTTACGCTATGTCGTACTAACTTCCGTAGCGAGAGATGATCTTGATGACGGTGGTGCAGCCTGGTTTGTTAAGGTTATGTCTGCAATTCGTTTGGCGAATCCTCAAACAAAAATAGAAGTCTTAACACCTGATTTTTGGAGTGGCAAAGAGGCAGTCAAGAGTCAAAAGGAAAGGGTGGCAACGGTAGTCGCAGCTCAACCTGCATGCTACAACCATAATTTGGAAACAGTACCACGTTTACAAGCACCAGTGAGAAGAGGTGCAAAATACGATCGCTCTCTTAATGTACTACGCACTGTTAAAGAATTAGACCCCACAATCCCCACTAAATCGGGTCTAATGCTGGGCTTAGGTGAAACAGAAGCCGAAATCATTCAGACTTTGCAAGATTTACGCCAGATTAATTGCGATCGCCTTACTATTGGTCAATATATGCGCCCCTCTTTGGCTCATCTCCCTGTGCAAAAATATTGGACTCCTGAGGAATTTACTCGCTTAGGTGAAATCGCTCAAGAACTTGGCTTTTCCCATGTGCGCTCGGCTCCTTTAGTGAGGAGTTCTTATCATGCAGGAGAAGACTGACCAGCAGTGAACAAGAGATTTGCGATTGATATGCGATTGATAATTTTCCCACCAAAATAGAGCCTGTTTAAACAACAAAACTCTATAAAATAATTATTTAGTTGGTAATTATTTAGTTGGCAATTTCAAATCTCATATTTCCATGACGTAAAAAGCTACTCCATTAGCTGCTTCTACTGAGAAGTGTGGTAGATTTTTCTGGATGGATTCAAACTCATAGCGATCGCTCGTTAGCAAGTGAGTACCTGTCTGGTTATTGAGCATCCGATAGACAGGAACAGTCTCAATATTTTCTGGTGGAGCTTCAAAAGCATAGTAAGCGACACCTTCTAGAGTGTAGTTATCAAGATTATCGAGGATATAGTCTTTCTCATTCACATCCATGGTAAACAGATGAGCTCCAGTATCATTGTTAAAGAAGCGATACACTTCTTCTGCTCCTGGAATTACCTCACCAGTTAAGCTATCAAGGTCACTGCTTAATGCAGTAAATGATTCACCTTCATAATTATACTTGAGTTCATTGTTCGCAGTTCTTTCCTGGATATTTGAGCTTTCATTATCATCTGCGGTGTAGAAATGAAATCCTTTTTCATACTGATGGAAACGAGTTACTCTAGTCAGCTCTAGATTATTTGCAAGGTTATTATTAATTAATTTACTAGTAATAGTGATAGTGCCACCATAAGTGGTAGAAGAAGCTCCTTCTCTATCTTTACCAGGATTATCTCTTGTTACTATCGATAAATCGTTATCTATCCCTAATTCTAGGTTTCCTTGAGAATCAATACTAGTATTGCTACTAATAGAGAGATAGTTAGCTTCAATCCTTGTTGCTCCAATGTTTGCTGTGCCTCCTTGGACAACAGTGTCGTTAACAGTAACTTGATCTAGATTGATGGTAAAGATAGCAGAACCTTCAGTACTTTGGTTTGCATCTTCGCGGACGATATTCCCTTCAAAGAGACTATTGTTAAGAGTTAAATTACCTTTAGTGGCATAGATACCTCCACCATAACCAACGGCAGTATTATCCTTAATGGTTACACCATCAAGAGTGATATTTTCCCTTGAGTTGATGGCTCCTCCTTCAGTTGTGCTATTGCCTCCTGTTAGAGTTAGATCGTTAAACAGGACATCAATCAAAGTGTCTTTATTATTATCGTCAATGTTAAAGAGACGTTCTGCACCTGTTTGCGCGATCACTACTCCATTACCTGAAATACTAACGGAATCAGTAATCTCAATTTCAGTATTTAGGGTAACGTTATCTACATCAATTACGATATTGTCTGTTCCCAGATTGGTATTTGCTAAAGCGATCGCCTCACGAAGAGAACCAGCACCAGAATCACTTGTATTAGTTACGTTGTAAGTATTCATATTTTTTTAAATAAAAGCAATCAGTCCGTATTTTCTAAGAGATTTAACACTGATTTACAGCAGTAAAACTTATTGGCTGATGTCATAATATTAATTTGCTACATTCGTAGCTTCACAAAAGCTATTATAACTTTACTGAATCATGTTTTGTTCTTAAAACTTCTATTCTGACAAGGATTAGCCACTTTTGAGTAGGTTTAATTGGCTTTCACTTAAATATTCGTAACAGTTGGTATGGAAATTGGCAATCTCTATCTGATACTAAATCCTGTTGTCAAAACCAACTTATAGATTATCCGCTAAAACCTTCTTGTAGATAGACTTTACCTGTATATCAGACTAAAAAATAAAGGGGGTATGAGAATCGGATTTCG
>JAAUYH010046391.1_pt1 | contig 14241 bp, 12 predicted proteins | sample 7278061 | NCBI WGS metagenome assembly JAAUYH01 (sample SAMN14350203, study PRJNA611818) | marine sediment metagenome | isolation source: surface marine sediment (0.6m) | place: French Polynesia: Moorea | collected 2018-08
CTGGTCATGGTACTCATAAAGAGCCTGATTACAGAGGAGCGCATTGAAGAGAAATTTTCATGATGCGTTCTGAAGACGAGTCGCCTCGGTGACGAGGTGGCTTAGTTTAACGATCCGGATAATGGGATTGAACCTGGTACTGCTTTTGAAGATTTGCCCGAAGATTGGGTTTGTCCTGTTTGTGGTGCAGAAAAAGAGGATTTTGAAGCAGAGTAATATTTAAGAAGAATTCAGGAGTTCAGGAGTTCAGGAGTTCAGGAGTTTAAAAAAATGAAGATTCTGAAATCTTGTGACTGCTGTAACTCTTTTACTCAAAAGCTTATTATTAAAAGAGCAGATATCCTCTGAAAATTCCTTGAGTAATAATTCTCTAAAAGTAATTGTTATTGGTGGCGGGGCAGCGGGATTTTTTGGCGCGATCGCCCTTCAGGAAAACGCTAATTCTCTGGGTTATACTTCTGTTGATGTTACTATCCTAGAAGCAGCCCGTAAACCCTTAGCCAAAGTACGTATTTCTGGTGGTGGTAGGTGTAATGTTACTCATCATTGTTTCGATCCTGCTCAATTAATCCAGTATTACCCTAGAGGTGGTAAAGCCTTACGAGGAGCTTTTACGCGCTTTCAGCCCCAAGACACCGTAGCTTGGTTTAACTCTCGCGGAGTAAAGTTAAAAACAGAAGCTGATGGCAGAATGTTTCCTATTACCGACGATTCAGGTACGATTATCCACTGTTTGATGACAGCAGCAGAAAAAGCAGGGGTAAGATTGCGTACTGGAGTTGTAGTTAAAAGACTTGCTCCCCTCTCCTCGTCTTGCTCCCCTCTCCTCGTAGGAGAGGGGCTGGGGGAGAGGTTGAGGAGTCGGGGGAGAGGTTTCCAAATTGAGTTAAAAAATGGAGAAATTTTGCAGTGCGATCGAGTTTTAATTGCTACGGGGAGTAATCCTTTAGGCTATCGTTGGGCGAAAAATCTAGGACATACCATTGAACCACCTGTACCTTCCCTATTTACTTTTAATATTAAGGATACTCGGTTGCAAAATTTGGCAGGAATTAGCGTAGATAATGTTCATATTCGTTTGTTGGGTACTGGTAAAGAAAAATTAGCGCAAACAGGAGCTTTATTAATTACTCATTGGGGATTTAGTGGTCCTGCCATTCTCAAGTTATCAGCTTGGGGAGCAAGAGTATTATATGACAATAATTATCATCTTTTTTTAGAAGTAAATTGGCTACCACAGTACAATCAAGAAACCTTAAAGCAATTTTTGCTCGAAATAAAATTAGCAAATCAGCGCAAGCAAATATATAGTTATTGCCCTCTGCCATTACCGAAAAGATTATGGCAGAGTTGGCTTAAATTTGTTGGTATTTCTCAGCAAAAAACCTGGGCAGAATTAAGTAAAAAAGAATTAAATAAACTAGTTCGAGAGTTAATCAAAGGACAATATAAAATTACAGGAAAAGGAATATTTAAAGAAGAATTTGTAACTTGTGGTGGAGTAAGTCTTAAAGAAATCGATTTTAAAAGTATGGCAAGTAAAATATGTCCTGGGGTCTATTTTGCTGGAGAAATCTTAGATATTGATGGTGTAACGGGGGGATTTAATTTTCAAAGTGCTTGGACAACTGGGTGGTTAGCAGGAAGGTCGATCGCTAAGAGCTAATTGACTAGAAGAATATACAGATCAACAAAATAATTACGACAAACCCAGTAAATAACTTATATAATAATTCTATCTTTTGCTCTTTACAAATTGAATCTGCCAAGCTTTTTTTCATTTGAATACAAGGGACAGGAACTAAAAAATCATGACGAATATTAACTTTTTGAATGGTTTTATACCCATTTGCCAGATAAAAACCATGAGCATTTAAAGATGAACAAACCCATAAAATTTTAATTTTATTGCGGATTGCTTTTTGCTCTACTGACTTAAGCAGCTTAGTTCCTATACCTCGACGAACAAAGTTAGGATGAACAAACACTGCTCCTATCACATTTAAACCTTTTAAAAGTGAGGCAAAACCAGCGATTTGACGATCGATCTCTGCTACCAAAATAGTTTCGTCCCAGGGTCTTGGGCAACTTTTACTATCCAATAAAGCTTGTAGTTGAGAAGGGCTATAATCTTTAGCCGATAAAGTTTTGATAGAATCTAGCTGTAGTTTAACGATATTGTCCGCATCTTGTGGTTGCGCCAAACGGATTATAACCTTCCCATCTTTTTGTTGCATCATTGTTGTCTATGGAAAGACTGAGTTGATAAATTTTACAGCAATATAATCCCGCTATTAAACTAAATAAAGTTGATTACCAAATTATAATGCAATTAGAAAGAGAATCAGCACAAAAAGAAACAAAAAAAATACTCAAAATTGCCGAAGATTATTTACAAGAAAAAGTAGCACCTCAAGCAACACAAATAGATAAAAATCCAGACGATCTCAAACAAGCACTTTTAGGAATGGGTGCTCAATCTCTTCTTGCTTTGAAAGTAGCTAAAAGTTTTGGAGGTGCTGGTTTTACAGAAATAGATTATCATCATTTCCAAATGCTGATGGCTAGATATTCTGGTGCTTTAGCCTTTCTCCAAACTCAACATCAAAGTGCTGGTTCAATGCTGGCAGCTAGTCATAATCAAGAACTGAAACATCGTTATCTACCTCATATGAGTACAGGAAAAATACTAGTAGGGGTAGGTTTTTCCCAACTACGTCGTCTTGGTAATCCGCTCATGAAAGCTCGACAAGTAGAAGGAGGATATTCTCTAGAAGGAAAAGTTCCTTGGATAACTGGTTTTGGTTTTTTTGCTGATTTTATTATTGGCGCAACCTTACCTGATGGTAGAGAAATTTACGGTATCTTACCTTTAAAGCCACAAACACAAGCAGGAAGTATTACTTTTAGTTCTCCTCTAGAATTAATAGCTATGAACTCTACCAATACGGTAAGTGCAGAAATCAAACAGTGGTTTTTGGCTAATAATCAAGTAGTTGCTATTAATCCAGTAGGTTCGATTCACGAAAAAAGTAAAAAAAATGTACTTCATCATGGCTTTTATGCTTTAGGATGCGCTCAAGCAGGACTAGACATTTTACAAACTACTTATCAGAAAAAACAACTTATATTTTTACAAGAATCTTATCAATTACTACAACAAGAATTAGATGATTGTCGTCAAGCTATGTTTGCTGCGATTACTAATTGTCCTTATCAAGAAAAGCTCCAATTACGAGGATGGGCAATTCAGCTAGCGGGACGTTGCACTCATGCAGCAGTAATTGCTACTAGTGGTGCAGCTAACTATCAACATAATTCCGCAGGACGAGTTTATCGAGAGGCTTTATTGTTTAGTGTTTCTGGACAAACTACAGCAGTAATGGAAGAAAGTCTGAGAAGATGCACTAATAGCATATCAAGTTTGAATTAGAGAATTGATCTAGTAAATCATTAAAGGAATAGACAAAATAGCTAGTTGCGTAGTATCGATCAAATAGTTGCTTTTTTTCTGAGTACTAATTTCTGGATTGCGAGTCCTACTATCGAAGTCGAGAATCATATCTTCGATGATTTCTGTCGGTTGACTAAGAGTCATGGCACCGCGAGATACTTGATTTTGTTGAGCTAGTTGTTCTAATTTCAGCAAAGAACTTTTTAATGGTTTAGTACTGGAGATTATTAATACTTCTGTCATTCCTAGAGGTTCTGAACTGTATAGTTCAAATTCAGAGTTATCATTATCGGGGATTTTCCGCGTGGTTTGGGGAGGGATTGAGATTTGTTGGGCTAAATTTGTCCAGTGATTAGGAAAAACCACCACTATTGTTCCTTCAGAATCGATCGCGATGATAGTAACATAGATTGGAAACTCTTCTTGATTGACGATCGAGAATTGGAGAGAAATACCTAGAGGAATTCGCTCTATTCCTGATAAAGATGCGCTACGGTATTGAAAATTACTTCTGGTAGTTACAGCTTCCCCTAGTGTTTGTTGAGGATTATGCCGATTGCTTAGAGTTGCACTAACTTTTAAGTGTGAGGAGTGAGGATTGAGAGTTAATCTAATTAATTTAATAGCGAGCAAAGACTGGAATTTATTGTGTAAGCGTTCGATCGCAGATATGATGTTTTCATCGCTAGTATGAAACGAACCAGTCAGAAAAGTTAAGTCAGGATAGAATAGTCCCCAACTATTAAGAGGTGGTGGTGTAGCAGTTGTAAATTCAGCCATTTCCGAAGTAAAACGACCAAAAATATAATCTACTTCTCCTTGTTGTAGAGGTAATACTTCGACACGGTTAATAGGAGCTAAGACTTGTTGTATCTCTCTTAAGTAATTTATGGCAGAATCATCTAACCCTATTTTCAATTTTAGCTCGGCAGGAATACTGCGAATTTTTTCTTGTAGTAAGCTACCTCTAGATAAATCTGGTTTTTCCGTTACTAATTTACCGTAACCGATTAATCCTTCACGAGCATCTAATTCTACTGTTGCTAATTGATTTTGTTGAGGATCGATGACTGATAAAGTTGAGCCACGATTAAAAGCAACTACACTTTGAGCATCTATTCCCCCAAGCCATACTTGAACTGAGTTGCTGTCAACTTCAGTAATGACTGCTTCTGCTGGAGGGGTTTGTTTATCCAGAAAATAAACAGATTCAGGAGGATAATCTGCATCAGGAGAAACCTCATAACTTGGTTCTTGTAAACTACTAGGAGCAATAAGCTCGATCGCTTGTTCTGTGTTAGCAATAGTAATATCGAGAGGAGGATTTTTTATTTGTTGCCAAAGATATTGTGTCATAGCATAAGTAAATGCTCCCGCAGCAAAACCATCAAAGGAAACATCAACAGCTAATTGGTTTTTTTGTGCCGAAGTGATGGCAACACCCTTCGCAATACCTTGTTGACGACGTTGCCTAAATTCTTGAGGAGAAAAATTAAGTTTAGATAACCATTGTTGTTGATATTCTTTTTCTGCTGCAACTATTTGTGAGTTTCCATCACTAGAGCGAGAACGTACCCTTAAATTTCCTCTGGTAGTTCCCCCAGAATAGCAGCAGTCTAAAACCATAGTGACATTTTCCGTTTTTAAGGCACTAGTAAGTAAAAATAGGGTTTGCCCCATAATATCTTTTACTTGACTGTGGTCGTTGTTGGGACTATCAATGGGTACTATCGTGCCATTGAATCCATCTTGACTATCCTTATCTTGAACGCGAGAACCATGTCCTGAAAAATGAAATACTACTACATCTCCTGGTTTGGCTTGTTTAATGAGATGTTCTTCAAAAGCAGTTAAAATATTTTGGCGGGTAGCTGCGCGATCGCTTAAAGTAAGAATATCCTGACTCTGAAAACCAAAGCAGTTAATTAGCAACTCTCTTTGTAATTGTATATCCGTTACACAACCTCTAAGAGGTATCCAACCGCTAGAATTGCGATCGTATTGATTAATGCCGATGAGTAGAGCTAATTTGCGAGAAGTGCTTTGCGCTAAAACTTTACCGTAATTGTTACTAGTATTCCATAAATTCCCTTGACTCCAACCTAGAGTAGCTAGAGTCGAACCTGCTAATTGTAAAAAATGACGGCGTTTAATTCTACTCATCAGAAATCAAATCTTATATCAGTCTCATTAATGTTGGTTGAGAGAAAATAATAACTAACAACTAGTACAGACAAGGCATGCCTTGTCTCTAACTACTTTATCTACAAAAATCATGAGATTTTAATTGTTCTAAGGTTGCTTTAAGTTCATCAGAAGGATGGGGAATAGAATAAAGTTGCCAAAGTACATCTGACCACATTTGTAGCTCAGCGAAATAATCAGCTTTTTTTAAAGCAATTTCTTCTGTGTTTGCACCTTTTGATTTAAGCTGGTTTTCAATTTTGGCTAAGTCTGCTGCAATTTTTTGATGTTTATCTGGAGTTACTAATTGTATGTTTTGAATTTCTGTTTCGTAAGGATTAAAAACTACTAATGTATAAGTCATTCCTGGTTGTAAGGGTTTACCATTGTAGAAAAGACTGGTTTGTGTAGCTTCTACCTCTTGTTGCCAATAAACACCATTTCCATCTCTCAGACTTACTGCTTCTAATTTGTTTGATTGCCAAATAAACAGAGGGTTTGGATGCCAAATTGATTCAATACTGTTTGCTCGAGAGTCTCTATCTATTAATAGACTAGGTGAAACTAAACATAAATTATCACTCCGTGAACCTCCAGCTACTCTCTTTCTCCTTATCCGTTCCCAAATTCCATTCCAAGATAAGGCGATATAGTTACTATAGTTTGAACTGTTTACTAAAGAGAAAGATTTGCTCTTATTAGAAATATTAGCTGCATCTAAAGGTAATATCGTTCCAGATAAGACTAATAGTCCCCCAATTATAGTTAATGCGAACTTATGAGAGTGCTTCAGCTTGCTCATGATTTGCTTTCCGTTGAGATACCTATATAAGTCCATAATAATACGGAAGGAAATAAGAAAGGGACGAGTAATTTTATAGATATGTATAGCTGCAAGCTAATAACAACATAAGCAATGTTAGTAGCTAGTAAGATGAGAATCCATTTTTGTCGTTGACTAGGACGAATATTTAAAATGATTCCCTGAGATATTATGGCAGTAAGGAGTATCACTAGAATATCTGGCAGAGGGATGACTATGTGACGATCGAGAAAATGATGCACCATATAAGCATGAATTTCTCCGCCTGTAAGATACTTGCTGGGTTGTGGTTGACTATGCTGTAATGCTAGAGGTAAAGGAAAGTTATCATCTGCTTCTTCGTATCCTCCTGCTGCAATAATTATTATTTGCTGCTCTAGATTATTTAAAGGTTGACAGGGCGTACAAGCCGAGGACGCGATGCCCGAACGCGATTCGGGCATTTCAGCCGTCCGTCCCGAATTCGATTCGGGGGACAGCCCTTCACAAACAGAATTAGGATCTTCTTCTAACAAGCACCAAGCAGGAAGAGGAGTATAGATTTGTTCTGGGGGAATGGAGAAGTCAATAATGGGATGAAACCATATTTGAGCAAAGTTTTGAGAAAAAGAAGCAAGAGAATTAAGGCGTAATTTTTCAAGAAAAGTTGTAGTTTGAGATAAATTAGAACTATTTGACTGCTGTTGAGAACTAACTAAAGCTAGTAAGTAACCGAAAGGAAAAATATCTTGATAATTATGATGTTTTTCTAATAGTTCTAAATAGCCAGGATAAAAATAAATATCTCCTTGTAAGCTTGTTTGGGGACTAGCTATTTCAGGAATGATCGTTTTCTTTTCTTGAGTAGAAGCTGCAAAAACAAACTGATTATCTTTTTGTTTTCCTGCTTGAATCACCTGCTTGATTATATTATCTTCTTTCGGTTTTGGTTCCCAGAGTTTGTAGTCAATACCTATTATTCTAGGCGTGGTTATTTTTTGATTTAGATTCTCAATTATTTGTGCTAGATATGTTCGATCGATCTCTGTCCTGGCACTCCACGGTAAATTAGCTTTAGTAAAAGATTCTTCATCAATTTGAATTAGTAGAGTAGGAGGTTTTTGGGTTCGATCGATTTGTCTGGTTGCTTGACGATATAAAACTTGAGCAGCCAGTCTAGTTTCTAATAATAAATCTTGTACTGGTGGCAACAAGCTTAACAATAGAAATAAAAATAAATACTTAACAATTTGCTTGTCAGGGAGTAAGACTTTGATTTTTTCTTTCCAGTTGCGAAACCGAAATAAATTGGATTGAGGATAAAGATAAAGAGAAGGAAGTAAATAGGCACTAGGATATTTTTGCTGAATATTTTCTTGCTTAAAAAAGCCATAAGAATCTATCAAAGCTTCTTGCACATCTTTATATTCAGACAAACTATTAATAAATCTTGCTAAGAATTGAGAAGCAACAGTATTGTTTACAGGTTCTCTCATGACAATAACCTGACCCAACCCTAATTCAATCAGAGATTCAGCTAGATCTATCCCACTACAAGAATTAAAGAATGCTAATTGTAGTCCGTTTTTAGTTGCTTGAGCGAGGGATTCTTTGATATCTTTAATTTTTAAAGAAAGACGCGAATTTAAGTGAAATTCACCACCCCAATTAGCTTCATTACTATGACCAATAAAAAATAAAATATCCCAACCGTCGGGAGAAGTAATTTTGTCAAAAACTTGTTCTTTTAAATCAGAGTCTTTTTGCTCTGGATTATTACCTATAAAATCAATTTCTGCTAACTTAGACAAGGATTTTACTATTTTTATATCTTTAGAAAAATCTAAATCAGAATCATTGCCTATAATTGTTAGAATACGAGGCTTGCATAAAGAGAATAAACTTTTTCTACTCGATTCATCTCTAGGTAAATCATCATTATTAATAGTAGTTCTGGCAATACGTACTTTATTTTTAGCACCTAGATCTGAACCAATATCCCAAGTTTCCCAAGGTAAGCGAGTTAGTTCATTTGGATAACAAGCAATTAATAAATCGATATTTTCTTGAGGATTATTATTAATAATAATAACAATTCTTTTTCTGATATATGCTAGCTCTGGGCTTAACAGCCAACGTTGAAATTCATCTATTAGTTGGTAATGAGTATCTCTTATTAATCGATGGTAATCCTTAGGAGATTGAGCAATTATTATTGTTTGAGCTACGGCTCTTAAACTTTTATAGTAATTAAAATAAGCGTTACACCATTTTTGATACAAATCAATTAGAGATTGAGGATACTCTAATTGAGATATCAAAGTATTTTTACCTGACCAAGATAATTCAAAATCACAAACATGATTGATTTTTTTAATTATTAGTTTAAGCTGATTCATTTCTTATAAAAATTAAAAAATAAATTCAAATAATCGAGAGATTTCTGTATTACTATTAGGAGGGATAATAGTTACTAATAATTTTTCTGATGTATTTGCTTCTAATTTAGTACAAAGATAAGCAACACCTAAGTCTGAGGTTAATTCTTGCTCTTGTAAAATACTGTAGCGATCGCTTATTCTTAATTTAACTCCATAGGGAGGAATGCTATTAGGAGTACCGCCTAAAATTAATAGCAAACTCCAGGTTTTTTCCGTTTCAGAAACTAACCAGGTTACAGCATATAATCTTAGAGGAGTAGTATCGGCAAATTCCTGATAAGCTCGACCAGCATTACTAGGTATATTAATATCTGTCACCTCACTAATTTGAGTTAAAATATTATTCAAACTAGCAGCAGGATTGTCTGTATTAATATCTCTAAAATTAGAACCCATTGCAGGAGTAGGAAGCATCTGCCAAGTTAATTCTTCTTCTATTTCATCTATTTGGTTTTGAACCCACTCGCTGAGGTTTATCGCTTTTTGAGTTAAAAGTTTAAATAAATCTCCTAAATACAAATTAAACCTAGAGTTTTGATTAGAAATAGATTGATATAACCAATTACGTAGATCGGGATTAGTAATAGTAGTAACTGCTTGCTCCCAAGTAAGTTTTTTCCAGATGGGTTGAGTTTTAACTTCTGGTAAAATCTGTTGTAATGTCGTGGAGGAATCAATAAATTTATTTTCTCGATCGCTAGCTGGGTTTGGTAAGGTAACTGCGTCGGGGTCTAAACATTGTAAATTTACTATTAACTTTTCCATTTTGCTTGAAAACAAGTTAGCAGGAACAGCATAATTCCAATCAATATCTAAAGGATAATTAGTTTTATTAGTAACTAAGTAATTATAATCAATAAATCTTCTAATAAAAACGAGTTCTAATTCCTCGTCTATTTCAACTAGAACATAAAAATGAGCCGTGAATTCGGGAATATCTACTACGTATCTAGGAATAGTAATTTCTGAATCAAGTCCATCAATCGTAGGGATAAGACAAATCTTAAAATTTCCTACTTGTATATTATAAACAACATCCAAAATATTAGCTAATCCTGGTTTGAATACCGAACTTTTAGCTATATTTATACCTAAATTTGGCTCTCGCAAATATAGCCAAGATTCAAAAGAAAATAAAGCTAAAGCTTGAAGATACAAATTAAACCGACGAGATTGGTTATGTAAGCTTTCGCTAATTTTTAAAGCTCGATCGAACCATTGAGGTTGTAAATCAATTATGGTAGATGAGTTAGTAAAATCTGTTAATACACTATTTAAGTTTTTATTCATTCCTATTTTCTCTTTGTTGTAAGCATTGACAAACTGTACGAGCAAATAAACTATTTCTAGTTCTGTTTTGGCTATCAAAAACTTCTACTTCCGCTTCCTGAATAACTTCTTGAATCTCTGGCTCAATAAATTCTTGTATTTTAGTATCTAAGATAGCTAACTTAGCTGGATCGCTTAAGAATTGGGAAATTTGCTCTCGAAGACGCTCTTTTAAAATAGGGATTATATTTCTAGAAATATCTTCTCTTAATTCTTTTAACTTGAGTAGCCGAGATACCTGTGATTGTCCTGATAGCTCAAGTTGAGTTGCTATTTCTCCCATAGAATATCCTTGGCAATAAAATAAATTAAGTCCTAAAACTAGATTATTAGCTTTTTGTCTGTTAGGTGTTCTTTTATTAAGAAAATAGTCAATTTTAGCTTCAATTAATTGATTGGTTACTGACAATAAACAACTTTCAATTTGATTATAAATAGTCATTTTCATCTCTCCATTTATATCAGATCTGGGTTCTGCTAGATTATTATTATTGTTATTTTCTGCTGGATTATTATTTCTTAGAATAGTGGCAATATTTCTTAATTGATTTAATACTTCTTGTGTTTCTAATTGAGAATAATCCAAAACATTAGTAATTTGCTTGAGTTGTTCCTCTGTAGGAGATGGATAGGGTTTATGGGATTTGCCTCTACCTTCTTGTTGTCTTTGTTTATTTATTTCTCTACGTTTTGCTAAGATTTCAGTACGATAAACTTGATGAAATGCTTCTAATAAATTGCCATAATCTTGAATTTCATATTCTGAATATCCTTGTTGTCTTAATTTGCGTTCTAATTTACCTGGAGTAGTTTTAACTAAAATTAACCAATCAGTAACCTCGACGATGCCATAAAACTTAAGAACTATTTTAAATTGTTTATTCCCTTTGACTTTAATACTTGCCCAAGTAGATAAACTACTACTTTTGTCAAGATCGAAAGTATTGATAATATCGTTAATTAAAGAATCATTTACTGTCGATCGAACAACAGAATTTGTGGGAATTAATTCTAACAGTACAGGAAACAAGTCATTTCTACTTAAACCATAGGTTTCACGATATTTCTGCTCTGTACTCAAACAAAATTGATAGATACAATTAGATACAAAACATCTGAGGCAACAACCCGCTTTAATTTGTGTTTCTGTTGCTTCATCCCGATACCAACTAAATAGAGTTTGTTGAATTTCCCTAGCTTCAATCCTATCTATTTGCCTCGATCGATCGAAGTTTTCAAGAAAAAATTCTTGAGCATCTGAGATTTTTATCGATCGGTATTGACCAAAACTATTAACACCTCGTAATATCCAGTAATTTTCATGATTGACCATTGATACCTTTATTTTTTCACCCTCATATATCTTGCAACTATTTGAGCCTATGCAGTTTTGAGTGAATTGACACCACACAAACCAACATAGACTCATTGCTCAAATATTAGAAGAAAACAGGCTTCTAAACTATGAAAACTAGAATTATTACTGCTCCCATTTAAAGGAAGATAAGCTTACTAAAATTCAAGTTGGCTCTAAAAGTACCTTTTCAGTTATAAAATCGACAACCTTGTCTAATCCCACCCCTGTTTTACAGTTTGTATAAATAATCGGTTTACCACGACGATATTCTGGTGCTTGCTGACGAATTATTTCTAAGTCAACTCCTACATGGGGAGCAATATCAATTTTGTTAATAACTACTAAATCTGCTTGGACAAAACCTGGACCATTTTTACGAGGAATATCGTCTCCAGCACCTACATCAATCACAAAAATATAGGCATCTACTAAATCGTAGCTGAAAGTAGATGCTAAATTGTCACCTCCACTTTCAATAAAAATTAAATCCAATTGGGGATACAATAATTCCAAATCTTGAACAGCTAGCAAGTTCATGGTTGGGTCTTCTCTAATCGCCGTATGAGGACAACTACCTGTTTCTACACCAATAATACGCTCCATGGGTAAAAAACCTCGGCTTTTTAGGCGGTCTGCATCTTCTGTTGTCAGCAAATCATTAGTTACTACTGCTATTTCCAGACCTTTTTGCGATAGTAAAGGAATTAAGCACTCTAATAAAGCTGTTTTGCCACTACCAACTGGCCCCCCAATCCCTAACCGTGCAACTGGCTTATTCATTATTTATTTCTGTACCTATCTACACATACACCATTGATTCAAGTATTGTAGACTTTCATAGTTGTTAAGTGGGCAGTATGTAGCGTAAGTGGGATCAAATGTATCGAGCAGAGTGTCAAAAGCAGAATAAGTAACTGGGTAAAATTAAAACGGGAAAAACAGGAGAAAAATAGATAATGTGAATAATCTATTTTTTCCCCTGAGAACAACCATAACTTTTTCCGAACGGTTCTTATTTTTAATAATCCGACAAAATCAGCAATTTTTCTTCGTGATAATTACCTAAATTATTTTTTGGGGTTAACTATTATCTACGTATATTACCTGAAGAAATCTATCGGCAAAGTTTGCTATACTTACGTCGCTAATTATAGTTTCTGTTGATAATCTTCTAGTAAATCAAGCAGATTGACTTGGCATTGTACTGGTAATAGATCTAGTAAAGGTAGTTCTGTTCTTCCACCACCTAGTTTCACGGGGATATTGCGAAGAGTAGCCAATACTTCATCTTCATTAAGCGCATTATTAAGCAAGAGTGGATACAGTCTTTCTGCTAAGACAGTGTGTAAATGAGCATCAGATAAATAAAGATGCCATTTGGCTACATCTATATAAATATTTTCCCCAATTTCCGCAGCTAAAGCTTCAATTGCTTCGGTATTATTAGCCATTGGATTCTACTGAGTAGTCAGCGATCGCGACAATGTAAATTAAATGAATAAGTAATAATCCTGCCCAAATTCCTGTTACCCAAACAGACCAAGACCAACTAGCTTGTTTCAAATTATAAACAAACCAGATGCCTGAATTGATAGCAGCAAATATAGCTACATGAATCGCAAAGTTCATGCGATCGTCTAAACGTCTGTAAGCGGGGTCTTTACGGTCTGGTTGACGAGGCCAACGAGGAGGCATAGTAATTAATAAGCAGAAAAATTAAGTACGGTACTGAAACCTATCACTATTGTAAGGCTTTAGTTAGACTTTTCCACAGCAAAATAGTCTCCAGATTTGCCTCCTGTTTTACTCACCAAGCGAATATTAGTAATTTCCATCGATTTTTCGACAGCTTTTGCCATGTCATAGAGAGTCAGCGCAGCTACGGATACAGCAGTTAAAGCTTCCATTTCCACTCCCGTTTCTGCTTTAGTGGTCACAGAAGCATAAATTTGATAACCTGGCATCTCTACATCTGCAATAATCTTTATTTCAATTTTATGTAAAGGGAGAGGATGGCATAAAGGAATTAAGTTAGCGGTTTGTTTAGCAGCCATGATCCCTGCTAGTTTTGCTGTCCCTAAAACATCTCCTTTTGGTGCATTACCAGTTTCTATGGTCTCTAAAGTTGCCAAAGACATTTTAATTTGCCCTATTGCCACTGCTTTACGTAGGGTAGATGGTTTTTCTGACACATCTACCATCTGGACTTCTCCTTGGCTATTGAGATGAGAAAGAGAATTATTGTGCTGAGATTCTTGCATCACCAATTACCTTATGCTATTATGAACGTCTGTTGAGTGAATTTAGCACAGAGTTAAAGTCACACTCAAGGGCGTGTAGCTCAGTGGACTAGAGCACGTGGCTACGGACCACGGTGTCAGGGGTTCGAATCCCTTCTCGCCCGTTTATGGCTGATTCCAAGTTTAATAAATTGACTGGCATTCGTCGACCAGGCAAAATTGTGGTTGACTAAATTTTGTCCCAATAGAGAATATTAGGTTGAAAATATCCCCATCTTCCCTATCTTTTCATCTGTCTAACTAGGGCTTGCTGAAAAAGTTACAATTCTCGGTGACGACAGGTGTTAGGTTTTAGGTAGTAGGTGTTAGGGAAGAACTTAATACCAGGATTCTGAGTTTTTAGAGGTTATAACCTTGCACTTGTTTAAGCTCAA
>JAAUYH010059665.1_pt1 | contig 14241 bp, 16 predicted proteins | sample 7278061 | NCBI WGS metagenome assembly JAAUYH01 (sample SAMN14350203, study PRJNA611818) | marine sediment metagenome | isolation source: surface marine sediment (0.6m) | place: French Polynesia: Moorea | collected 2018-08
TAATTGCCATAAAACACACTTACTGTTAAGACCTAATGCACTTCGTCCCCTCCCACGTGCCCAACCGCTGTAGTAGCGAATTCGAGCAGGCCTAAAATTAAGTATTCCCGCATAGATTGTTGGTTTCCGCACGAAACGGGGGGAGGGAATCGGCTATGTCATTATTCACTGGTGGATTTAGGATGCGGTCCACCTCGTGGTCGTAGTTTATTGCCGGAGACTGGTACCGTACTACCAATTCGCGATGATATTGTACTGTATTGGTTCTTTACCTCGTTCTACCGAGGAATCCGAGGCGCAGTGCGGTACGCCGCGCAGCTTCCGAATCGCGAAGAGGAATACGAACACGGCGTCCAATTGCATCGCGGCCAGATTCGGTAGGGGTTGCTCAGCGTGCGCACCGAATCAGGGAGGGAACGGCGGAAATACGCGGAAGTCCGCCAGGTTTATGTGCACCACACGTCATCTGTGGTTCTGCATCGCCCGCGATAGCGCGACACAGGCGCAAGCGAACAGGTACATGCTGCCTCACGAGTTCATGCGCGGCGGCCCGCGGACGATGGCGTTCATCCGGCCCACGGCGCCACGCGGCGCGGCGAAATACCACGGCACCACAATTTGCACACGCCCGCGGCGCAGCGCGCCACGGATGACAGCCACACCCGCGACGATGCCACAGACGGACGGCACGGCGACGCGGTTCGGGGCCGCGGCGGGGGGCGAGTGGTTCGGGGTGGAGTGCTTCTTCAGCGCGGCGGACGGGGCGGCGGAGACGATCCACGAGCGGTACGTGCCGGACGCGTACCGCGAGTGGGGGGTGGCGATCGACCACTTCGAGACGGTGTGCAGCGTGCGGGCCGGCAACTTTCAGCTGCGGCGGCTGCGTGCACTTCCCAGCGTGGGGTGCGAGGCGGACGCGGTGGCGGTGGAGGAGGGGCCGGTGGTGCGTGGCGTGGACGCGGCGTGGGGGGACGGCAGCTTCGTGGCGGGGCGCATGGTGTGCGTGGCGGGGCCTGGCGGGGTGCGGCGGCGCGTGCGCGCCGAGTGCGCGCCGGCGAGCCGCACGGTGAGCGTGACGCGGGAGGGCTGGGAGGGGCCGTACTGCGACGCGGCGGTGCTGCCGGGGTGCGGCGGGGCACTAGAGAGCTTCGCGCGCGAGCCGCGCGACGCGACCATGCTGGACGGCGCGTGGCGCGTGCGCGACGACGGCGGGGCGGCGCGCGTGGTGCGGCGCGAGGGCCTGGGGCCGCGGCTGGCGCTGCCGCGCGGCGTCACGGTGGAGCCCGTGTGCCTCGACGGCGTGGGGTGGCGCATACGCGAGCTGGGCTGGCTGTGCGAGGGCGTGCGCACCGTGGTGAGCTGCGAGTACAACGCTAGCGGGGAGGTGGTCGCGTCGCAGTGGCGCACGGAAGAGCGCGTCGAATAAACCCGCTTCAGTCGTCCCAAAACTCACCAGCGCTCACGTCGCCGCGCCTTTCCCACGCCCCGTGCCGCGCCCGCATGCACCACTTGTGCATCGGGCGCGCCGTGCGCGCCCACGCGTCCAGCACGCACACGCCGCGCGCGCGCGCGACGCGCGCCATCTCGTCCACCACGGCGCACAGCGCACGCACGTCCTCCGCCGCGCGGTGCGCCCGGAAGCGCACGCCGAAGCGCGCCGCCAGCGCGCCCAGCGTCGCGCCCTGCCCCGGCCACAGGCGGCGCGCCAGCGTCAGCGTGCACGCGAACCGGTACCCGGGGACCGGCAGCCCCGCGCGCCGCAGCTCGGCCGTGCAGAACGCCGCGTCGAACGCCGCGTTGTGGCACAGCACCACCACGTCGTCTTCGGGAGTGGTGCCCACGTACGCCGCGATGCGGCGCCAGAACACGCGGAACGGCGGCTTGTGCGCCACCTCCGCCGAGCTGATGCGGTGGATGCTGTGTGAGTCGGCGTCGATGGGCGCCCAGTCCGCGTGGATCAGCCCGTTGAGCGGCGCGACGCCCGCGTTGCATGTGGCTGGCGTATAGCGCGCGATGGCGATTTCTAGCACTCGGTCTTGTGGCGGGTCCAGCCCGCTCGTTTCCGTGTCCAGCACGAAGAACCGAGTGCGACGCACGCGCTCCGAGAAGTGTACTGTGGGAGCGATTCTGGGTGGAATGGGTGTCGGGTTTGGTGTGGATTCTGGTGTGCGTTGCCTTTTAGGTGTGGTGGTGATAGGGACGAGTGAAACAGGCGTTGCGGGATGTTTGGTTTCACAAGCACGTGCTGTTTGCACCCTTGTTTGCTGTGATGTTGCCTGTACTTCTGCTTGTGGCTTGATTGACCACAGTGATGATTTGCGGCGCGATGGGCCGGTGATTAAAGGCGACTTGAACGATACACGACGAAATTTCGGGGTACGACGCAGCTGCACGGTGTTCTCCTCCGGAGCACCCGCGTTCTCGCGCACGACTTGCTCCCAAATGTAGGGGCGTGCCCGCCTGGTTCGCTTGTGACGCGTTTTCCCGACCCGGAGCCCGCTGCAACGAACAATTGCGATACATCGCCTGCACAGCCTGTCGCTCTCGCTTGCTCCTTCGTCCCCATCTGCGATGATACTGCGGCACATCGTGCATGCCGTGCTGCTCATCGGTCCGTCGAGCGTTGGCGGTGGCTCATCGGGCGGACAGACACCTAGGTACTGCAGGATTTCGCGCGAGCATGTGTGTTTCGTGAGCCGCCGCCCTTCCGCGGTTCGCGGCGCCTGTTTTTCCGTTATTTTTATCGGCCCTGCACCTCAACGACATTATTGACATGTGCTCATGACAAGTTTTCATCACCCGTTGCACCGTGAGAATGCGGATGAAGAACGTTGGGCTGATGAGATTGAGATAGTCCATGCCATTGAGGCAGAGATTGGTTTCATGACCGGCTGTTTTGGATTCGTTGAGTTACGGCTGAATCCGTTCTTCGATGCTCGCGATGGCGTCTTCTGGTAGAATTTCGAATTTTGGGCCTACACGTGTACAGTACCGCCGCGTGCTCTTTTGTCAGTGGTCTTCTTCGTCTCTGACTCTGTCGTGCTGAAAGTTCCCACGGTCTACGCGAATGCTAGAGCCATTTATTTGAACTTTTAGATAAAGTATGGTTGTTTCTCATCTGGGCTGTGCTCATCAGGCTGAGGTGGCTGTGATTGTGATGAGTGCGTTTTACGGGCTCGGACTCGCGTGCCAGCTGTTCTGTTGCGCGCTACATATTGCTCGAATTTCCTTGCAGCCCCTGCAGGACAAACGGTTTTCGCGATTGGCAGCTGCGCACGTCGAGCTGTACAGGAATTGTTACCAGGCCTGTCATTTGCGTGTGAGAGTTCGACACGAAATAGGTTGACTTTCCCTGAATCGCTTGACCCCTGCGGTGGACATGTTGATTTGGTATTGCAGGGTGGTGATTGCGAGCCACATTAGAACGGTGTAGTGTGGTCCTCGGTATAGGCAGTATACGTGTCTATGTCTCGTATTGCATATCCTTATGGAACGGACGAGTTCGGGCACGCGATTTTCATGCGCCGCAAAATGCGCTCGAATCCCAACGACACCACGTTCCAATTAATGTACGTGCCTTCGCGTGTTGCAACCGATTCGACGCGATTCGATGTGGCTAACACTGTCGCGCGCAGATTCGTTGTTCTCCTCGTTAGTTGTATTTGCTTGTATGGATACAATTACTTCGAACGCAAAATTAGCAGCTTGTTCAAAAGCTCGTGAAGCGCAATCGTTTCCGCATCATCCGAAATCGTGCGGCTCGTCGCAAATAGATTCATGTTATTCCTTGCTTCAGGTCGGCTTGTTCTGTTGAATGCCGCGCATGAGTCCGCTCATCAATGAGAGTCACCATCAGGCCGATCGAATATGCGCACACTGACAGAGAGCCACGGCGTCGAGTACATCTGTATGACAATGTTGATTGACGATTAAAATTCCGACTGTAAGCAAAAGTATTTCTAGTTGTGGCCCCCACTTCATCTCGCCACCCATGGGTGCAAGTGATAGGGCTACTGTAGCGTTGCACTGCAGCGCGCGTGTGTTGGTGTGGCTGCTACGCTAGCGCGAGATGGCACGACGCAATCGCGCGGCCGCGCAGGGCGTGGAGAAGTGGGTGCGCGATCGGCGCGCGTGGACCAGCGGGCGCTCGCCGTCGCGCAAGCGCCGCCGCGCGCTGTCGGGCGAGGCCACCGAGGTGCTGGTGAAGGCGCTCAACGAGAACTCACACGACGCGCTGCCCAAGAACACCAAGCTGAAGAACGTCGTGGACGCGCTCCAAGCCATTTGGGCCGAGGTACGTGCGCCGCGCCGCATTCATGCGTGACACACCGTGTGCTAACTTGTCGTGCCGAAGGACGATACCGCCAGGTACAAGTCGTGGAGCGAGGTGTACACCACCGACTCGGATTAGCCCACGCGCTCGATGCGTTCGCTGTTGTTATGTAATAATCGCGCTTTAGTTACTTGTTGTTGGTGTGGGTTCGCGTCTACGTCCTACTTCCGTACGAACTCACCACCGTTTAATTCTACTTGCAGTTCGTATTTCGCCTAGTTGAACAAACGCTTATTACTCTCGTTTTCCACCGCTTCCCCCTCGTAGCTTTCATCAGATGACCCTGGCACTCCCATTTGTTGGCGTCGGCGTCGCGTGTGCATTACGAGTGGCCCTGAACCCTCGCCAGATTTGTCGCGTTGTGCATTTGTAGTCACAATGCGAGGGATTGGCCGTGCGAGATATTCCACAGACATCCCCTCCATTGGGCACTGTCCGGTGTCGAGAATGCAAATCCCACCGACGCTAGATGCTTCACTGCAATGCACCCTTTGTAACAGAGCAACCAGCGCTACTACCTACGAATTTCGCCTGGTTGATGTCCCGTAACTTCATCTAAAACTTGACGTCTCATATGTTCTTCACATTTTTCCCGAACGAGGGCGATATCAGATGTCAAACGTAGAGGGCGTGCCTTCGAACCTTGCCCAAAATGCCGAGAGAACACCTTCTTTGTCAAGGTTTGCGGACGAATTCGGAAAACGAGAGATTCCTGTAGGTTCACTGTGGGTGGGTGGTTCCACCACAAAGTAATCTGATGCCCTGCCCAAACGCGAGCTCTGCATTTCAGAACAGTGGGTGACATACCGATCATATTTTTCGCAGCCGAGTGTTACCGTCACCACGCTCTGCTCAACCCACGCACGAGGACACAACGCACACATACCTAACGACATGAACAAACTGCTACGCACTGCGGCGTATACCGGAGATATCGTGTGGCTGCGCCAACACTTGCCCACGGCAAACATTGAGCAGAAGATGGGTGCACTGCGGCGCGCCGTGGATGGCGGGCAGTTCTTTGCAGTGTCGGAACTTTTGCGATCCCATGTACCGATCCTGACCTCCACCTTCCTCACCGCCGTGCGGCTAAAACACGGGCGAATCGTACATGCTTTCTTGGGGTTTGGCGCCGACGTGGACTCCACGACTGAAGATAATGGCGAAAGCGCACTCATGGTCGCCATTCGCATGAATGATAAGGCTATGGTCGCCGTGCTTTTGGACCACGACGCCGATGTGAACGTGCAAGACACCAAGTGCCGCACCGCCTTGCTTCATGCGGTCACCAAGCATCAATGGGCGCTGGCGGAGCAGTTGGTTGAGAAAGGGGCGAAAGCAACGGCCTGGTCCCATCGCCTCATCCACGAGACGATTCAAGCGAACAATGCTGATGCTCTTCGGACCGTGCTGAAAGCTGGCGCGAATCCGAATGATGTCCAGCTCAAGTGCCCGCTCATCGTGTTGGCGGCGAAGGCCGGTCAAATTGAAATTGTTCGTGTGCTTATCGAGGCGGGTGCGGATGTCAATTTGAGAATTATTCAATCTCGCACAGCTCTCATGTGGGCGGCACAGCAAGGGAATGAAGAGATGGTACAGATGCTGATCAAAGCCGGGGCGAATGTCAACGCTGCGTTAAAAACGGGGCAGACGGCGATTAGGTGGGCGACCGACGGAAATCATGGGAAAGTTGTGGACTTGCTCGTTGAAGCGGGCGCTAAAGTGGGGATACAGCGTAAGGGTAACCGTAATGAAGTAACTGATCTGGGCAAAAGGAAGGTTCGACCTGCTAGGAATTTAAGAAACCCTTTGACCACGGCCATCAGTGCGAATTACTACAGAAACGTAGACGAGTGCTACTTTCCTATCATAGCCAAATCGACAGTCACACTAAAATTGTGGAGGCAAATTGATAATATGTTGTTGAATTCGGACTTCTCTCAGGTTGAACCGCTGCACAAGATACTGATGGAGAAGCTTGGAAACGTGAATGCGGGTGATGGCAACAGACGCACGGTGTTGATGTTTGCTTGCGCTTTCGGGTTGCACGAAGTGACGAAAATCTTGTTGTCGTTCGGGGCTTCTGTGCTTACGCGAGATCGGCAAGGGATCGACGTGTTAATGTGGGCTGCTAAAGGCGGCAATCCGAACACTGTGGAATTGTTACTGAAGAAAGGAGCAAAACTTTATAACGCTGATAAGCAATCCAGGACTTGCCTTCACCATGCAATGAGATGTTTGGACCTTCAAATCATCACAAATATCATGAAAGCTGGGGGTCGACTGCAATCGGCGTCTCAACTTGGCGGAGCCCTAGTCTGGGCAGCGAAAGAAGGTCACGCATTTATTGTCAAGGAATTATTGAGTGTTTTTGTGAACCCGAACGTCGTCGACGAGAGTGGTAGAACGCCGCTGATTTGGGCTTCTGTGACAGGTCACATAGATTGTGTGTGGTGGCTTTTGCGAGCACAAGCAAATCCCAATATCGCAGATCGTTATCGAAAGCGAGCTCTGTTCTATGCGTTAGAGAATGGTCATTTTCAGGTTTTCACTGCGCTCGTCAGCTCATACGCGGACACAAGTCGCATAGAAGGCGACTACTCGGCGCTGCATGTTGCTACCCGTCTGCAGCAACTGGAATTCGTGAGACTGTTGCTAAAGTATCGAGGTTTGCAGAAACAAGATGTTGGTAGGGATGGGATGACACCGTTGATGCATGGATGTCGAAACGACTGCAGAGACATTGTACATTTGTTGTTGGAATACGGTAGCCCACCAAATAGAGTGAATTCGTGTGGAGATACTGCTTTGCACTTTGCGAGCCGCGCAGATGCGGCGAAATGTATCGAATTGTTAGTGAAGAATGGTGCAGATGTGGAAGCTCGTCGAGCAGGCGGGCGAACGCCTTTGCTTGAAGCGGCACAACTGGGGAATGTAGCATCGGTATTCGCGCTCCTAACAGGTCGTGCTAACGTAGAAGCTCGTGATGATCAAGGAAAATCTGCACTTGATCTTGCTCTGTCAGAGACGGGCCAAATGACGGAGGAAAGCGCCAGAGTAGTACAAATCCTCATATCTTGGGGTGCGTCCTCCCCAAGATGGAAGGAAATCGACCGTATGGCGTGCGAAGTACTAGGTGGCGATTCCCACGAAAACAGGGTTGGGACGAGTAGAAAAAGAAAGCGTGTTAGTTTCGGAGGTGTGGACTACATCCGCAGAAATAAAAGGAAAGTGTTTGTTTGATATCGAAAGCCTGAAGTGCCACCTAACTGCTCGCTGAAGCTTGATTCTGTTCGATGAATCTGTTAACCCAAGCGTTGTACCGTACCGTACAGTATAGGAATTCATTGGGTTAGTCTGGAACCTAAGCTGAACATAGCACACAAAGAGCTTTATTCACGGTCGATTCTATGTCAAACTCATTCGGTACTATTCTTTCTCATCCAAGGTTGACGGTTCTCTCTTGCGTTTTCGGCCTCGTTTCTTTCCTTTGGGCTTGCACTTCTGGGTTTCTTCCTTCTTCTGTTTCTCTTCGTGAAAATCTACAAGCGCTTGAGCCACTCGCTCACCTTTGTCCTCATTCACTTCAGCGACTTTCACGAAGTCTCTTTGACTGCTATCTTTCTTGTACATGTCGGCTCCGCGATCAAGAAGCGCTCGAACTGCTGTCGGGTTACCGTACGCCGCGGCCGCAAGCAGAGGTGTTTTTCCGGTCTTGTTCGTGAATTCTATGTTTGCGCCATTCTGCATCAGCATCTCGATGAGTGGCGTGGAGTCTGCGAACGCTGCTTCGAACAACGCTGTGTTTCCTTCGTTATTCGAAATGTTAACTTTCGCCCCGCTTTCCAATAATCTTTCAGCGACATCGGTGTGGCCATTTCTGCATGCATACATCAGCGCCGTCGTTCCATCCATGCTCGCACTATTCGGATCAACGTGGTATTTCAAGAGTCTTTCAAGAAGCTTCGTTTTGCCGAGCCGCGAAACGGAGCACAGGGCTGGATCTCCTCGATCGATATCATCAGTGGATGCCCCCCGCTGGATTAACATTTCCAGTACGTCGGCATGGTCTTTATCGATAGCATACCACATCGCGGTCTTCTGGTGGACATCTCGATCATCTGTGGATGCCCCAGCATTAAGCAATGTTTCTACACATTGCACATTACCGGTTGAGGCCGCCCACATCAACGCCGACCCTCCGCTACTATCCGTCTCCTTAATACATGCGCTTATTCGAAGGACCTCGGAAAGCAACGGATTGTTCGCATACTGGGCAGCCCATACGAGTGCTCCTTCTAGCTGCTTGGACGAATAAAGGGTGCCACCATTCGCGAGCAACAATTTGACCATTTCATGATCACGTCCGCGGATAGCATGATGTAAGGGAGTGCGCATACGATTGTCGGATAGGTTCATCGACGCTTTCCTAGCAATTAATAGTAAAACAACATCCATATTTCCGCCGTTCGTAGCCCATGTGAGAGCGCTGAGTCCGTTGTTATCAATAGAATCGACGACCGCACCGCGGTCAACCAGCAGGTTCACGATTGCCGCATACCCATAGTACGCAGCATACATGAGAATGGTGCGGTTGTAGATGTCCGTCTGGTTAATGTTCACCGTTCTCGGGAAAATACCCTGTATGATCTTTGATTTCCTTTCCTTCTTCTCCAGGAGCAACTGATTAATTTCCATCCAGGTCGAGCCATTGGTCTCAAACTCCTCTGCGATGGGGAAATAGCTCTTGTCCGCACTTCGAAAAGTGTTTTCTGCATCCGCTTGCGCTATCATCGTTTGCAATTGCAATTGATTGTCATACTTGCTTTTGGATGTGTTCGAGAGTGCAGTCATATTCGCTCCGTTGCGTATCTCGATGTTCGCACCTGCATCAAGCAAGAGGCGCACAACCTCCGCGTGACCTTCGGAGCACGCCCACATCAGAGCCGTATGACCCTTGTCTAGAGTAGCATTCACGTGTGCGCCGGCTGCCAGCAATCTTTCCACCGTCTTGGTCATTCCCAACTCCGCCGCGTGCATGAGAGCTGTTCGACATCCCGGGTGTCGCAAGTTGACGTCAGCTCCGGCGTTGATGAGCGCCTCAACAATCGCTTCGTTGCCCGCCTTGGCAGCCGCCACGAGAAGCATCCCGTTGCTAGGGTCGTTCGGATGCAATCCATTTCGTAGAAAGTGTTTCAACAATTCCAGGTCGCCTTCTCGTATCACGCTGACTGGAAGTCGTGGAGAAACAGCGCCTGCTTGTAATAGGTATAGGGATATTTCGCGATTATTGGCTTGGAGCGCGTAATGTAGTGCAGTTCGACTACCTGGGGCATGGGTTCTGTTCACGTCGGCTCCCGCTTCGGCTAGCGCCTGAACCATTTCAAGGTATCCTTGCTTCGCTGCGACAATGATCGGTACGGACTGCATCGATCCGTTAGGGTTGGCACCAATTTTAAGTAGATGGCGTGCTTTCTCGATATCACCTCTCTGGACAGTCTGGGAGAGCACCTCTTCTAGTCCATGTCCTTGAGCTCCTGCGTCCATCAGCAGTTGAACCATTCCATCTTCATTACCAACAAGAGCGTAATAAAGTGCGGAATGTCCTTTCCTATCCACAAGATTTACATCTGCGTTCGCATTCAGGAGGCAGAGCAGTATGCTTTCGGCCCCGTACTTGGCAGCATACATCAGTGCAGTCATCTCGTTGTCGCCAGTGGCATTGATGTCACACCCTCTGTTGACGAGGATTCGAACCACCTGTTCATTGTTTCGCCGAGCTGCATCCACAATAGCGTTCAAATGAAGCGGCACACCATCATGAATCAAGTCGTCAACAATGCGTGCTAGGCCACTTTCTATGGCACTCTTGAGTAGAAGGCTTTTTTGAACAGGTGTTGCGATTGGTAGCAGCAGACGAAATTGCTCGATATCGCCGTTAAATGCGGCAGAACGAAGTGCTTTCGTCATTTTCGCAGCAGTCTTCACGTTGAACTTGAGCGACGTACTAGAAGTGCTCTGGGTGGACTCCTGGAGGACCACCCAAGACGCGAACAGTTATAGGCTGTCTGGACTCGGTTCCAAGTATTTTGAATATGTTACTGAACTTTCTGGGATGCATAGCACCACAGCGGGCCAACTACAAGGCACCTACCGGTAGGTCGCTTGGCATTGTCGGTAGCACGGTGAGAGAAATAGAATCAATTACCGATTAAATTTTTACTTCTTTCTATTGTAGTAGTTCCAACTCAGTCAGTGTTAATCTATCGTCGAAAACTCGAGAAAGAAGTATCTAGCAAATAATGCAGCACCTGGTCTTGGAATTGGTTTGAGGGCGGTCCGGCATGGTACCATGTCCAAGTTCTTCTTGGGGCGCAAGCTCAGGTGCAGGAGGTATCTTGCCGGCTTCTTTGCAGCGTTCCAATTGTTTCGCACATTCGGCACAGTTGTCTCCCGTATGAGGGCTCAAGTATTGGCAAATGTAGCACGCACGTAGCCCACTGGTTTGTGATGTAGGCCAAATAGCCCCGGCATTCCTCAACCCATAGCACACTGGATGGGAATGGAAGCACTCGCCACTACGCGTCTTCCAGGCCAGCATTGCAGCTTGATGTGAACGAAGAAGGGCGAGATGGAATGGGTAGTTCGGTAAATGGCTGATCAAAGGGAAGAATGCAATCGAATATAAGGGGAGGTGTGAGCTTGGAGAGATCGAACAGTATAAGGAGGAGCTTGATGACATCGGAATTGTTTGACGACAGCTGGGTGATGATAATAATGAAAACATGCATAGCACGAAAACAACGTATCTCCTGACCGAGAACAGGATACTCTAGAAATTAAACGAAGGAACAATGCACACCTATGCCGTAGCTTATCATCGATCTGGTTTCCAATTGTCAGGCAAGCAAGAAAGGAGTAATCTAGCTGCGCTTTACTAGGTGGCAGAGACTCATCAATAAGTCACTATTTACGACAATGCGACGCAGTGTGAGAGGCAAGAGTCAATTACTGTAACGTGGGCCCGTTGTCCTAGTCCCAAGACCCGATGCAAAGATGACAATCGCATGTTTCTTCTTGCAAATTATGGATGTGTTCGCTGTCAGTGACAATGCTATTTCAATTGCGATTTCGCCTGAAAAGCCTCGCTTCAGCATCCGTGTGGCATATAGTCCGAAACGATTTACAGTGGTATTTCTGGAAGCCCTACCATCATGCCAACCAATAGGAACATAATGCTATACTAAAATCATCGATTATGTATTGTTGCCAAATAGTTGAAATAAACATCAGCCAATTTCCGACTTCAGCCAACCTCAACGTACTCATTTCCGAACACCAAATTGCGACAACAACAATACGTAGGGCCCATGAGTTTATCGAAAATGGATTTCTAGGAGATACAGCGAAACAGGTGCGTGCACCTGTTGGGGTAAGACCATGACGTTTATGACAAAATGCTGATTCGATCGCCACGTTGTTCGTGAACATGATGGGGAGATCAGAGACAGCCTTATTGACTTCTCACTTGTCGCTCTAAGCACGTACATAGAAGAACGAGGTTCTGCTCTCACCGCTCGAATAGTTGTACTCGTGATTATTCACAGAAATGTAGCTGATCCAGCGCGACAAAACACGGCTAAAACGGTTTAGGTGAATAATTCAGATTTGAGCAACACTAGATTTTACTATAGACCCAATATGGATTTGTTCTAGGCGTAGGTGGAGGTCGCAGCTTCGTCCTAGTTACGAGCCCTTGATTAGCAAATAACACAGCAACTTATTTTCTTGGTCTTTGCTTTCTTTCCCATACCGTGGCCATCCCCGGATTGTTCTACCACTAGCGACGTACCAATTTCAACAAGTGGAGGAGACTCAGTAGTTCCATACTGTTGGTCTAGTACGGGAGGGGGATGTGGTTCTCCTTGTGGCAGTGAAACAACAGACGTCTTTTCCTCATCCACTTGGGGCGGAAGGCTCGGCTCTGTTTGGGGTGGCGTCTCGGTAGTGATACTCTCAGATTCATGTACAGTTGGAGGGAGTCCCCATGTTTGCTTAAGAGGCATCGTGTCTTCTTCAATGCATTTCTTCTGATATGCACATTCGGCGCAGTTATCCCCCGTACATGGATCTGTACCGTCGCATAAACTGCACGGCCGTAGACCGTAAATGTCTGCGGTAGGATGCGTTGATCTTGCATTTCTTAGCCCAAAACAAACTGGGTGCGTGTGAAAGCATTGCCCGGTTGCTGTGCGCCAGTACTCCATCGATTGCCGATTCGGATTGGCAATGCAAGCTTAAGCAGGTTGCAAAATGTGAAATGAGATCAGCAGAAGGAAGGCCGATTATATAGAGAAAATTTATTCCATGACAACTGTCTACAATTCAATATGTTGTTGGCACATTGTTTCCGCCACTTGACTGTATTGCCAATGACAGCAGCATGAACTTGCAATAAGGGATACGTAAGCACACGCACGTCATGTCGCATTTCTGCGACATCGAACAGCAAGGTCGAGGTTAAGTAATAATAGTTTGTTGAGCGGAGGTATTCTGATTTTTCTTCTTAACGCAACCTTTCACTTTGCAGCCACACTAATAGATTAGACATTAGGAGTCTTTAAACATACGTGTGGATACAATGCAAACACAGGAATAGAGGAAATACATTCCAGTTTCTTCTCTGAACTGAAGCTCGGGACTTAAATTTTCAGTAACGAAAGGTTCTGTAGCCGAATTTGTCCTACAGCCCCAAAAGAAATGGAAGAACTGAACAAATAAAATAAACATAGTTTTACCAGATTCGAACGTCTATTTTAATTATTCACTAACATCAGGTGAGGGATTTAGCATTACTGCAAATATTAGGGTCCACCCGTCGGGCCAGATAAATAATTATAAAGCTTTGAGTAGCTTCTGTGAAACATAAATTCGGCCGGGGTAATAAATAACGCAAACAATGATAATGTTTAGTACTTCAATAACAATATTGCTATCCACAAAAAAGTTATCATTTCCTCCCCTCTTCATCCCAATCTAATTTTTCTTAAATCTTTGTGTCGTTCAAATTCAATTCTTCGTTTTTTCCTACATTCTGTCTCACCCATTGATCAGATTGCCATTGACTCTACTTTTCCGCACTATATCACGACTCTCTATCCGTTTTTCGGTCTTCGCACCGCTCCGTCACCTACTTCCAGTTCTCAATTACGTTTTTCTCCTTTGGTCGATTCTGGTTGCATGTTACTCACCACAGTTTTGTAAATGTGTGGTTAAATTTTGGGTATCGGTCTACTTCACCGTCTTTGGTCCTGAAAGTGACCGTTGTGACACTCAGTAAGTATAAGCTATACACTATAGCGTACAAAGATCCTAATTACGATGTAATACTCGATGGATTTCAAGAACGATGGAGAACAACATCAATCCAACACAGACTTTGCCTGATTCGAGCAACAGATGGTACGTTCATAATGTTTGTAAGAGCAATACAGACTGCGTTTGGTACCTACGGTACTTTGGTATATTCACGAGTGCGCCAGTTAGTGACGGAAGAGATAGATCTAGTTGCAATACTACAATGATGATGCCGAACCATTTTGGAAGCCTGAAAAAGACGTGCCCTGACTCTATGTGTCAAACCTACAAGTCTTTGATATCTTGTGATGATTTTTTTGTCAAAATGGGTAGTTTGGGCTCGCCAACGCAAAAAATCGGTATCAATGATGTTACAGAAATCCCGTGGATGTTTTGTTCCACGCAAATGACTCGGAACAGTGCTGCTGATGCTGGTGGTGCGTGGAAGCAGAAAATTTGCAAGTATTAGTCGTACTGTAAGTGGATCAGCAATGCAACAGAAAGTATGCTAGCATAGACGAGGGGAACTGCTAGACTACGTTCTATTTTGA
>JAAUYH010064951.1_pt1 | contig 14240 bp, 10 predicted proteins | sample 7278061 | NCBI WGS metagenome assembly JAAUYH01 (sample SAMN14350203, study PRJNA611818) | marine sediment metagenome | isolation source: surface marine sediment (0.6m) | place: French Polynesia: Moorea | collected 2018-08
AATTCTGAGGGCGTAATTCTGGGGTTTCCCCGTGAGATGTTGACCGCCCGAATCAGCCCACAGACCTCTTCAAGACACGACTTGGAAGGTTTCTCTGAAATCTTTGCAACTGAAGGACTCTAGCGATCGAACATACGTACTCTATTAACGGAATTACGTTGTTTGAGCCATGCTTAATTATGCTAACCCTCCAAGTCGTGTCAAGAGAAAGCCCCTCATATATCGCGTCTCTACCTGACTACATGCGGCAAACCGAATCGCCTTTGTGAGTTCTGAGTTCTGCCTTCTGCCTTCCCCATAGCGGCACTAGGCGCGTAACTTCTCAGCTTTAAGAGCCTGTCTGATAGCCTCCACATCATGCTCGTTGAGTTCGGTTTCGGTCAGAGTTCCTCCGTAAGGAGCAAATACTGTGCTGAATTCCTCCGCATACACCGCGTCAGTCACCAGGACGAGGGCAGAAGTGTCATTCTTGAGACTCTGGGCGAACTTGTCTAAGCGAGGATCGGCGACTGCGAGACTAACTGCCGAACTTAACAAAAGTCCCAGACCACCTCCGCTAAGTGCTCCCGAGCCGATTGCTCCTGCGATCGCCCCCTGGGGTCCTAACATAGAACCTATTAATGCCCCTGCGAGCGCACCCCAGCCTGTGGTTACACCGACGGCAGTGTCGCTCTGTCCCCAGGTGCTATCAACCCTGATGAAGCCGTTTTTGCTGCGAGAGAGTACTGCTACGTCATCGATCCAAATATACTCTTTAGTTTCCTCGATCGCTTGAAGAGCCTTGGAGGCAGTCCTTTTTCCTTGGAAGGTAATTGCTTTAACTATTGTCATTTGTCATTTTGTTGAAATTTACTGTTATTTTGTCTGTAAATGTCATTGCAAATGGCTAAAACTTGCAATTGTCTGGCAATCTTTGGCTGAAGATACTTGATACTGATTTCAAAAATTCTTGCTAACAATCAATCTCCCAATCAATCATCTGTAGCAACAATCAAGAAAAAGTTTATTACTTTCAACAGTTTTTTATAATTGATGATTCTATAGTTACGACTCAAACAATACCACCTTACAAAAAATGTGCCAAAATTGCAAAAGTTTCAGAGCGAAAGTATATGTTTCTTTACTTATATATGGGGATAATATATTAGCTAATTGCTTCTGACTACATGCGGCGAACCCGATCGCCTTTATACTTCTAACTTCTGTACAGACGCGATATATGAGGGGCTGTCTCTTGAATTTATTTCAAGAGCTTGTACGCCCCGTCGCGTCTCTACCTGACTTCTGACCTCTGTACAGACGTAGCATGCTACGTCTCTACTCTGACTTCTGACTTCTGACTTCATCAATATCTCATCACCATTGGTAACAAAGGTCTTAGATCTATAGATCTTTTTTGCTTACGATCGTCAAAAATTAATTCTAATAGAGGAGATTGACTCGGCTCGATATTTAAAACGTTTTGTTCGGCAAGATTAAGTAAGGGAGTAGGTAAAGTGCGATCGGCGGGAAAACTACACGAAGGGCGATCGCTGGTAACTCTGAGTTTGCTATGAGTCAATTTTCTCATGCCTAGAGTTTGAGTTTGAGTCCCAATCTGTTCGGGAATTGCCAAAAATTTATTTAATCTCTCGTCGGTAGCCACATAATCGGGGACAACTCGGCAAATAGGTACTTCAGGGTTAGCTAATGTGCTTGGTAAAATTCGGAGAAGTTGTGCAGATGATGGCGATCGCTCGGTTTTTATTGCTTTAATAGAGGAAGTAGATAAGCTAGCATCGTCTGTGGGATAACACAAACTCAAGCCAAAGGGTGAGGCTCGTGTTTTTAGCCAATTAGCCCTAACTGTAAAATTAAATTCTGCTGACATATCTGACTGAGCTAGATGACTTTTCTCATCGAACCAAAACAGTTCTAGATAAACATTTTCCCAAAAAATCAGAGTAGAAACTGTTCCTTGTGGTCGATCGCTTTGTGGCTCAGTACAGTTAAGCCCCAGTTCTCTCAAAAAAGGAACGAGCGGTCTACCTACTCTAGAACAGGCAAAAAGATAATGGATTTGACAAGTTAGTGAATCAGGGTTTCTGGGTTGAATATGAGAAAGAAGATGTCTCATGGGAAATTCCAGCCATCTAGATATGCTTTACGAGGTATCGTATAGTAAAATTAAACAGTTTTCTACTAAAATTTTGCAAAATTTATTTCAGCCCAAAAAATAAACCTCGTCTAGTTCGAGAAGGATCGTTTTGAGGTAGTTAGGAGTTCGTAGAGACGCGACGGGGCGTATAAACTTTGGAGGACACCTCCAAAGACAGCCCCTCAAATTTCGCGTCTGTACAGAAGTTAGGAGTTCGGAGTTGGGAGTTCTGACTTGCAACCAAGTCCTCGCTCTCATCCACAACCCCTAGAACAAGGTGGGAATTCCCGCTCGGTTTTTTAAAATAAACATTCAAAAATAAACATTCAAAAAAAGTTAAGTATAATTACTGAAGATTTAGAACCACGAAATAAAGTATAAAAATATATAATTAAAGTAATGTAATTTAGTGAAGTTTAATTATAGAACATTAGTTCTTGATAAACTATCAAATTATTCAACAATAGATACCAAGTACAAATGCAGGTTTTATCAGATCGAGAAAACACTTCAGCGATTATAAATTTTAACTACCAAACCTTGTCTTCCAAGCAACGAAACATCATTCAACGATGTACGGGAGAAATTAAGGAGCGTTTGCGTCGCACGGCTAAGGATGTCTGGGAAATAGGAAAAAATTTAGTTGAGGTGCGATCGCAGCTAAAACATGGTCAATTTGAGACTTGGTTGTCAGCAGAATTCGGGTGGAGTCGTCGGACTGCTTATAATTTTATCAACGTTTATGAGGCTTTTAGCCAGAGTGCAAATTTTGCACAGCTTGACATTGCTACCTCAGCACTGTATAAGCTGGCAGCACCTTCGACACCTGAGTCAGTCCGCCAAGAATTTATAGCCAAAGCCGAACAAGGTGAAAAAATAACCCATAAAACAATAAGTGAGGCTCTTGCAGCCGAGAAAAAGTCTGCCGCGCCAGAAAAACCGCAGCTAATTTCTTCGCCCCCACAGCAAATTCTGAAAGTCATCCCCCAGGGTAAAGTAGAATTAGAAGTTCCAGAAGTACAGAAAATTTCGAGCGACCAAACAGAAATATCTTCTAAACCAATCATGACAACAACTCCAATCGAAATTAAATCGGGTTGTTGGTATCTCTTCGATCGGGTAAATACTTTATTTTGTGGAGATACTGCCTTAGCTGAATTTAGCCATCTCGCGCCAGAGGCAACGTTAGCCTTAGCCGTTACTTCTGATGACTGGGATCACGATTGGCTAATTGAGAAAGCGATTAATTTAATTTTGCTCCAGAAATCATATCTCAAAGACGGCATAATCGAGCAAATAATTTCTCTTTTTTCAGCAGAAGGAGATACAGTAATCATGCCCTGGTTGCCCCATGTAGAGATGCTAGCGATCGCTCACCGTCTGAAAAGAAGAATTGTAGCTGGCGATCGGGATCCCGAACGCTGTCAAAAGGCGATCGCCCAATTGGGAGTTCCAGTTGAGCAATTGAATTTGTAATAGCACGTAGTTAGTAGGTAGAGACGTAGCATGCTACGTCTGTACAGTAGTTAGTAGGTAGTAGGTAGTAGAGACGCGACGGGAGCGTCAATTGTAGCGATCGCCCTCAGCCTTAAGGGAAGTTTACCGACCTTGTAGCAAGTGGCATTTGAGGAACGAAACCTAACGCTCAAATCTATACTAGGTGTTGGGTTGCGCTACCGCTTAACCCAACCTACTCATTCTACTCATTCATATAAGAATTATACTAGTACCTTAATTACTACAGCGATAAAACTCACTATGCCAATAAAGAGAAGGGCTACAGCAGTAACTGCTGTAGAATCAAAAACCTTGTTGTCGTAGGTATAATTGTCTTCAGCAATTGATTTAAGCATTTTATAATGGCTCATCAGGGCAGTAGACATCCCAAAGAGTCCAGTTGTAATAAAGGCTAATCCCAGGATGATGGAAGTCCTTTCAGGTTTAATTTCTAACTCTGGACCGATCGCACTGCTCTGAAGGGTATGAATCAGTGTGGGAATACCAAAACCAAAACCGATCAAGGATAAGCAAGTACGCATCCAAGCCATGAGAGTGCGATCGGCAGCAGCTCGATTGCGATACTTAGCTAATTCAGTACGCTGATGAGCTAATTCAGTAGTGGATAGATTTTTCTGGGGTTCGGGTTGTGGGTGTTGTTGACTCATGAATAGGACACTTTACATTTAAAGGAGTAGTGGGTAGTGGGTAGTGGTTAGTGGGTAGTGGTTAGTGGCTAGAGACGTAGCATGCTACGTCTGTACAGTGGCTAGTTTTAATTGTTACCTCTTCTCTATGCCCTCTTTAAACCATTTTCTAAAATATGGTATTATAGCAATTTGGAAAATACATAGAGCTTGCTGAATCAGTCAAAACTCTTAATTTATAAGCACTTCCAGCTTTTTTAGACTATTAAAGTGCAAGGTTTTTTGAAAATAAGAGCGATTTTCTTGGCACAAATGGATGAAAACTAATAAAATTCTCTCCAAAGCTAAGAGCTAAGAGCTTTTTTAAGTTTACATCCCCAAATCTCAGTTTTTCAGCAAGCCCTACATAAGACAGATGATATCACCCCGTCACCTCGTCACCTCGTCACCCCGTCACCTCAATCCAGGTCGCTGATAAACCATTGGTAGTAGGGGTTGTTAGGGTCTGCTTGTAAAACTTGGGTCATTAATCTCAGCCAGCGATCGCGATCGCCCTGATAAGCAGCTAGTCCTGCTTGATAGAAATTCCAAAGCTGATACTGTTCTCGCTCGATCTCGGAATTCCAGGGGTCGTCTTTAGCTAAAGGAACGGATTTATGATTTGCCATCACCCGAGGCAGTACCCTAGTAAACTCCCCAGGACGTACCCAGTCGGCATATTCAATCAGGGGTCGGTCATCGGTAACTGCTGGAGCATTCCCCACGTACTGTTCCAGTCCAGCGCGATCGGTCACATAGGTTGCCAGTAAAGCCTGGGGAGAATCGATTCCTACTTCAGATAAGGCTGCTTGTACAGTGGGTTGATAGTAGCGATCGCTAATTTGCTGGCGATCGAGTTCTAGGGGATTTTGGGAAGCAATAAGCAACATTTCATGGAGTTCTGTACTCCAGAGAGAAACATAGGGAAAGGTATCTAACAGACTCCGTACGAGCGATCGCGAATCTTCGTCATTTTGGGTAGCTAGGGGCCACCACTGTGCTAGTAACCCATTTGGTGCTAACTTAGCTTTACAAAGTTCGTAGAAATCTTGGGAGTAGAGGTTAACCACCCCCGAAGCAGAGGGTGGTGGGGGTTCGAGGGTAATTAGAGCGAATTTTGACTGAGTTCGCAGCAGTTGGTGACGACCATCACTCACCCGAACAGTCATACGGGGGTCGTGGGTCAAATCGAAATTACCGTTAAAACTAGTTGCTGCTTCCACCACGGCGGGGAATAACTCGACTGCAACCCGCTTTTCTAGGTCGGGATAGGTCAAGAGCGACCCACTGGTGATGCCAGAACCCAACCCGACCACCATAGCCGAGCGAGGTTCTCCTGAATGGATCAGTAAGGGTAACAACGCCTGTAAGCGCATATAGCGCAGGGAAGGCATGGCATCCCCCGTATTGGATACCCCTTGGATATAGAGCCGATGAAAAGAACCATGACTGGTAGGCTGTTCCACCACAGCCACCGTTGCCCCAGCACTTTCTTGGTAAAAAACCAGTTCTCCCCGATGCTGAATGGTGAGTAACCGAGCAAATTTATCGCTGGGGGTCAGGGTACATAAACCGATAAAAGCGATCGCACTCAAGCCTGTAGTAAGTCTCCAAACAGGACGCTCGATTTCCCGCAGAATAGCGATCGCTCCCAACACCACCGCCATAGCTGCCAGGACTGCCAAACTATGAACTAGACCCAGACGGGGAATCAGCACAAACCCAGTTACACCAGTGCCGATAATGCCTCCCACAGTATTCAGGGCAGTAACCAATCCCGCGTCACTCCCCAGGCGATCGCTTCTCACTGCCAGACGAATTGCCAGGGGATAGGCAGCACCCAGGAGGATAGTCGGGAGCAAGACAAAAACTAGCGCAGCCAGGCTAAAAGTGGACAATTTCATTGCCATTGTATTATGGGTAAACTGCCTCACTAGCTGCCCCAACTGATATTGAGTCCTCAGTAACCAGGTATCCAAACTGACAACAATTGCCAACGCGCTAATCCCAGCTCCCGCTAGCAACAGACCAAAAACTTGCCAGGGATAGCGGATGCGGTCTGCCCAATAGGCATAAACCCAACTTCCCAGGGTTATTCCCAGTAAATAGGTTGCCAGTACCACCGCAAAGGCATAGGTTCGAGTACTCAAAAACTGCACGATCGCCTGAGTCCAGATGACTTCGTAGCCCAGTGCTAGTCCCCCCGCTAGGGTATAAATTGCTAGAGCCAAGGGGACATAATTCTTGTTCACTGAAGGACTGGGCTGCTTAAGAGCAACGGGTTTTACCTCCTGCTGCCCATACCAAGCTGCGGACGCTAATCCCAAATTCAGCGTGGCAGCAACCCAAGCTGTTCGTTGGACACCAAAGTGGGGAATTAACAAAAAGGAGGTTGCCAAAGTACCAGCGATCGCTCCAGCCGTATTAGCAGCATAAAGCAGACCAGAAGTTTTTCCCACTAAGCTTTCTACAGGTTGACAGGCTCGCAACAGAACCACCAAAGTTCCGCCCATCAGGGTTGCGGGGAGTCCCACCAATAGAAAGGGCAACAACCAGGCTAATAACCCTACCCTATCTTGCAACAATACAAATGGTAGATCTGCTTGAGCCAAGAGCCATGTAGCAACCACCCCAGCAAATGCAATACCAGCTTCCAGCCAGACATAAAACCGCCAGGGATTGATAGCTCGATCTGCCTGACGACCAAACCAGAAGTTACCGATCGCTAATCCCGCAAAAAAAGCACTCACCCCAATGGTGACGGCATAAACATCCACCCCCACCACCAGAGCCAGTTGTTTAACCCAGAGGGTTTGATAGATTAGGGCTGCTAATCCTGAGAAAAAAAGGAGAGCGATCGCAGTTACAGATGATTTCATAGGAAAAATAGAGTATTATAGGCTAAATGTAGTTGCTGAACTAGGGTATGAAAAAGCAAATTCACAACCTTCTTTTAGCAGATCGAGTGTAAAGCAGCGTATCATATTCATAGGTAGCATAGTTAAACTCATGAATCCATCAAAAACAACACCCATTCAAACTGAAGTGCCCATCAGCTTGATAAATCAGGCTCAAAAGTTGGTTGATGCAGGATGGTTTCGAGATTTAGATGAAATTGTTCTGGATGCTCTGCGTCGTTTTTTAGATTCCCATCAAGAAGAGTTGATAGAGGACTTTATTCGTCAAGATGTTGAGTGGGGTTTATCGGGTGACGAGTAGATCGCCTTTGAGCATTATTTGTGATGCCTTCGGCTAGCTTCGCAATCGATGACGAGAATGTTCGATTTGAGAAATATTTTTCAGTGTTTTATTTGTCAAGTGTTTCTCATGAAATTTAGCAAAGCACTCAATCTCTTGCTGTTATTGATGTTTGTCGCTTTCGCTCCCTTACCACATCAGTCAGCAAATATTCAACTTGCGGTCTATTTCAGCTGGCGATCGTTTTTGAGCAAAAGCGATCGCCAACTACCAAGAAATTTCGAAAGCAAGATCAACTAAGGGATTTAGGATTTGATGACGATTCTTAACAGAAGATTGACAAATTACCTATAACCTTAACTTGTCACCAATGGGTGGTGCCAATTTTGCCATTGAAGACAGGATCGGGTTGGGGAAGCTGTTCCCCGGCAAAGGCGGGAGGAATAGCGATTTCAATCAAAAAGATAAGGGCGATCGCAAGCGTTGCGATCGCTTTCAATAGTCGAGTTAACATTGGTTCCTCTGGATATTGTTAAAGAAGGTCATCTCGAATGCCGTTACTTGATCCACTTGTCGAAGTTCTCGACGCGGTGAATGTTCGGCAGCTTGTAGGTGCCGTCGAAGAACTCTCTCTTGGCGCCGTAGGCCCTGATGTAAGGAAACCAGCCACGGCCCCGCAGGGTTTGAACGTAATTGCCTTCCCATCCCTTTGGCGGTGCGTCGGGCCCCAGCATGACAACAAAGGAACCGTCCGCGTTTTCTCTTGGTTTGTGTCCCATGCTGTCAACGGTCACGTCCCCACCTGACTCCAGATTTCGGTTGTCCAACAGGACTCGTGTGTCCGGATCATAAATTGTGAGGGACCAGAACATTTCGTTCGGTGGGGCAGAGTCAAACTCCATGACGTAACGTTCTTCGCCCTTGAGGCGGTTACCATCGGAGTCTTCGAATTTTGCGACATAACCTTGTGCTCTTCCAGGTCGCGGCACGGTCATGGACGGAGAAGTAGTTTGCGCTTCGTAGGTGTAACGCGCCCGCGGATCGAAGATGTCGTAGTCACGCATCCGCTGGGTGTACTTGATGCCGTCGCCCCATTCACCGCCGAGCACGTAACGCCAGTCGTATTCTCGCAACACGCCCGGTAGTCGTTCGCTGAAGACAAAGGTCTTGGCCATCATCTCTCCTACCTTGGCTCCTTCCAACAGAGCCTGCTTTTGCCACTCGTTGGGATTAAAGGGCTTTCCGCGCTCGATGCCAAGAGTGCGTAGCCAATACATGAACAACCGGTCTCGTTCGGCCACGACCTCGTTGTTGATGGCGGCGTGCAGGAGTTTCCAGTAGGCCATCCCACGTGGCTGTAACGTCGGATTAAACTTGTTCTCTCCGCTGAGCACCCGAATGGTCGGCTCGGAACCGTGATTGTACATCCGCATCTTGGCCCAGGTTTTCTGAACCTCATCGACAGATGCTCCGGCCACACGTGCCAACACAATACCGCGGTCTGTGTTGATCTTTAGGACATTGAAATCGTCACCGATCTTGTGCGGGTCAGGCTGCATTGCCTGAGGTGTGTTAGGCCCGATGATGATGTGCTTTCCGCCGCAGCCCCCGTTGGGTCCGAAGATGCCGATGTCGCTGGGCGACTCCTGCCACATATCGTCAATCATCCCGATCACCACACCGGGTGGAACTTCGAGAACAACGGCTGCGCCTTTGGTGTTGAATGGGCCCAGCGCGTAATTGGTCGTTTCGTTTGCAGTCAGATATCCGCGACGCTCATTAAACGATTCGACACGCACGAAAGTGTTGTAGTCGTAGTCAAAGTTCTCGAAGTAGCCCTGAACGAGCCTCTCCTGCGCCACGAGCGGCAACCCCCACAAGTAGAGTTGCGACGCTCGCTGATGGTCCATCAGTTCATAGATCCGCTCGGTGGTTTCAGCGGTCGGAAAGCTATGCTCGAGGTTGAATTCACCGAAGAAGGTTTCGACCTTTCCGGTTACCGGCATGAGCTCTCCGAACTCCTCTTCCGTTTGCAGGTTTGGAACGCGGACTTCGTTCTCTTGTCGGGCAAAAGCGTTTTCGTCTGTTTTCATTTCATCTTCCTTATTCGAGTCAACATTAAGTTCTGAACCCAGCAAGGCATCCATACATCGGTTGCAGGATGCCTTGCTGGGATTCGAGATGGTTATGCCTTGGCCAGTTTGATCTCGACTTTCTTGAGATCACCCTGGAAATCAAAGGGCACCTTGTAGTCTTCGCTGACGGGTTCACCGGCATCGGCACCAATGTCAAAGGTTTCATCTAGAGAGATGCGGAAGCCCATGGTGCGATCAATGCGGCCCTTGGCAACCTGTCTGCCATCTACCAGTAGACGACCGTTACCACCTTTGCCCAAACCGCCACCGTCGTATTTGAACTCATAGCGGATGGTGTGGGCTCCTGGAGTCAGCGGGGCACCTTCGAGCTTGTACCGTTCCAGGTTGGCCACGTTATACAGATAGACCGGACGACTCTCAAGGATGTATAGGCCCCAGCCGCCAAAACGGCCTCCCTGGGTAACCAGCATACCATCGTTATTGCCCTCACCCACTTCGACATCCACCGAGATTGAGTGGGACTTGTTCTTGAAGTCAGGGGCAGTCCCTTCCGGAATTCTGATCATGCCGTCATAGTAGGTGAACGTATCCCGGCCGCTGGTTAGGCTAGGCCGTAAACGCACGTCCAGGCGGCTAACCTTATCTGCATCAATGGGCAGAACGTTGTATTTGTCGGCCTCACCGTAGAACAGCAGTTGCATTTCCCGCAGTTTTTCGGGGTACTGGTCTGCGACATTCTTTGCCTCAGAGAAGTCTTCGTCCACGTGGTACAGTTCCCAATCCCACTCGGTAATGGGATCGAGCTTCTTGGTCACACTAATCCAGGGTGCTTCTGGAGGTGTGGTGGCTGCCACCCAACCATCACTGTAGATCGCCCGGTTACCCAAAATCTCGAAGTACTGGGTACGGTGGGTGGAGTCTGCCTTAGCGTCATCAAAGGAGTAGACCATGCTGGTGCCCTCAATGGGGGACTGGGCTACACCATTGATCGATAACGGTGCAGGTAAGCCCACAGTCTCCAAGATGGTGGGCATGATGTCGATGACATGGTGGAATTGCGATCGCACCTCACCCCGAGCCTTAATTTTGCTAGGCCAGGAGACTGCTAATCCATTCCGGGTGCCACCAAAGTGAGATGCCACCTGCTTGGTCCACTGGAAGGGGGTATCCATGGCATGAGCCCAGGCCGCTGGATAGTGGTTAAAGGTATTGGGACCCCCCAACTCATCCATGTGGGCATAGGTATCCTCAAATGGCACCTGGATATTGTTAAAGAAGGTCATCTCGTTGAGCAGACCATCGGGGCTACCTTCGGCACTGGCACCGTTATCACCCATGAGATAGAAAATCAGGGTGTTGTCCATCTCGCCCGTTTCTTCAACCGCATCCAGAATCCGGTTGATTTGGTAATCCATGTGGGAAAGAGCACCCGCATAAACTTCCATCATGTGGGCATAGAGTTCTTTTTGCCGATCATTTAAGGAGTCCCAGGCCCGCAGCTGCTTAGGACGCTCCGTCAACTGAGCATCCGCCGGAATAATCCCCATCTGTTTTTGGCGAGCAAAGGTTTCTTCGCGAACTTTGTCCCAACCCTGGTCAAATTGACCCTTAAATTTGTCAATCCATTCCTTCGGGGCGTGGTGAGGGGCGTGGGCGGTGCCAGGGGCGTAGTAGATAAAGAATGGCTTATCCGGTGCGAGGGCATTTTGCTCGCGAATGTAGGTGATTGCCCGATCGGCCATGTCCTGGTCGAGGTGGTAGTCCTCATCATCAGGCGGTTCTATCGGGCGGGTGCCGTCAAAAATGGCGGGGGTAAACTGGCTGGTATCCCCACCGATGAAGCCAAAGAACTGCTCAAACCCCAGGCCGGTGGGCCACAGATCAAAGGGTCCCGCCTGGCTAGAGTGCCAGTCAGGGACGTTGTGGTTTTTGCCGTACCAGGCAGTGTTGTAGCCATTGGCCTTGAGCACCTGGGCAATGGTGCCACTGCTCTTGGGCATCAATGAGTTGTAACCAGGGAAACCGGTGCCAATTTCCATAATCACGCCGGTTGCATCGGAATGGTGATTCCGACCAGTAATCAACGCGGCGCGGGTCGGTGAGCACAGGGCCGTCGTATGGAACTGATTATAGCGAATTCCCACATTAGCAACTCGCTCCAGCGCTGGGGTCGGAATGGGGCCGCCAAATGCACTAGAGGCGCCAAAGCCGACATCGTCGGGCATGATTAGCAGGATGTTGGGGGCACCTTTGGGCGCGCTTACTTCTGGTGGGAAGTCGAGTTGTGATTCGGACGTGCGCAAACCCACATGGCCCTTGAAGGGTTTGGGGGAGATGGGAAGCACTGAGCGGTCCCACTGCACCTCATTGTCTGCCCAGACCGTGGGGATTGCAAATCCCCACAGCAGCAGTACAGACAATAGCAAAGCTGTTAATTTCTTCATTGTCTGAGTAAATCCTCTGAAGGTTTCCTAATTTTCCAGTTAAACCGTGTCTACTTTGAAATCTGTAGTTTTTTATTTTTCCATACGAGTGGGGGCATTGATATGTCATTTCTCCTTGGGTTTGATTTAGGTTTTCTCAATGGGTATAGTTGTTGGATTTAGGGTCTAATTACCGATCGCGGGTTAATTGATTGCTAAACATTCCAATCGAATCACTTAGCCTTCTCGATATCTGGCAAGATCCAAGTCTTGTCCAGGAAAGCTTGTTTAGGTGAGTAGAGACAGCTAAGAATTTCTCTCTTAATCAATATTGCTAGAGCTACAATACAGGCATATGGTAACAGTGAGCTGTCAAAATTTTGCAATTTTTCAGCGAACTTCAGGTTAAGATTTGCAACGGTTGGTTTATTGTCACAGAGGGAAATTAACTTACTCGCTTACTTGCAGTTCAGCGATCGCTTTTCAAGGTAGCTGAGGGAGTTTCTCCAAACATTTTCTTATAGTCAACAGAGAATTGTCCTGCATGCCAAAATCCCCATTCAATGGCAATCTCAGTTACAGTAGTTTCCTTTGGATCGGCGCTTTTCAAGATTCTGCGGATGCTGTTTAATCGCAGGATCTTGAGGTATTGCATAGGGGATAAGCCATAGGCTCCCTGGAAGGCATAGTAGAGCGATCGCTGGCTTTGATCGATATTCTGGCAAAGGTCTGTGAGACTAATCGGGTGTTTGATATTTTCCCTCATAAACGCTTCGGTCTGTTTGACTAGGCATCTACGCTTAGAATCCTTTTCGGGTAAAAACGTAAGTGGTTTAGCGGTTAAAACATCAATAAATAGAGGAAGTGCATCTTCCTGAATCAGCCTACCCAATAATTTTCCTTCAATTGGGTTGGTCAAGCGAGTTGGTTGTGTCCTGGTCAAGTGCAATACCTCTTGAAGATAACGGCTTAATTCGGTATAGGCTCTGGAATTAGGAATGATTATTCCTTGAGAAAATAGCTGGGCTTCTTTGAGCGGGCGCTGCATTTTTTCAGCCAGGTTAAGCACTGAATCGACCGGTGCCGCCATCACAACTACTTTGTACTGTTCACCTGATATAAACTCATATTGCTGGCGATAATTCCCTGTCACAATAACATTAGCCGCTATTTCTTGACCTAGAAACTTCCCATCATTCGGCGAACTGTTGGGAAAGAACGCGACTACACAGGTGCCTGGCGGCACTAAGCCTTGGTTAAGAGTTCTTCCGCCTAATATTTCCTCATAGATCTGGAATTCGCCGATTTGAATAATATCGATTTTCCAGGAAAATTTCCCTCTTTGGAGTTGCACATACTCATGATCCCAGCCCCGAATGAATTCAGCCATTTCATCTGAATCGTTGGTTTCCAGATTCAGGATAATCGGTGCATCTTGTTTGACTGAGCTTTCTACCATACGGTTTGCAACATATAGTATTTTAATTAGGCTAGGCAACTCCTGAGTGGAGAACATGATACAGTTTTTTATAATTTTAGCAGTTAAATTACTGCTAATAGTAAAGGAGAAGCGTGTAATTCCCCTATAAGAATTACACGCTTTCTCTAACTAGCGTTGTTATTCAGACAGATCGATTTAGGTACTACCAGGAGGAACTGATTGGAGTTGTTCCAGAACCTGATCGACAGTAAAGCTGGACGGCTTCTGGCGGGGCGGATATTTCTTGAAGGTTTCTAAGAACTTAGCCACCTGTTGCTGGGCAGGTACAAAGAGGAACGCATGATCGATAAACCAATCATAGTAGGTATTGGCGGTGATGTTAGCCCGCTCATAGGGATCTGTTTTCAGATTGAAAATCATTGGCATACGCAGGGGTCTGAATTCTCTCTGCCAAACCTCCAGTTTTCCAGGGGCATCCTGAACCTTAAAATGGAGCTTCCAGTTATCATAGCGCATGGCAATCAGATCGCCATCATCGGAGAAGTAGAAGAAGTCCTCACGGGGACTATTTCCTTCTTTACCAGTCAGATAGGGTAAGAAATTATACCCATCTAGATGAACTTTAAAGTTCTTACGGTCGGCTTTGTAACCAGTAAGTAATTTGTCTTTAACTTCTGGTGCACCTGCTGCTGCTAGGAAAGTGGGCAACCAGTCCATGTGAGACATGATGTCGTTGGAAACAGTACCTGGTTTAATATGACC
>JAAUYH010095330.1_pt1 | contig 14238 bp, 10 predicted proteins | sample 7278061 | NCBI WGS metagenome assembly JAAUYH01 (sample SAMN14350203, study PRJNA611818) | marine sediment metagenome | isolation source: surface marine sediment (0.6m) | place: French Polynesia: Moorea | collected 2018-08
CTCCCTGGCGATCTCTTAGTTCAAAGCGAGCTTTACCCCGATCGTAGTAAGCATGCCCATCATTGCCCTCGATGGCGATCGCTTGAGTGAAATCTTCAATTGCTCCCTTATAATCTTCTATTTCAAAGCGAGCTTTACCCCGATCGTAGTAAGCATGCCCATCATGACCCTCGATGGCGATCGCTTGAGTGAAATCCTCAATTGCTCTCTGGTGATCTCCTAGTTCAAAGCGAGCATAGCCTCGATTGTGGTAGGCATCGTCATGGTTTTGATCTATTTTGATCGCCTGAGTATAATCCTCGATCGCGCCTCGGTAATCATTTTTCTCATGTTTATCCGCCCCACGATCGAAAAAATCTTCAGCTGTCATCTCAGTTCTATTAGACAAAGATGATATTACAATTAAAGCCACAGTAGCTAAAATAACCCCAAAAATACTGCCAATCAACAATTTATGAGTTTTTTTGGGTGAAGAGGAAGGAGAGTAAACTTGAATACTTGGCTCGGCTAAATTTTCTCTTAATTCTGGGTGAGCTTGCCTCCGAGCAATTTCTTTTTCCAGAGCTTTGTCAATATAGGATTGAATATCGAGTTTGGTAGAAGGTAAAAGGTTTTCCTTCGCATCAGGCATAGACTTATCTATACTAGTTGTCAGATTTGGCTTGATTTTCAGCACTGGCTTCAAATGTTCGGGAATGACAACTTTCTCTACGGTGGTAGCAATTTCCAGTTTGCGTTTTTCTTTCGAGAGAACAGAGCGAACAGTAGAATTACCAGAAATCTGAAGTTGAATAGCATTACAGCCAAATCTGTAAGCTTGCCCTATAGGTTGTCCATATCCTAGTGCTTGATAAAAACCAGTAGCAAAAGCGATCGCTGCATCATCTCTAATCTCATGATTCATACCAATGGCATAATTGATATGTTGAACCATGGCATTGGCTTGCACTTCTGAATAACAAGCATTAAGCAAAACACATTTAACCCATTCAGAACAAAGCTCGAATAGATTAGATAACGCATCTGTACTAACGAGCTTCTCTAGTCCAGCATCATCTTGTAATACTAAGCCTGGTTTTCCTGTGCCATGTCCACAGAAATGAACAATATCTGGTTCATGTTTCAGAAATAGTCCTTGTAAATCTTCTGGTCGTACAGCCAAACCAACTTCTACGTCTAAATATTCTCGATTTCTCGATCTCTCAATTACTTCTTGCAAATATCTAATTTCCCTTTCTAGATCAAGGTCTTTTCTCGGATTAGAAGCCAAAATTAGTATTTTCATAGATTTTTCTCGACTAAATTAGGCATTTATATTGGTTATGTTTTAGCAATTAAATACTTATGAGTAATTCTAGGATTGACTTTTGCCGTTTATGCATAGTCATAAATAACCAGTTAACAACTCAACTTATTAGTATTTTGTAGTGATTTTGGGGTTAATAAAAGGGGGAAAATTCAGGTATTTTCAGGTCTTTAGACAAAAAGAAGAGATGATTAGTTAGAGCTAACACTCTTAGCTTTAATGATGAATATTTTCTCGCTTTGGCTACCCTAACCCAAACAATTAAGTACTTGTATAAAATAAATTACTTGGTAAAGGTAGATAATAGGTAATAGAAAAAGAAAGTGTGTAAATAATTGTGCCTAAGTACTTACAGTTACCTGATAGGGTAATAGTTTTAAAATTTATTCCTTTAAATGATCAATATACGAGGTTTCTGTAGATTAGCTTACCTCGGCTATTCTAATCATTCCTAACAATATCTCGGCGAGAAGCAGCGATGGTAATAGTGAAACCAGCTAGGACATCAATTAAAGACATTAAACTTAAGAGAAAAAAGGTAGAATTTGTAGAAGTAGCAATGATAATAAATTCAACGATAAAAACAACAAATACTAAGGTTGAAAGAGTATGATTAATTACCGACATCATACTAGTTAAAGTAGCTTGGAGAATTTCTAAATATAAAACAATTAATCCAGCCATCAGTAATAAGTCACTAACTGTAACTTTCCAAATAGTTCCTGAAACTAAGCCAAGCTGAAATACTTCATAGCTTAATATTGTTGATGATCCCCAGATAATAACCAAATGGTATAGAACCCATATAATAGCAAATAAGGGAATGGCATTAAATAATTTCATAGATTTATTCTATTACTTGTTTACAGGGGTTAAGACAAAAGTTAAAATGCAAAATATTGTAATATTAAAGATTTTTTTATTTTTCCAGAAACAATTGTATCTAATAACTCAATAACATCAATTTAATTGATTCGATATATTCATCAAATTATTTATAGTTATGCTCAGATAAATCAAACAAATTATTCCCCACGATATTCCGCCAAATAAGTTCGCTACAGAAAAATACGCGCTGGCATTTGTAACAGCATAAAAAGCAAAACCATAGGCTGCTATGCTAGCGATCGATGTAACGCCTTTAATTATAAATTGATTATATTTTAAACTGAAAATAGTTCCTACTATACCTAGAGCGATCGCTGTTATTATCGCTATTTGAGGATTATTATTAGTTGTACTGCCTCCATAATAAAATCCTAATAAAGCAAAACTTAACGTAGCAGATAAAACAGTCGCAATTGGTTTGAATATCTTGAAGATCGTTAAGTTAGTTTTTAGATTTGCAATCAAGGCGATCGCTCCTAAACTTGCCAAGAAAATATACAATGTCAAAATATAATTCCATTCTGAGCTTTCAGTAGTTTTACCTAAACTACCAAATAACATAGTAGCAATAGCATCAAAAGCTAAAATGCTTACTACTACGACAAATATTATTTTAGAAATATACTTAATAGGTAATCTCATTTATTTAGTATTTAGAAATAAGCTTTACTGATTAGCATAATTTGATTTAAGCTAAAAAATTAATTTGTTTTTACTTATCTTAAGCATTTATAGTCAACTAAAGTATTCCAGATTAGAACTGCTATATCAATTATGATATCTAAAATAAATTCTCGATCGTGTTTTAGATTTTTAGTGGTAATTGTTTTGCTTTTACCTTTAATATTTTATATTTGGCGAGCTAGTTTGCGTCCTCCCATAACCAATGAGCAACAGATATTATTTCAAGGTATTACTTATCAAAGAGAAATATATTCTACACCTCGTCCTTTTATCGTCCACATTGTCGCGATCGATCTGACTACAACAGGTATAAAACCTTTTGTAACTCCACCTCAATCTTTTTCTAACATCAATCAAAATTCTGCTTTAACTATATCTCAGTTTATTAAAAAATTTGATTTACAATTAGCCATTAATGGTAGCTTTTTTTATCCTTTTCATGAACAAAGTCCTTGGGATTATTATCCTCAATTGGGAGAAGATGTTAATGTGTTAGGTCAATCAATTTCTAATACCGTAGGATATGGTAATCCAGCAGATAAATGGAATCTTTTGTGTTTTGCTAAATCCAACATGGCGCAAATTTCAACTCAACAAAAATGTCCTGGAGGAACAGTTTGGGGAATTGGAGGTAAGGATATTTTAGTTATTGATGGCATGTCGAAAATTAATTACGATACTCCTGCTTATGCTCGAACAGTCGTAGCTACTAATAATACAGGTGACCAAATTTGGTTGATTGTAGTTGATGGTAAGCAACCTTTGTATAGTGAGGGAGCCACTTTAAAGGAACTAGCAAATATTGCTATTAATTTAGGTGCAGATAGGGCATTAAATTTAGATGGTGGTGGTTCTACCACTTTAGCAATTGCTAATGCTTATGGTACTAAATTTTTAAATGCTCCTATTCATAGCAAAATACCCATGAATGAACGCCCTATTGCTAATCATCTCGGATTTTATGCACTGCCTAAAGCTCAAGCTGAAAGTCACAATTAAATTGTTATTCATAATCTTTATCTTGAAATAGCTTTTCGATATATTCCAGAATAATAGGAATCTGAGTTGCAAAACCATGATTCAGAGCAAAATAAATAACAAAGAACATTTTTCTTTTAGATTCGTATTCTATTCGCGCCCAAAAATTACTTTTTATTGGTCTTTGGTAGTACTTAAGAAGCTCTTCCACAAATTGATGACCAAAATTACGATAAAATCCTGCAAAATCTACAGCGGGATCGGCTATGCTCATATCGCTAAAGTCAATAATTCCTGCCAAATGACATTGCTCATAATTTACTAATATATTGTTTGTTCCTAAATCAGAATGAGTTAGTGTCTTCTCGAAAGGAATAGCATTAACTTCCTTCAAAATATTAGTAAAATAGCATTCAGCTTTAATTCTCGTTTGCTCAGAAAGATCATCTTTGACAGGAAGCCACAAGTCATTCCAGAAATCACTTCCGCCATAAGGTGCTGTGGATAGGTATAGATGAGTAAATTGGAAATTATGTAGACAGGTCAAAAATTGTCCTAAAAGCTTGAAGAGGTTTGCTTTTTGAGTACTGGAAAAAAGCAAAAAATTTTGGGGAGAAAATCGATCGCCAGCTATTTTACGATAAGCAATATAATCATCACTACTTATTGCTAAATTAGGAATATTAACAGGTGAAACCTTAGCAAAGTTTGGCAGAAAATCACGTTCTACAGCAATTTGCATGTTTTCCCGATCTCTGACAAAACGAAAAATCCATTGCCCATTAATTTCTACTATCAGATTAGTCCAGCCTTCTTGAATAATTTTATAAGAATTAATGGGTTCAAAAAATTCTGCCTGAATGCGATCAAGATACTCTTCCATTTTCCATTTTTACGCTTGAAATATAAAATTGAGCAGATATCTTTAGATTATCAACATCAATGTCTACTCCTTCAGAAATTAAAAAACTAATTGAAAGACTCGATCGAGAACTTACTTTTACAGAGCAAGAGACAAGAGAAGGCATCAATTTACTCAGACCTTTAATATCTCGTTTTCCTGACAATCTTAGACTAATTAGATTTTTTTCGTTACTCAACAATATTTTGCTATTCGTAGAGATTTCACGAAGACGCATACAAGCAATTATTGAACGAGTTTCTATATCTGATGTGACAGCAGAAGAAATTCAAGAATCTGGAGAAGATTTATCGAGCCTTTTAGGTCAAGTGTTAGATACTAAAATAGAAGTCGTAACTACTATAGAAGTTTTAAGAAAACTACAATGAAAGAAATTACTAAACTACCGAATGAAGAAACTTTAGACAAATTAATTGGGCTTGCTAAATCTGCCGAACAAAAAGCAAGCAATTTATATGAATCAGCCACAAAAATTGATGAAAAGTGGCGAAAAAAACTAGATAACCAAAGAAAATTAGCAATACAAAAATTAGACTCAACTAATTGATTTTAGATAAAGCGTTAAGAATTATCTTTAGTATTTAGAGTTTTATATAGGGGCAGCACGGATACTGCCCCTAAAACTTAAGAAGCTAAACTTTCTACACGGCTAGCCTTCTGATAGGCAGCTAATTGGGTATTGATATTTTGATAAACAATTTGACGATACTCACCAAAGTGTTCTAGGTAAGCACAGACAATGAGATAAAAAGGGACAACACGATGATTGTGTAGTAGTAAAGTGATTAAGTTGCGCCAAAATGTCCAGCGAGTTGAGCCAATAACACCTTGTCGCCAAAAAATAGTGAATAGTGCGGAGATAACCTGAGGCGTAATTTTGCGTTTACCAGAATGTTTAGGTGTACCCAACTTCATAAAATAGCGTAAAGCGCGATCGAGATAAGATTTGGGTTCATAAAGTTTCCAGAAACTATCGATGTATTCTTGGGCAATATCTTCAATAGGACGAGTAGGTACAAAATTCATTAAAGTAGTCTGATTGATATTTGCGCCTCTTGCCAGCAATCTTCCTTCTTTTTCTAATCTGTGCCAAAGGGCAGTATTAGGTAAGGCTTGCAACATACTAAACATTGCCATAGGAATAGCAGTCTGTTCGACAAAACGAACAATGCGATCGCCTGCCCCTGGTTTCTCACCATCAAAGCCAATGATAAACCCTGCCATAACTTGTAAGCCAGCTTTGGTAATTTTATCTACAGATTCGCTGAGAGGATCGCGGGTATTTTGAAATTTTTGAGTTAAAGCCAAACTATCTTCGTCAGGAGTTTCTATACCTAAAAAAACTTTTTTGAAGCTACAATCTACCATCAATTCCATCAATTCTTCATCTTTAGCTAGATCGATAGAAGCTTCCGTATCAAAACTAAAAGGATAGTCTTTTTCTTGCATCCAGACTTTTAATTCTTTTAGGAGCAATTTAACATTGCGCTTATTGCCAATAAAGTTATCATCTACCATAAATACTCCCCCTCGCCAACCGAGATTGTAAATATAATCTAGTTCTGCTAATAGTTGTGCAGGAGTTTTAGTTCGAGGTTTGCGTCCATAAAGAACAATAATGTCACAGAATTCACACTGAAAAGGACAGCCACGGGAAAACTGAATTGACATATTATCGTAAGCAGACAATTCTAGTAAATCGTAACGAGGAACTGGTGTTTCTGTTACCGATGGTTTCTCGGTTGCTCTAAATGTACCGCTTTTTTCGCCTCTTTCTATGGCTTCAACAAGCATAGGGAGAGTAATTTCTCCTTCATCTAACACTAAATAGTCTGCTGCTTGAACTTCTTGAGGTGAGGTTGTAGCGTAAGGTCCTCCTACTGCCACTGGCTTATCTCGTTTTTTGGCTGCTTTTATTTGTGCTAATAAATCTTCCTTCTGCACAATCATGCCAGAAATTATCACTAACTCTGCCCAATCCCAGTCAGCTTCAGTTATTTCACGAATATTATGATCGACAAGCTTATATTCCCATTCTTTTGGCAAAATAGCTGCTACAGTAATTAAGCCAAGGGGGGGTAATAATGCTTTTCGCCCTACTAGAGCTAATGTTTTCTCAAACGACCAAAAACTTTGAGGAAACAAAGGATATATTAACAAAACCCTCATCTAACAAACCTCACACCAATTTAAATAGTTTAGATTAGCTTAGCGTGTTATTGAAAAAGGGCGATTAAAAAAAAATATGTTTATTTTCCCCAAATAGTTCTCTTAAGTACCTAAACAAAATTATTTGTACATTCCATTTTTCCCTAACACCTAAAACCTAATACCTAAACCCTATCTCAACTATCCAATTAATGAGGACACGACTGGCGAGCTTTGCTCGTCAGCGTGAGATGTCCGTTTTGCACGACTACTTAATACTCGTTTGCTATAATCTCACGGCTTTTTAGCAAGGGTTGCTACCAAAATCAGTCTAACCAATTGAGAATTGTTTTAATTTGATCGACTAGATTATAAGGTTCAAAAGGTTTAACAATCACACCTGCAACTCCCAAAACTTGAAGTTTTCTTTGTTCACTAATTTTGGCTTTAGCAGTCAACAAAATTGTGGGTATATCTTTAGTGGTACCACTAACTTGTAGCTGCTGAAAAGTATTTAGTCCGTCCATATCTGGCATCATTACATCAAGTAAAATAGCATCAGGTTTTTGGTCTTCAGCTACGATCAAAGCTTCTCCTCCAGAAGCAGCAGGTAATACCTTCCATCCGGCGATCGCTTCTAAACAAATTTGAATAACTTCTCTAACACCATCGTCATCGTCCACAACTAAAATACGTTTCTGAGCCATAATCTTCTCGACAACAAATTTTGTTTAAGGATTGATATTGTATTCAGGAAGAGGAATAGTAAAGTAAAAAGTACTACCCTCCCCGACTATACTTTCTACCCAAATTCTACCGCCATGTTGTTCGACAATATTGCGACAAATAGCCAGCCCTAGACCAGTTCCCCCTTTTTTGCGAGAATCAGAGGCATCAACTTGATGAAATCGTTCAAATATACTCTCTAATTGTTCTGTGGGAATACCTCGACCTTTATCTTGAACTACAAATAAAATGTGATTGTGTGGTTCTAAATTATTCGGTTCTTTGATCTTGGCACAAAGACAAACACACGAGCCTGGATCAGAAAACTTAATCGCATTAGTGAGAAGATTGGTTAATACCTGAATCAAACGATGACCATCACCCTCAAAAAATACATCTGCTTTTTGCAATCGGAGATTAACACCCGCTTGAGTTGCCATAATCTGAACCTGGTCGATCGATTGTCGGATCAGTTCTTTAGCATTAATTTTTTGCTTAACTAACTCAATTTTCCCTGATTGTAATCGTTCTAATTCTAAAATATCATTGACTAAGCGAACTAAGCGGTCTGTACTTTCTGCTGCAATTTGGACAATACGTTGACCTTGAACCGATTCTGGTTTTACTGCACCTTTCACTAATAAACATAATGCGCCATGCACAGCAGTTAGAGGAGTGCGGAGTTCATGACTAACAACAGAAATGAACTCATCCTTCATTTGCTCAACAGCATGATGTTCAGTTATATCTACGCCAATACACATCATACCGATGGGTTCTCCTTGCAGATTACGCAATTGAGTACTATTCCAAGAGACAACTCTCGGCTCTCCTGATTTAGTCAAAATAGTCTTACGATGATTCTGAGAAGGAGAATTAGACTGTAGTACCTTTTTAAATAATTTTTCTGCTTCTGCTTGATCGTGGGGACGAACAAACTTATCAATCCAACTTTGCCGAACAACTTCTTCTTCGGTATATTCAGTCACTTCGAGCAAATAGGGATTAACATATTCAACTATTCCCTGACAATCTAATCCTACGACTAACATCCTTACATTTTCGAGCAAGGTACGCCAGCGTCGCTCAGATTCTTGGAGAGTGGCTTCGATCTGTTTGCGATCGCTGATATCGATACAAGAACCAATATAACCAGCAAAACTACCATCTGTTCTAAATCGGGGTTTGCCATAATCTAATAACCAGCGATACTCTCCATCCCATCGCCGTAGACGATACTCATGCTGAAAAGGTTGGTGAGATTGAAAAACTTCCTGATAAATAGTTAAACAATGTGACAAATCATCTGGATGAATTTCTTTAGTCCAACCATAACCCAGTTCTTCTTCTATTTGCTTGCCTGTATAGTCTAACCAAGATTGATTAAAAAAAGTTATATTGCCTTTTTCATTAGATATCCACATTAACATGGGAAAGCAATTTGCCATTGTCTGAAAACGAGTTTCACTTTCTTGCAAAGCTGCTTTAGCTTGTTCTCTTTGTTGTAATTCTTGTTGCAGACGTTTATTAGCTTCTCTTAATTGCGTAGTTCGTCGATTTACTCTAATTTCCAATTCTTCTTTGGCTTTTCTCAGTTCTATTTCTGCTTGCTGACGCTGGATTTCAATTTGATAAGCTTCGATAAATTTGCCAATGCTCTTTGCCATTAATTCGATAATTTCCCGTTCGTGAATGCTAAAATCACGATTTCTTATTTGGGTAGAAGAAAAATTGAGAGTGCCATAAACTTCTTCGTTGACTAATATAGGTGTACTCAGATAGGATTCTAGCCGTAAATTTTGATAAACAGGATGAGAAGTTAGTTTACTGTTTGCGCCAACATGATTGTAAGCAATTGTTTTTTTGGTTCTTACTACTTCAGCACAAAACGTTTTTCCTAGCTCAAATTTTTGATTAGTATATAACGACTCGATCTCAGATAAAACCGCGTATATAGTATAAGTCTCTCCCTGAACTCGACTAACAATACCTGTAGGACACTGAAAAATAGAACATCCAGTTTTGAGATAGTCACTAAATAACTCTTTAAAGCTACTATAGTTAGTGGTATTAAGACGATGTAAATGTTTAAGATTAGCACTAAATTCAACTAGTTCTGCCGATTTATGTAATAATTCTGCTTCTACTAGTTTACGAGAGCTAATATCCTTATGGGTTCCCACCATGCGTATCGCTTTGCCTTGGCTGTCTCGGGTCACTACTTTGCCATAATTAGCAATCCATTTCCAGGTACCAGATTTAGTCTGTAGACGATGGTCGAAGGAATAAGGAATAGAACTATCTTGAAGATGGGAGTTGAGTATATTCATTACCCAAGATTTATCTTCTGGATGAATCAATTTTTCCCAGGTAAGATAGCTTTCTGGTAACTCATAGGGTTGATAACCAAGAATTTGCCACCATTGTGGACTAAAATAAACCTCACCAGTAATTAGATTCCAGTCCCAAAGTCCATCTCCTGAACTTTCTAAAGCTAAATGCAAACGTTCTTCACTCCTTCTTAGTTCCCGTTCTGCTTGCAATTTTTGTTCTTGTTTGGTTAATAATTCAGCTTGTTGAATAGTAATTGCTAGATGATTGGCTAATTGTTTAATAGCATCGATTTCTGTTCGTTGCCATTGCCTTGGGTGGCTACATTCATTAATAACTAGCAACCCCCAGAGATAGGGATTAGACAAAGCAGTTTCTGGCAGAATAATCGGGACAATTAAATGAGATTTGACGTGAAATTGTTGCCAAAATTGACGATAGTCTTCATCTACTTGGGCTGTATTAAGATCGAAGATATCTGTAATGTTGCCCTGTCGATAAAATTTTAAACAATGGGAAGTAAACTGGCATTTATAATGATTTTGCTCTAATATCGACCACTTTTGATTACAAACTGACTCGACAGTAACAAGATTATTTTCTTGTTCATAAATAAATACGCGATCGCTTTTTAGTAGTTTACGCAATTCATCAACTGTTGTTGTAAGTATTTCTTTACAATTAAGAGATTGCCTAATTTTCAGAGCAATATTAGCCAGAATATAATTGATGTTTTGTTCTGGAAATGTCATACTGAGTGTAGTCGCTCAAGCTAAGTATATTAGTAATTACTGACAACTTCTACGCTATGCAATTTTTCCCCTTCGCCTTGGCTTGATACAAAGCTTTATCTGCTGACTGATAGAGAGTTTCTATATTGTGACCATCCAAAGGGTACTCTGCTACTCCAGCACTGAAGCTGACCTTAAACTTATTTTTTTGAGCATCCATAAATTCTTGTTGGCGGAAAATAGTTAATAAATCTGCCAATCTATTAATCGCCAGAGTTTTAGTCATATCGTATAGACCAAATACAAACTCTTCTCCACCCCAACGAGCAATTACATCTTCACCTCTAAAAAATTGCTTCAGTAGTTTGCCAAAACTGCAAAGTATCATATCACCAACATCATGACCATGATGGTCATTAATTTGCTTAAAGTTATCTAGATCAATAATAATAAAACACCAGTGTTTTTGCTGACGCTGGGAAAGTTTTAGCATGCGATTTAATTGCTGCATAGAACTCCTGCGATTGCTAACTCCTGTAAGGGCATCTGTTTCTGTTAACTGACGGCGATATCGCTCTTTATCTAAGCGATTAAGAATTCTAGCTAGTAGTTCTTCAGGAATAATTGGTTTACAAAGATAGTCGTCTGCACCAGCAGTAAAAACTTGTTGAATTGTCTGGGCATCTTGATAAGCAGAGGTAAATAAGATGGGTAGCTGATACCAACGAGGATCATTCCTTACCACCTGGCAAAGTTCAATACCGTTCACATGAGGCATTTCTACCTTAGCAATCATCAAATCAGGATTAGATTGTTCCAAAGTATCCCAAAATTCTCGTGAATCTTCTAGAAGAATAACTTGAAAACCCCAAGGTTCTAATAAGGTACGAATTAGAGCGAGAGTTTGAGTCTCGTTGTCTACTACTAAGATTTTGGCAATAGGAGGATAATATTGTCGTACAACCTGATTGATTTTTTCCATAACTTGCTCAGGAAATACTGGTTTCGGTAAAAAACCTTTACCTCCCATGCGAGCTACTCTAACTCTGGCAGCAAAACTTTCTTTAGCAGTAAAAACAATTACAGGTATGGAAGATTTTTGGTTAACTAATTCTTGTAATAATTCAAAACCTCCCTCTTCTGCTTCAGGAAAAGATAAATCTAGTAAGATTACATCAGGCTGATTATAAGAGATCGCTTTTCTGGCTTGGTCTATATTATGGGCTACTTCAGCTTTTATCCCCCAGGTTTTTGCTTCGGTAATTAGAGCTTTAGTTAGAGCAATATCATCATCAACAATTAAAAGTTTATATGTACTAATATTACCTAGAGGAGTTGGAGTCGTTTTATACACAAGAGAATCACAACGATTTTTGCTAGTTAACTCAGCAGTTAGTTCTGCCAGTATTTGCAATATCTGATTATTATCTTTTTGATTTAAAGAGTTATGATTATCTTCTAAGATATGCTCAAGCTGACGGGCTTTGTCTGAGGCGACAGTCAACCCAAAACTACCTAATGAACCAGCTAAAGTATGGGAAATTTTTACTGCTTGATGTCTTACCATATCTTGCCAATTTTCTGTTTCTAAGGCTTTTATGGATTGTTCTAAAGTTTGTAACTGTTGTAGATATTGTGTCCGATATTGTTGCCATACTTTAGTTAGGTTAGGACGAGGGGATTTATTAGCTTCTTTTACACTTTGTTTAGGTATATTATTGGATATTTTGTTTCGATCGTTTCTGTTTATTTTAGTGATTTCTGATTCTGAGATTTGCTTGAGTCGATATCCTAAACCATAAATTGTTTCAATGATATTAGCTTCAGCACCAGCTTTTTTTAATTTTTGACGTAAACCTTTTACTTGAGTTCTAACTGCATTTTCTGAAGGAAAATCTTCCAATGACCATAAATGATCTAATAAGGCACTTTGACTAAAAATTCTCTGAGGATGTCGTAAAAATAATTCTAGTAAAGAGTATTCTTTAGCTGTTAATTTAACTCTCTTAGATTTGTATTCTACTTGACAATTATTGGGGTCAAGAATAAGATTGCCCCATTGTAATATTGGGCGTAAAGAATCATTACCTCTCCGTAGCAAAGCACGAATGCGAGCTAATAGTTCTTCGATTTCAAAAGGCTTCACTAAATAGTCGTCCGCGCCAGCATCCAACCCACTTACTTTTTTGCTGGTTGTATCTTGGGCGGTTAACAGTAAGATAGGAGTATGATTGCCTTTATTCCTGATTTCTTGACAAACTTCAAGACCGTTTAATTTCGGCAGAACTAGATCTAATAAAATTAAATCATATTCAAAAGAATTGGCTAATTCCAAGCCATCATAACCATTAGAAGCAAAGTCTACTACATAGTTTTGCTGCTCTTGCAGGGATTGTTTGACTAAATCGGCAAGAATCCGATCGTCTTCTATTAGCAGAATTTTCATGTTTTTCCGCCCGGAAAGGTCACCTTTCATAAGTCTATATTAAGACTAAACTATCCGTGATTATACTTAAATTATTCTGGATATTTTGATTTCCACAAATTATGAGGTCAGAATTAGCTTGACTTGAAAGGTTAATTAAGTAAGAGAATAAAGTAAAAGTCTAATATGTTTTAGAAATTCAATAATTACTTGGTCTAGCTAAATTCTCAAATTTAGTTAATTCAGATTTAAATAATAATTTAACTGTCCCTGTAGGGCCATTTCTATGCTTAGTAATAATTATTTCGGCGATCCCACGGTCGGGAGTATCGGGATTGTAATAGTCGTCTCGGTACAGCATAATTACTAAATCTGCATCTTGTTCGATCGAGCCACTTTCTCTTAAATCAGAAAGCATAGGACGTTTATTATTTCTTTGTTCTACTCCTCGACTAAGCTGAGACAAAGCAATAATTGGCACATTTATTTCACGAGCTAAACCTTTTAAACTGCGCGTAATTTTAGATAATTCTTGAACCCGATTATCACTGCCACTTCCTTCCATTAATTGCAAATAATCGAGTAATACTAACCCCAATTTATCTTTTTGTTGGGCTTGCAAACGGCGAACTTGCGATCGCATTTGCATGACGCTTAGGTTTGCCGTATCGTCAATATAGATGGGTAACTCTGATAGATTAGCTACAGCATTAATTAAGGGTTCAAATTCATTTTGGCTGATTCTCCCCGAGCGCAAACGATTACTAGCAATTTTGGCTTCTCCAGATAACATTCTTTGGGTTAATTGTTCCCGTGACATTTCTAAACTAAAAACGGCCACAGGCAACTTTTGCTCTTTAGCAATATTAGAAGCAATATTAAGACAAAAACTGGTCTTACCCATAGAAGGTCTGCCAGCAATGATAATTAGGTCAGAACGACTAAAACCGCTAGTCATGGCATCAAGATCGTAAAAACCAGAAGGAATGCCAGGTAAAGATACTTCTTGATGCAGGTTTTCAATTTCTGTAAAAGTCTGAATAATAGTTTCCGAAATAGGAACTAAACCCTGTTGCGGACGTTCTTGAGTGAGACGAAA
>JAAUYH010071098.1_pt1 | contig 14234 bp, 9 predicted proteins | sample 7278061 | NCBI WGS metagenome assembly JAAUYH01 (sample SAMN14350203, study PRJNA611818) | marine sediment metagenome | isolation source: surface marine sediment (0.6m) | place: French Polynesia: Moorea | collected 2018-08
CTCAAGCAACGACGCTGGCGGCGCGACCATACCTGCCGACACCACCAGGATCTTCCAACCAGTCACCTACAACGACAGCGGAACCCAGGTGAACGCCAAAGCCCAGTGCGCGCTGTCGTGTGCAAACGATGGCAGCTGTCACGCGGCGTGGGTGGCCACCCCGGACGAAGAGATCAACTACGTCAGCCGTGCGCTGTCGGATGCCAGTCCTTTGTGGGGGGACACCAAAGTCGTTGTGGAAGGCCTGGCTTCTGCTGGGGACAACCGAGCCCAACCCAGCATTTTTGCTCGAAACCTGAACGACGTGTACGTGTTCTACGAGCTCCAGCTGACGACATCCGATCGAGTGCAATCGTTGCGCTCGAGGGAGTCGGGTCAGTACTGGACGGACATCCGCCTGGACGACGCGAGTGTTTCCGTCGACGCGGATCCCGGGTCAGTCACGGGGTTCCAGACCAAGAACCGGACGCTGGCCATCCACTCACTCAACACGGCAGACGCGGACAACCAGGGGCTCTGGTACAGCCTGGAGCAAGACGACGGGACCTGGGAGATAGAAAGGGCTGTACAGGTGAACACGGCCACCGACGGAATCAGTCAGTCCCGGGTGTCGGCCAGGGTATATCCGAACAGTCCATTCACTTTGGGATACCTCAATCCGCGGGTCGGCCAGGCCGTCGCTGCGTATTTGCGGAGAGGATGATGAACCTACAGACCGAGATCAGCGAAGTCCGGTCGCGGCTCGTAGCCCCAGCGCGCGCGTCATCGGATGACCAGTTCATCACCGATGAGGAGATCATTCGATGGATCTACCAGGCTGAGCTCCGGCTCGTGAAGCTGCTCCCAGAGGACATGCTCCTGAACCTCCAGACGGAAGTGAACGTCGACCTGGTTTCCGGAGGTCCTCCGCCGACCACGGTGGACCAGGACCTGAACCCGGTGACCCTGTCTGATCTGAGCGTAACGGACTTCGTTCGGTTCCTTGAGGCGAAGCTCGAGGTGGGCCAGGGCATCAAGACCTGCAGGCACATCTCCCCTGAGGAGCTCCGCACGATCGAGCAGACCGGAACCCGACGGCCGACACGGAACTACCCGTACATCGCGATCTTCGACAACCAGTTCTACGTCCGTCCCCAGCCGGAGGCGGGATGGTTCACCACCAACCCTGACGGTAAGTTCTACCTCCGCTACGTGAAGCGGCCGACCAGACGCTTCAAACACTACAAGGGCCTGACCACGGGCGCCGGGGGCACGACCACGGTGGTCGACTCTGCAGCACCAGGTCCGGATGACTGGTGGAATGGAACGCAGCTGCGGATCAGCGACGAGGACGCAGCCATTCGTGGCCAAGAAGGAACGGTCACGGACTTTGCAGACGCCAGCGGGACCTTCACGTTCGCGGGCGGGACATTCTTTGCTGCCTCTGGAACCAACATCGAGTTCGAGGTTGGCGAGGTCAGCGATCTCCCCGAGGAGTGCCACGAGCTCATCGTCGCCTACGCTACATACCGGGGCTTCATGAAGGACGGTGAAAGCGAGCTCGCGCAGCAGCAACTCGTGGAGTACACCGAATTGCTGGAGGCGAGCGGAGCTCGCGTCCTGGGCAGACACAAGACGGAACCCATGGAGGAACCGCGATGACTTTGCGAGAGATGATTTCCACGGCCTACGCCATGATCGGCGACATCGCGGAGGAAAAGGTCGAGCGCGGTGAAATGGTGCAGTTCCTGAACGACGCCCAGCAGATCATGGGCAACTTCCTCGTGAACATCGTGCGCCAGAAGTTCGCCCGATACACCACCATCGACCTGGTCTCCGGCACCGAGCTCTACGACCTGCCCAACGATTTCAGCGACCCGATCCGGGTCAGGTACAACGGGATCGAAACCAACTGGAGGGACGTCGCGCAGCTGGGAGCTCTCGAAAGAAACAAGCTCCATCTTCCCGTGGCCAACCGCCAGCACTTCTACTACGTCCTGGGAGGCAGTGGCCCGTTCCCGCAAATCGGTCTGCGCCCGGTGCCCAGCGCCGCGGCCGCAGCTGGCCTCGAGCTCTGGTACTACCGCAGGCCTACGCCGTTCCGCCCCGAGGGCATGTACGAGGGCACCCTGGCCGCCAGCGCTGGCATAAGCCTGACCAAGTTCAAGGATCCGGGCATGCCGTATGCGGCGGCCGCCGAGCAGGCCGGTGAAGGGATCTTCTGGGACAACGGACTGGTTCGGTTCACGAAGGGGAAGAACAGTGGGATCGAGCGACGGGTGACCCAGTTCGAGGCGGAGGGATCCGGCGACTACTTCAACACCACGAGCGCGAGTGGTGCAAACACCCAGGTGTTCAGCACCGAGGCCTCCAGCGTCGACGACACGTACAACGGCCTGACCCTGACTTTCCTCTCCGGCACCCTGTCTGGCGAATCCCAGACCATCAGCGACTACGTGGGTTCCACTGGTGAATTCACGACGGCGGCCTTCAGCGGAAACGCTGCTTCCGGGGACACATTCAAGGTAGGAGACGGCAACTTCGGCGTAATCACACTGGAGTCCAAGCTCCCCAACCTGCCGGTTAACACCGACGAGTATGAGATCGACCAGGTCTCCAGCATCCCGGATGAATACCACCACCTGGTTGTCCTCTACGCGGCATCGCTGGCAGCGCCGAAAGCAGCGGCCAACCGAGACGAGCTCTATGGAACCTGGATGGAGGCGATCAAGAGTCTGACCGCCAAGTACACCGAGAACGTCGCGCCCCCGCTTTCCGGGGACGTCAACCATCGTTCAGGAAGGTAGACCATGTCGCACTCCTGGAAATCCTTTGAGGATGTCATTTCGCAGGCCTCCGAGATCCTGCGTGACTACTCCCAGCACGAGTTCGGGCCGGGGGTGCTCGAGGCCTGGGCCGGAGATGCAAACCGTGAGTTTGCTCGCAGGTCCGAGATCCTTCGCGCTCGAGCGGATCAGCCGATCATCCCTGGCCAGGCCAGGTACCGGTTGCCGCAAGACTGCGTGAAGCTGCGATCGGTGCGCCTTCTCTATCCCGGCTACACCGACATCGTCGAGCTGTCACCGATCGAAGAAGAGGACGTCCTGGACGGGTTCTCCGACGACACCCAGGGGCGGCCGCAGCACTGGTACGTCGACGAGCGACGTACACACCTGGGCCTCTGGCATGTTCCGAATCAGGGTGGCTTCATCGGCCGCACGAGCGGAGCAGGGAACGCAGGCGGAACCACGGTGGTCGCCAGCACTGCTGGCCAGACGGATGACTTCTTCAACGACCTCACACTGCGGATCCTGACGGGGGATCTCCAGGGCGAAGAACAGACCATCAGCGACTACGACTCCGGTACCGGGACCTTTACGGTCTCGAGTGCGTTCTCAGCCCAGGTGGCGTCCGGAGTGCGAATCGCGGTGGCGCCCACCAGCCTGCAGCTGATCTATCAGAAGCGAGGGCTGAACTACACGAAGACCCCCGTCAGCGTGGAGATCAAGGACACCACCCCACTGGTGGAGCAGCTGTCTCTGACATTGCCGCAGCGCCCCGAGAACTTCTGGAACGACTGCGAGCTCGCGATGACCTCGGGGAACGCCGACCTGCTACGGGCACGAATTCTCACGTCGACGTGGGATCAGTCCAACTCCTGGACGGTGGTCACCCTGGATCCAGAGCTGCCGGTGGCTCCCTCTACCGACGACACGGCCCTGGTGACCCAGATTCCAGACATCCCTCCTGACTACCACCACTTCCTCGTTCACTACATTGTGGCGGAGGCCCTGTCTGGTCGGAACGAACCAGAGCGCGAGCGCATGCACCGGTCCAGGTTCGACGGTGGAGTCGACGAGGCAACCAGGACGTTCTCCGTGAAGCAGATCCAGGAGTTCCAGGCGATGAACGAGTTCTCCGACGCCGATCGGGACTACTTCATGACGGGAAGGGGTGACTCCTTTGCCTAGCGCTCCCATGGAGACCATCAACGTCAGAAGTCTGGGTGGTGGACGCAATACTCGAGACTCCGAGTTCGAGCTTGCCGACGCCCAAAGCCCCGATGAGCTGAACTTGATTGCGACCCGGACGGGTGCGGTGGAGCGTCGGGCCGGATTCAACCCGTTCACCCACTACTCGTGGACCACAGACCCAGTCCTTGGGCTCAACGCTTTCTACAAGCGAGACCAGAACCGATACCTCATGGTCGCGGCCGGTGAGGAGCTCTGGGCAGTCGACATCGTGAATGGAACCCAGCAGCGCCTGGGTACGGGTTTCGTCCCCTGCCAGCCGTTCAACTTTGCGGTCATGAACGACTGGGTTTACATCGCCAACTTTGCCGACCTGGTCTACCGCTGGGACGGCATCAACCCGATCCGTCAGGCCGGGCTCTCGACTCCGGCCATGCCTGCGGGGGCCTCCGCAGCGGACACGGGAGTCTCGGCCACTTCCACCAAGGAGGCCGGAACCAGGTACTACCGGTACCGGGTGAACTACGGCCAGCTGGGCAAGAGCAACCTGTCGACCGGATCCGTCAACGCCACGTCGGGCGCCGCGGGCAGGCAAATCACCGTCAGCGGCATCACCGACATTCCGGTCGACGGCGTGAGCCTCGAGCTCTACTGCACCCTGACCAACCCCACCCTGGGCGCCGACTCGGTCTACTACTTCCACAGCGAGTGGGGCGGTGGCGACGTCATCGACGAGAAGTCCAACAACGATTTGCTGCTCGAGTACGAAGGAGACATCGGACTACCCCTGAACGCCCAGTTCGTGACCAACCACAACCAGCGGATGTGGTACGCCTACTGCATGGAGCGGGACGGATCGGAAATCTACCCGTCCCGGGTCTACTACTCGGAGTTCAACCAGCCCGATCGCGTCGACGCACTGAACTTCATCCGAGTGTTCGAGGACGACGGCGACTTCATCACCGGGATCGCGACCCTGCGCGGGAACCTGGTGGTCTTCAAGAAGAACACCATCTACCAGGTCCTGGGGTTTTCGGAGGCCGACTTCCAGGTTCGTGAGGTTCATGGCAGTGTCGGTTGCATTGCGCCACTGAGCATCGCCAGCGTGAACAACAAGCTGTACTTCCTGGGCGAAGGCCCCTCGGTGTACTACTTCGACGGGGCTCGCTCGGTGCGAGTCTCAGACGTCATTCAGCCGGACCTGGACCAGGTCACGGACACGTCGGTCTTCTGGGCTGCAGGGTTCAGCCACAAAGACCGATACGGACTATCAGTCAATGTCTGACTTTGAGGTTTGGATCACAGAGACGTGTCTTCCGTGCGAGATCCCGCGTAACAACACCATCTTTGTGTTCGACGAACAGGTTGGTGGGACCTGGGCGAAGTGGCAGGGGATCAACGCCAGCCGATTCGTCACCCTGGACCCAGCCTTTGACGACGGGCAGCTGCTCGCCGGGGACTCCAACTCCGCAATCGTGAACCAGCTCCTCAGTGGAGCCTCTGACGGTGGTAGCGACATCACCGGGAGGTGGCAGACGAAATGGCACGACGGCGGATCCCCGGAGGCGGTGAAGCTCTGGAGGCATCTGTTCATCCACACCGATAAACTCGGGCCACCACTGACGGTGACCTGGGAGGTCGACGGAATCGTGAGCGGCTCCTTCACGGCGGCCTACCGAGCCAAGTACACGTACAACAGCAAGTACGTCTACAACAGCACGGGGGTCCAGCCCCAAGGCGCCTTCTACGATTCTGGATCGACTGGAGTTTTGGCATACGGCCTGCCGCAGATCCGCGGCCGCCGAATGAGACTGACGTTCTCGGAGTCGAGTAGGGCAACTCCCTTCCGCATCCTCGGCTACGAGCTCATGTATCGACGCTTGAAGCAGCGCTATCCCGCGCGCTCTGTGTCTGGAGGTTCATGATGGGTATTCCTGCACGGTCATGGTCTGGAACCCTGCTCGACGACACCAAGGTAGACGGAACCGCACTCGAGTCGTTCTTCGACGAGCTCGCGGACCTGCTGGATCCTGGGACCACGGGCTTGGTCAACGCCAACGTGGCCACCAATGCCAATATCGACGGCGCCAAGCTGGCCGATGCCACCGTGACCGGCGCCAAGCTGGCCAGCGCCAGCGTGACGGCCGCCAACATGGCCCTCAACACGCTGACCGACAGCACTCTGCTCTGGGCGTCCACCAGCGGGGTCAAAGCGTTGCGGACGTCGGCCGCCCAGCGGAAGGTGATATACGGGTACTTCGAGGTGACCTCGGCTGGGGCTGGGTCGATGAACGGCACTGCTGGCAATGCCCAAGACTGGAACGCTGGTGCTGCCGGGGCGACGTCGGGAACCTTCACGGTTACCTACGCCACCCATGCTCACGACTACATCAGCGACTTCTCCTCGAGCTCAGGCGTCACCGTGATTGCGACGGTCGAAAACAGCGCCAACGAGCAGATCGAGTTGCGGGTCATCACCAAGGGCCTGACCGCGTTCACGTTTGAAATGTGGGACGCCAACGGGGTTGGTGCGTACCAGCCTGGTGGAACCATCCGGGTTCACTGGATGGCGATGGGGCAGGGCTCGTGAGTTTCGAGCCACGGTTTCTCACCGGCAACTACGAGAACGACTACCCGTCGATCGTGGAGCTGTTCGAGACCATGGCTGCGGGTCTCAGGGATGGTAACCTTGCCCTGGATGCGGGAGTCCTGCTCGCGAAACTCAACATGGTGGAGGTCACGGATCCAGGTGCAACAACGGTGGCGCTTACGGCCAGCGCAAAAGCGGTTCCTCATGGACTTGGCTCGGCGCCGCTTGTCTGGATCCCGATGCTTCAAGGAGATGCGAGAGTGTGGGAGGCCGAACGGAGGGACTCCCAGAACCTGTACCTGCAGGCGTCGACGACGGTGTCGATCCGCCTGGTCGTAGGAGCGTGACATGCCATTCGGAACCGACTTTGCAAACAGGGCACAGGAAGAGGCGCGACAGCGCGCCACGGCTGGTGCAACCGGAGCGTCAGCATCGGAGAACGCTTTCTTCGACTCGCTCCTGGCGCGCCGCGGCCGGTCCATTCAGAACTTCGCGCGGAGCTCGAGCAGGCAGCTGGGAAACAGCCTGGCATCGCGTGGGTTGCTGGGATCCGGTGTCGAAGCTCGAGGTAACCTGGGCATCCAGCAGAGCGCGCAGCGCGAATTTGGCAACGCGGCCCAGGACGTGTTCGGGCAGCAGTTCGCAGCGCAGCAGCAGCGAGAGGCGGAGGCCAGGGCGTTCGGCCGTCAGGTCCAGCTCCAGAACCTGAGCTTCGAACAGCAGGCCGCCTTGATGCGGCTGCAGAACGAGCTCGGTCGTGGGGGTGGATTCTTTGACCGACTGGCTGGTGGACTGGGAGGGGCCATCGGAGGCTTTGTCACCGGAGGTCCCGGTGGAGCCGCCGCAGGCGCAGCGCAAGGATTCTTCGGATGAGTACCGGTGTTGACGTAGGAGCCTTTCTCAATCGCTTCGCCCCCCGGAACCCGGGCAACCAGTCTGACCTCGAGGTCGGACTGTCCGCGTTCGCATCTGCGATTGCTGGGTTCGGACGGGCCTACATCTTCAACCAGCAGACTCAGCGCCAGCTGGAGCAGCAGAACCGGGACTTTCAGCTCAAGCTGCGTCAGGTTCGCGTGCAGGAGCAAAACGCCTCGACCAACGCGCAGCGAGCCCAGGATCTGGCTCAGCTGCAGAGGGACACCCTGGACGTGACCCGGCAGGCCAACGAAGACCTGAACACCCGGGCGGAGCTCAATCGCAAACTGCAGCAGGACTTGTCCCGGGCAGCGACGGCTCGTTCCGTTCTCGAGCAGGAGGGTCGCGACAGACGCCTGCAGACCGAGATCGAGGCGGGCAAGTTTGCTCCCCGAGGTGGTGGTGGTGGCGGGACCACCCTGGGCATGGAAAGGCGAGCCGACCAGTTCGCCAACTTCCTGGCCAACTCAGGAGCGATCGGCCCCCTGATCGACCCACAGTCCGGTCAGATCAACGCTGAGAACTTCGCGCTGTACTCGGCCGCACGGGAGGCCGCACTGGGTGGGACCGAGAGCCAGAACCGCTTCATGCAGCAGATGCAGCAGCTGCAGGAGGTGGAGGCCGACCAGGCCGTGGCTGGCCAGCTGGGAGATCTCCGTCGGATGTCTCGAGAGGAGCTGCACCAGCTGGGCATGCAGCGCATCAAGGAAGCCGAGGAGCAGGGAATCACCAACCTGAGCTTCCAGGACATCTTCGGTGGCCGTACCAACCGTGAGGTGCTCGGGACGCCTGGAGAGGTTCCCCCGGTCTTCCAGAACCAGCAGAGTCTCCAGTCATCTGAGACACCACCCCTGCGCGAGCAGATCAACGTGGATCCCACCACGGGGCAGCCCACGCTCAACCAGCAGTTCATCGAGCGGAACCTGCGGCTGATGCAGCGCTTCGGGCGTCCCGATCAGCGTCGCGGCGCCCAGGAGCAGCCCGGCATCACTTCTTTCGAGCAGCTGCGGGGGTTCGGCCCCAGGGGGTTCTAGGTGTCGGAGGTACTGACCCCGTTCGGCAATACCTCACGGCGACGTGACCAGAGCCTGACCCCCTTCGGAGGTGGTGGCGGTGGTGGTGGACTCTCCCCGGATCAAGGGGCCCTCCTTCCCGACACGCTCCGCTCCCTGCGCCGCTTCGCCCCCGAGGACAACCAGGACTCCATCCAGATGCGGGGGTTCCTCGAGGGCCTGGTGAGCCAGGTTCCCGTGAGGGATCGTGAGCAGGCGGATCAGAGCTTCCTGGACAAGACACTGGACTTGCTATCACGCGGCCAGTACATGACGGCGAACGTGGCCCTGGGTCTCCGTCGTGGTGACTTCCGGATCTGGAAGCACTACCTGGACGGATTCACCGGCAAGCGCAAAGGGGACTTCACCCAGTTCTTCGAGGAGCTCGGGCTCGAGAACGTACCCGGCCAGCTGGACATGGCTGACGCCCTGGGCTTCCTGGGCAACGTGTTCCTGGATCCCACGACGTACGTCGGAGTGGGAGCCTTCACCAAGGGCGGCCGCCTGGCGAAGACCGTCACTGAGCTCCGCAAAGCCAAGAAGCTTACCGGGCACAGTTTCCGGCTCGATGACGTCAGCGGACCCATGGCAGATGAGATCCGTGCGGCTCTGCGTGAAGGCCGCGGCCGCAATCTGTTCCTCGGGAAAGACCTGGCCCAGCAAGCGCTCCGTGGACAGCGCCGACTCTTCTCGGTCGAGCATCCATTCTTCAAACCGACGGCCAAGCGACTGGCCGGTAGCTCTGCAGTTGGGGCCGCCACAGGGGCCGGTGCAGCCATCGCCCAGGGAGGAGATCTCGAGGACATCATCGAAGGCTCCTTGGCGGGAGCGGCGATCGGCGCCGCTGGATCCAGCCTGCGGTTCAACACCGTGCGCGCTGGCCAGGTGGGAACCATCGGTGGAGCTTTCGCAGGAGGTATTGCTGGTGGCGCAGGAGCAGCAGTTCAAGGTCAGGACATTACTGGAATCGGGGCCGGGATTGGAGGAGGTGCGCTCGCTGGCGCAGGCCTCGGTCGCCTCGGACGTGCCAATCGCTTCCTTCGGGAACTTCCGGTTCTTGCGATCCCCCAAGTCCAGAACGTGTCCGGCGTTCGACTTCCAAACGTCGGAATTGGGGACCGAACCTTTTTCCCCGGGGAGCAAGTCAGCAACCTGGTCGATTCTGCGATTTTCCGTGGACTGGGCAGGGCGGGTCAGTTTGTCCGAGAAGATCTCCCGCTCGTAGCTCCTGTCATTCAGACCATGGGGAAGCTGCTCGTGCCTCACTTCCGGCAGGCAGGAGTGCATCCCCAAACTTGGGAGCAGTGGACCGAGGAGCTCCGGATCACCCAGTCCAAGCTGTCGGGCGCCAAGGGCGACGTGCTGGACAAGGTCAAGAGTTTCGCTCTCCGCGACGACGTCCCCGAGCTCGTGGCTCGCGTCTTCCGCATGGCCGAGTCCGAGGAAGACCAGAGGCTTATCATCAAGGCGATCGAGCAGCCGGAGCTCCTGCAGCGTGGTGAACGCTCTGTCTGGGAAGACATGATCGTCCGGTCGCTGGGGACAGTGGATCCCGCAGCGCTGGCTCTGGCCGAATCCCGGAACCCTGCCACCTACGCCAGGTCGTTGAAGCGGCTCGACGACGGGATCGACCAGATCGAAGAGGCGATCGAGCTGTACCGGACTGGCGCGCGCCCGATGAATGAAGCTGACCTGCGACTCCTGCAGCAAGACCTGGAAGAGGCCAAGGCCTACCGGGCGCTGCTCGAGGGAGGCCCCCCCCCGCCCAGGCCGCCGGAGGAGCCGCCCCCGGCTGGAGGGCCGGGCCCGGCACCCGAGGCGCCTGTTGGTGGGGGGACTCCGCAGGCCCCGTCGACGGGAGTGCTTCCCAGCGGGATCGACCGCGCTATCACTGCTGGTCAGCGCCGGGGGAAACGCTTCGCCGCGAAGACTGTTGCTGAGTTCTTGACGGCTGACGAAGTCAACGAGTCCATGGAATGGCTCCAGGCCCTCGGGCATCGACCCGTGCTGGACAACCCTCGCGACGAGCTGACCCGAATCGCCCGGAACGCATCCCCGACGAACAGGGCACTCGAGATCCCGCAGCCTCCCCAGGCAGATCCCGGTGCTCCCCCGACCGCCTTCGGGACCGTGGATGAGACCCAGGCAGCCAGGGCCCAGCTCGTCGCCCAGATTGAAAGCCTGGAGCAGGTCACGCGGCCTGCTATCGAGGCTCAGATCATGGCCCCAGGCCCCAAGACCCCCGCCATGATTCAGGACTTGCTCCAGGCTCTTGGTGACTTCGACAACCAGGCGGAGGATCTGTACTCCCAGCTGCGCGCCATGGACGCCCAGCTGAACAGCTCCCAGCAAGAGTTTGTGACCGCCCAGGCCGGAGCAGAGGCTCGCGCTGCAGAGCAGGAGCAGCTGACCCAGGAGATCAGCGCCCTCGAGGGGAAACCTGACAGCAAGAGGGTTGCGATCGACGTGCTGCCTGAGGCCCAAGAGGAGATGTCGCGGCTGGACGAGATCCGGCGCATCTCAGCTGAGATCGGTGACAACGAACAGTTCCAGGCTGCCGTGGAACAGATCGAGTCCCTGCAGGGTGAGACGGTGGCGCAGCGGGCCAAGAGACTCCACCAGGAGAACCCTGAGGAGCAGCTGGCTGAGCTCAAGGGGTTTCGGAAGACGATTGCGGAGCAAGCACGCGAGGCGGAGGCCTCAGCCATTTCCGAGCAGCGCTTGGCCCAGGAAATCATGGAGCAGAACGAGGCTGCTCGGGCTGGACTTCCGGAGGATGCCGATGATCTGACCCGTCAGGCCATGGCCGGTGACTTCAACGCCGCCGAGCAGGTAGCTGCACGCCAGGCGCCGGATGTGATTGCGAAACTGCCCGGTGACGGAGTGTCTGCTCAAGCGGCCAGCGCGACGTCGCGCAGTCAGTTCATGGAGCAGATGGTCACCGAATCTGTGACTCCTGCAGATGCTCGAGCTGGGTACCAGGAGCTCCGCAGGGCCATGGGTTTGGATCCCGAAGGGGATCTCCGATCTGCCCTGGCCGGGATCGGGACCGACGAGGAAACCGTGCTCGGGACGGTGGCCGATGCCCTGGACCAGCACGTCAAGCAGTTCAAGGCCATGGACCCCACGCTGTCGTACCAGCCCGAGGAGCTCCACGTCGTTGGCAAGTGGGCAAACGGCAGAAGTCGTGGCCCCATCCAAGTCGCGTTCTTCTACGACGGCGAGCTCCCCCGGGACGACATCGACACCATCTTGAAGCACGCGCAGATCGAGCTGGACCCATGGGAGGAGGGGGTGGAGGTCATCCCCGTCAAGGCCCAGGACAGCCACGACCGGCAGCGCATGCTGGACCTGATGACCCGTGACCGCGTCGACGTGGACGAGGTGGCCTACCCGACTCTCGAGGACGCGCAGCCGCAGGCCTTGGAAGCCACCGAGGTTCCAGCTGACCTTCCCGAGGTTGGGGAAGCAGCGGTGAGACGGAGTGACCTGGTCCCCGCGTTCAACAACGCCGAGTACTCTCGCCAGCTGACGGAGTCGCTGCAGCGGGAGGAGCTCCTCCGCGAGCTCGAGTATTCCGAGCGGACCAGGTTTGCTGCCAAGGACGGTCGTGAGCTCACTGAGGACGAGGTCGGCACCATCAGGGACACCATGGAGCGCCTCCGCCTCGAGCAGGAAGACGACGTTCTCTGGATCGAGAACGAGCTCGGCCGGGAGGCCGCGCGTCTGTTCCGCAAGCAGCTGGCCGACGTGGGGCCCAGGTACGGGGTCGACCAGGTCCAGCACGTCTCGGCACCCCCCGATGAGCTCACGGACACGACGCAGGCCGTTCGGATGCTTCGGGACGCCGACAGCCGCCTCGAGCAGCTGCGGCAAAGCCTGGACCCCAAGAATCCTCACGATGTCCGGCAGGCAGCCAAGACCCAGCACAAGGCCCTGGTGGAGTCCCTCAAGACCATCGATGCCAGGTTCGGCGAGACCATGGGCGACTACACCCGCACCGACTACGAGCGGATCCGGCACGAGCTCAACAAGCTCCAGCCGGAGATGGGACGGATCGACCGCGGCTCACCGGCTCACCAGTCGGAGCAGGTCGGCAACAAGCCGCGGAAGCGGCGGGCCAAACCGAAACGGGCGGGCCAGGTTCCAGAACGCAAGGACACCGGAGATCCCATCGTTCGCACCGACAACTACCCGCCCAGGGCGCAGGCGCTCGAGAAACTCTCTGCCGAAAACCCACAGGCCTTCTTCGATCTCGAGGACGACGACCTCATCGGGTATCAGTCATGGAACCACTTGGGCCAACCCATAACCGAAGGCCAGATCGAGCCACACTCAGCGCGCAATGGACTTCGAGCTCTATTCGAGCGCGGTGAGCTCACTCCTGGCCGGTTCAGCGACATGCAGATCGAGCAGGGTGATAAAGGCTTGCGGCTGAACGCCAAGGTGAAGGTGCGTTCCCTCAAGTACCACCCTGAGTATCGAGTGGTGGAGTTCACCGACACGAACAACAACGTCTACCAGTTCGAAACCAGGTTCGAACCGGGGCTCGAATCCACCAAAGCAAAGGGCCCGTTCTTCCTGCAGAAGCGAACCCAGGTGGCTGGATCCAAGCGTGGTCCGTTCGAGGTGGACCTGGACAACCCCGTCGACGACTACCAGACCGCGGTGACCAGGTTCATGAAGCAGAACGCAGACGAGCCAGTCATGCGGATTGCCCAGGAGTTCCGTCGCTTCAAGATTGCAATGCGGCAGGCACGGCTGAACAACCAGTCACCCGGGGATGCGATCGAGTCCTGGAACACCTTCGCTCGAGAGATAACGCAGGAGTTCGCTGGCCTTCAGGACACCCCATTTGCCTTTGGTCCGAAAGGCCAGGGCACAAAATACCTGCGCCAGACCGACGACATCGCCAAGCTCGAGCGGACTGTTGCCAAGATGCTCAACGAGTGGCTGGAAACGGTGCCGATGAAAAAAACGGGCAAGGCTGCTCTCAAAAACGTCAAGGTTAAGGCGCTGGATCTCCTGGGTAGGCCGTTCCGTGTTCCGAACAGTGCGAAGACCAGCGTCATTCCCTACGACGTGGGCCAGCTGGTCACAGTGGAAGGCCGCACTGGAATCGTCACCAAGAGCGGGAAGAAAACCTCCAAGACCCGCGAGGTGGTCTTCTCCGACGGCAGCCGGGTCCGGGTCGGCGTCAAGGAGCTCGAGGTCGGAGACCTGATTCAGTCGGCCGAAGAGGGCGAGTCCCTGATCCAGCACATGAAGCGGATGCTCCAGGACGAATCTGGAGCCATCCCCATGGGGCAGATGCGGGCCAAGGTGTCGGAGTGGTTCAAGGCGTTCCCCAAGCTGCGGCGCGCGGCCATGGCTGAGGTCACCGACAACATCGTTCGCCTGGAGCCTCGTCTGCACGACAAACGCCAGGACATCATTGACTTCCTGGACACCATGGCAGCCGAAGAGGTCTCCCGAGGCCTGCTCCCGTCCTTCATCGACTTTTACTTCCCTCACCAGAAGGAAGACTCCAGCTGGAGGTTCCTGTTTGGTGGTGGACGTATCGACCAAAAGAAGGAGTCGTTCCAGTACTTCCGCTCCCTCGAGGACGCCATCAACCAGCTGAACGAGTGGGCGGTGGCCGCGGGCAAGTCCCCCCATTTCAGCGAGGATCTCCTCAAGGCATTGGCCATCCGAGGCACGGCCAGCAAGCGCGCCATTGCCACCTAC
>JAAUYH010221976.1_pt1 | contig 14234 bp, 12 predicted proteins | sample 7278061 | NCBI WGS metagenome assembly JAAUYH01 (sample SAMN14350203, study PRJNA611818) | marine sediment metagenome | isolation source: surface marine sediment (0.6m) | place: French Polynesia: Moorea | collected 2018-08
AATCAAAGCCAGATACATTATTAGGGAAAAAACATTATTTTTGCACATCAAAATTAGCATAAAAGCTTGGTTATTAATATTTATTGGTTAAAATTAGAGAATTTGCTGGAGAGAAAGAATAGATAAAATTTTGCTTTAATTAAATTATACTATAGCGATCCCCACATTGGTAAAGTACACTTAAGTCAACTTTGAGTTATAAAAATTCTAAACCATTTGCGAAAATAACTTCTGCCTTTACTATTGTCAAATGTTTATGATTTAAACAGGATTACTATCTGTGCAATTTAAATATCCATCAGCTTATGTTGATAATATTTATCAATTGAATATTATTGATTTATGAAACACTCACTCCTCCGTCACTGGTAAGCTTATTTATGCTCAGGTCTAGTTTTGAGTTATTTGAATTGCTTGATTAGATGCTCCCCTACTCTCAAGGCGTTAGCAATAACTGTTAGTGCAGGACTTACAGCTGCACTGGAAGGAAAGAAACTGCTATCAACTACATAGAGATTATGGATATCGTGAGTACGACAGTCAAGATTTAGCACTGAGGTTTGAGAATTTTCGCCAAAACGACAAGTACCGCATTGATGTGCCACAACTTGAATAGGTACGCTTCCATAAGGATGAATACCGCGAGACTGCTTATCTGTATTTTTGAGGACTTCTTGCCAAAGATATAAGAGGCGATCGTGTGCTTCTAAGTTGTTGGGAGTATAGTTTAGATATATTTTCTCACCTTTAACATCAACATGATTATTAGGATCTGGTAAATCTTCCGTTTGTAACCACCATCCCAAAGAACGTTTTGCTAACTGCTTCAAACCAAATCCTGGCATCCGTTTAGCAGCAACGGATAAAATTGGTGGTGATTCGGAAAAAATTACGTCTTGCAGAATTCCTCCCGAATCTTGAATATGACCCATGGGATAGGGAAAATCTTTATCACCCCAGTAAAAATCATTGATGTAGATAGTACGTTGAAATAATCCAGAATTAGGCTGAGGAGATTGCTGCAAAATTACTGTCATTAGATGTGTCATCAAATTGCGTCCCACTAAATCAGAACTATTAGCCAGTCCTTGGGGATGTTTTTCATTAGCAGATCGTAGCAATAAGGCAGCAGAATTAATCGCACCACAGGAAAGTACGACGATATGACCCATAAATAGATAAGATTGTCCGTTAATATTGGCTTCAACCGCTTTTATTTCTGTTCCTGTAGGATTAGTATGCAAAGCCACAACTTTAGCCGAGGTTTTTAAAGTAACATCATGACCAGCACGTATAGCGGGACTAACTCCTGTATCTTCTGAATCCGTACGTCCTTCATCACCAATGCCGATGGGTAAGTAAGCTGGATGTAGTCCATGTTTAGATAGGCGATCGCTTATTTCTTGGACTTGAGGTAGGCGATCGACTGGTGGAAGGGGATAATCTTCGCTTCTTGCAGGTTCTGTAGGGTCATCACCTACCTTGCCGTGGACACGATAAAGTTTTTCGGCTTCGGTGTAATAAGGTTCAAAATCCTGATATTTTAAAGGCCATTCAGGGGAAATTCCATCTTGATGCTGTACAAGTTCAAAATCTTGTTCCCTAAGACGTAATAATGCTCCACTATAAATTTTAGTATTACCACCTACACAATAACTAGTTTGGGGCTGAAATGGCTCTCCTGCGTTATCATACCAGTTCTCTGGGGCATGATAATCTTCTTTCTTAAATACTTCTACTTCCACTAATTCAGAACTTTCTTTCTCGGTAAATTCTCCTCGTTCTAAAACTAGAATTTTTTTGCCAGCTTCTGCTAGTTTGCGAGCGATCGTGCCTCCCCCTGCACCAGTGCCAACAATAATTACATCGTAGAATCGATCGTCGATAATCATGATTAGTCAATAGTTAATATTTAATAGTTAGTAGACGTGAGCTTAAATAGAGTAGGCATTCAAGGCTCTTGAAAAACTCATTACTCATTACTCATTACTTATTACTTCTGCCTAGAGATACTAGTGCGTAACATTAGTTATTTAGTAGTTCAAGTTATTTTCTTTTCCATTAGCAGATCGCCATCATCGAGATGACCAATGTAGACAAAACCAGCTTTTTGATACAGTTTTCCAGCCGTTTTATTACTCGGCTTGTGCATAGTATGGATACGTTTTGCACCTAACTGTCTAATTTCTTCAATGACAAGATTTAAAGCTTTTGTACCATAGCCTTGACCTTGAAAATGTTTATCAATCATAAATCTAAATAGCCAATATAGTTCTGGATCGGGAGGGTCAACCTCCACACAAAAAGCCAAAAAACCAATCACTTTTTGCTCTTTATAAACTGCTCTTAATTGATAATGGGGTTCAAACTTAGATTCAGCAATTGAGGCTACATTGGAAGCAACATTTTTCTCTTGTTCGGGATATAAAGATAGATCTATACAGTCAATCCAATTATCTTTAGTTACCTCTTTAAGCTTGATTGCCATATTTTACAATTGTCAAAGTTGTTCTACTTGATTATTGCCATACATAGATAAGAACGAACAAAATAATCCAAATAACATCGACAAAATGCCAAAATAAAGAGGTTGCCTCAACACCGAATTGTCCTTTTTCATAATTATTAGGAAGAAAAGAACGAATCAGCATAATTCCTTGAAGTAGTACCCCAGTAAAAACGTGCAAACCGTGAAAACCAGTTAACAGATAGAATGTTCCTCCAAAAACACCAGAAGAAAACCCAAATTTTAGACTTTGCCACTCTACTGCTTGTCCATAAAGAAAGTAGCTACCCATTGCCATAGTTAACAGCCAAAAGAAGCGAAATCCCCAGAGATTTTTGTCATGAAGATATCGTTCGGCAATGTAGATAACAAAACTACTGGAAACTAAAATAACAGTATTAATAGCAGGTTCTCTAACTTCTAGCCCTTCTACACCAGAAGGAAGCCAGTCAGAAGTTGTGGTTTTATAAACAATGTAGCCAGCAAAAAAACTGAGGAAAATAACACTTTCTGAAAGCAAGAAGATAACAAAGCCAAACATACTATTGCCAGCTTCATCATGTTCGTGTTCTTGTGCTATTACGTGGCTAGAGTGATGTAATTTGTCTTGATTGATAGCGCGATCGAGAGTAGTCATATTTGTTACTAGTTAATATTTAATGTGTTAATTGTTCTCCCTTGTTTTCCCCATCTCCCCTACCCTTATGAGTCTCCCCTACCTCTTTCAGGGTGTATGTTTTTAATAAAGTCGCAAATCTTGACTACAAATAGAATGAAAGAATGGGCTTTTCCCCCTCTGCTTCCTCTGCTTCCTCTGCCCCCTCTGCCCGACTCAACCGTTAAATCTTCAAATCATACCCTTGAAAGCTCCCCTACCTTCCCTCAACCTCCCATATTTTCTGTCAAAGGTTCTGATTTCCCGTATCCATAAGGTTCAGAAACAATAATGGGTATTTCTTCAAAGTTTTCTACATCAGGAGGAGAAGAAACTAGCCATTCCAAACCAATTGCCCTCCAGGGGTTATCTGGTGCTTGCTTACCAGCAATCCAAGCAGCAAAAACATTTACTAGGAAAGGGAGAGTAGACATACCTAACACAAATGCACCAATACTAGCTAATACATTCCAAAAAGCAAATTCAGGATCGTAGGAAGCAACTCGTCTGGGCATTCCCATCAAACCTAAAGGATGCATAGGCAAAAAATTGAGGGCAGTACCGAGGAAGGTTAACCAAAAATGCAGCTTACCTAATCCTTCGTAATACATTTTTCCTGTCATTTTGGGAAACCAGTGATAGATGCCAGCATATAATCCAAAGACAATCGCGCCGTAGATGACGTAGTGAAAGTGTCCCACTACAAAATAGGTATTATTTACGTGAATATCGATGGGAACAGACGAGAGCATGATTCCCGTAATGCCAGCAAAAACAAAATTAATTAGACCACCCAAAGCAAACAACATTGCCGTATCGAGACGAAGTTTACCGCCCCAAATTGTTCCTACCCAAGCAAATACCTTAATTCCTGTGGGCACAGAAATTAGCATAGTAGAAAACATAAATAGCATTCTCATCCAGCCAGGCGTTCCACTGGCAAACATATGATGTACCCAGACAACTGCACTCAATCCAGTAATAATTAGGGAAGAAATTGCGACTACTTTGTATCCAAATAATGGCTTACGGGCATAGACAGGAAAAACTTCCGAGAAAATGCCAAATACAGGCAAAATCATCACATAAACCGCAGGATGAGAATAAAACCAAAAAAAGTGTTGAAATAAGACTGGATCACCTCCTTGAGCAGGATCGAAGAAGGTAGTCCCAAAACTTAAGTCGCACAGCAGCATAACCGAACCAGCAGTTAAAGCAGGTAGTCCAAACAGTTGAATAATTTGGGCTGCTAATACTGTCCACACAAAGACTGGCATTTTGAACCAACCCATTCCAGGGCAACGCATCCGTACAATAGTAGTTACGATATTAACTGCCCCCATAATCGAGGAAACGCCAGAAATGACTACTGCTAACAACCAGATGAATTCACCATTAAGCCATTGCCCGCTAGGATTTTGCGCGCTTACAGGTGGATAAGACCACCAACCTGCTTGTGCTGGGCCTCCAGGAACAAGGAAACTGAGAATAAATAAGCTCCCAAACACGGGAACCAGCCAAAATGCTACTGCGTTAAGACGAGGAAAAGCCATATCTCGCGCCCCAATCATCAGGGGAACTAGATAATTAGCAAATCCAGCCAAGACAGGAAACATCCAGCCAAACAGCATAATTGTACCGTGCATGGTAAATAGAGCATTGTATACCGTGCGATCGATTAAATCTGTTTCGGGGGTAATCAATTCTCCCCGCATAATCATGGCGAAAATGCCAGCAACGAGGAAGAAGAAAAAGGCTGTAACTATATACTGAATACCAATTACTTTATGATCGGTACTAAAACTGAAATAGCGTCGCCAACTAAGAGGTATCTCCGAAGTGTGTGCCTCATGGCTTAAAGCTTCTGATGTAATCTGGGTCATTTTTGGATGAGTAGTGAGTAGTTAGTAGTAAGACAGTTGCGTTGCGGTGAAGCACTTGCGGTGGGCGGTTATACCGACATAAGCAAAGTGCTGAACCCGAAGGGGGGTTCCCCCCGTTGAGCAAAGCGCGAAAGTGCGGTCTTGGGGGTCTCCCCCATGAGCAACTTTCGTAAGAACTGTCGCACCCGAAGGGTTAGTGGTCGTCTTTTTTATTACCTATTACCTAAATTAAGGATGATAATTAACCATGGGTGCAGCAGCAGGAACAACAGTTGCCCAACCTGCTTTGGCTGATTCTTGCTCTCTTTCGGCATATTCATTAGCAGCTTGATTGGGGGCGAGAGAGGGGATGTTTTGAGTTGCTTCAGCTAGCCACTGTTTATAATCTGTCATCGATTCCACTACTACATCTGCCTGCATAGCAGCAAAATACGTGCCACTATATTGAGAATCTCGCAAGCGATATTTACCTGTGCGAATGGGGGTAAATTCAAAGTCGATGTTTTGTTGAGGAATAATATCTTGCTTGACTCTAAAAGCAGGAATATAGAAACCATGAATGACATCAGGCGATCGCAAAATTAAATGAGCGCGACAATCGACTGGTAAGTGAAGTTCAGTGCTGGTAATATTCTTTTCTGGATAACGGAAGATCCAAGCCCACTGTTTTGCCTCTACTTCAATGTTTGTCATGGATTCGGTAGCTTTATTTATAGGTTCAGCATAGGCAGGTGCAATCGCTTCTAGCTTATGCATATGCGCCATTTCCATTGGACCCCTAATAGACATTTCAGTATAAGTTTGATAGCTATATAAAGCAATCCACAATACTAGTAAGAAAGGAATTGTCGTCCAGACAACTTCTAAGGTTACATTGCCTTCAATTGGAGGTCCATCACTGAGATCGTATCTTCCTGCGCGATGAAAGAGTACAGAATACATTACCGTTCCTGTAACTCCCAGCAAGATAAATGTTCCTAAAGTAACTAAAAAACTAAATAAGTTATCTACTAGCTGAGATTCAGCCGAGGCTTGAGGGGGCAGCCAGGAATAGGATAATTGACCAATCCAGATACTGATTGTACCTAATGCTAGCGCGATCGCTGTTAACGTTGCACTCGTTTTGAGTTTCATTTTTACACCTTATCTCAATACAATATTAGGATTTTGTCCCGTGCGTAATAAATGCCCCGCCGTATTGTGAACGCCAAATTCAGCAGCTAGTTGCGCTCCTAAAGTTCCATGCACATACATCAAAAACATGATGGCAAATCCAGCTAAGAGATAACGCAATCTTACTTGGCGACTGATGTCGTTACGCCAAATATAGCGTTCAAAACCTCGCCAGACAGTCATACCAACAATCATTGCTAATAGTAAAACGCCTCCTACACCATGCCAGATCATTGTATCCATTGCTCCCAAGTTCCAAGCACTGTTGATATCTGGTGGCGAATCTACTAGCAGCATTTCATAGAATCCTGCCCCGACGGTAAAAAAGGTAATAATTGTTGCAGCTAGCATGTTGTACCAACCCACATCAAAAAAGTTAGAACGGGTGGCAGAAATCGATAGATATTTGAACACTGGTTTACCAAAAGGAAAGAAAACGCCGATAACATCAAAGGCAATAGCAAGAATAAATAGCCCTAGAGTTAAATGCACTAAATTAGGATGAATCGGTATTGGGTAAGGAAGTCCGTTAGTACCTAAATTTAATTGATCGATCGTCTCACTGTACATCACAAAATTCCCTCCTTAGCTGCTTCGACGACTGGGACAGTATGTAGTCCATAAATCCAAACCAATTCATCGCCAAGATATACCTGGAAAAATACTAGACAAGTTAAAAGCAACCCAATTCCTAAGTAAGCAACAGGTATTCTGCGGGGATTTTGCGATCGAATCACATAACGCCAAGCTGTAATTGCTGCAATAACCCCAGATAAAGACCAACCAATTAATGTATGCAGATCCAGTATAGGTTCAACAGCATCATAAGCAAGGGCTAAACCCGCTTCTATTTGTCCAAAGATAATGGCAATAAAAATGGAAATGGTGGCAATAAACATATTCCACCAACTAACCTCATACAGCTTGTGATTACGAGTTAAGTAGCCTGTGACATCGCACAAAAAAGCAAATAAAACCATCGCAATCACAAAATGCACCACAATCGGATGGACAGTATCAGGATAGGGCAAATTATGGTCATTAAGTGGGGGCAGTAAATTATCAAACATAGTATTCTCCATTACAAATACAAAATTGTGCGAACAGTTCAACGAAGTATCTATAAATTCTGTTCAATAATGTATCTGTTTTAACTAAATAGAAGCCTGATTGACTATTTTTAAATCATGAAATTGGACTGCTTTTTTTTTGTGTAATTGTCCAATTAAAATTAAGCTATCACCATTTTTCCTAATATTTATTCTGCTTAATTCTATCTTTAGATATTGTCAAAATTAAGATGAGTATATATGACTAATGGTCATATATGAGTCTGACAATTTGTCATACTTTATTTTAGTAACTATGGTTACAAAATACTTGTTATTCTGCTTTTTAAAAAGGAATAGAAATTAACCACAAACATCTTAAAAACTGGTCAAAGCACTGGCATGAACGCAAAATATCAGCGTTATTAGTAATATAATCCAGAAGAGTTGCTTTTGATTTAATGTCTTTTTGAGCATTTTTAAACGGTTTTATTTTGTATGCTGGGAAATAGCATTTTAACTGAATATTTTATAGCAGAAAAAAATCGCCGAATTAAATTCGAGTGCATTTAATTTCGAGATTGATTTTAAAATATGTTATTGCCAAAACTAATTTTATCTAAATAGTTAAAATCCACAATGTATTGAGTAATTAATTTAGCTGGTTCTGACTGACTAGCCCTATCCCCACAAAAATGTTTTTTTTACAAAACGGTGAGTATATACTATGATTTGAACGAAATAATCAGCTTGTGTCTCCTTGTCATCCTGTCTCCCTTTGCCCCTCTTAACCTTCAAATCCAAAAGACATAACCTTGAAAAGACAGGAAGACGCTGTGAGAGTTTAAGATACACAAATAGCTTGCAAAAAAGTGAGGAAGTCTACTAGAGTTAGATGTTACTGGGTCTTAGAATTTATCAAGTGCGATCGCTATGTCTGCTGTTACAATTTCTCCTGTAAACTTAAATTTTCCTCTTACTGCTGTGGTGGGACAAGAAGCAATTAAACTTGCTTTATTATTAGCAGCAGTAGATCCGAATTTAGGAGGAGTAGCGATCGCTGGTAGGCGCGGTACAGCGAAATCAGTGATGGCGAGAGCAATTCATAGTCTTTTGCCCCCCATTGAAGTAGTCAAAGATTCTTTTTGTAACTGTGACCCGACTAAGCCAGAAGAGTGGGATGATGATATTCAGGAGGAATATGGAAATAAGGATTTAGAAGATATCCCTACAGAAATTATTCCTGCACCCTTTGTACAAATTCCTTTGGGAGTAACTGAAGATAGATTACTCGGTTCAGTAGACGTAGAAGAGTCAGTAAAAAAAGGCGAACCTGTGTTCCAACCAGGATTATTGGCACAGGCACATCGAGGAGTTTTATATATTGATGAAATTAATCTTTTAGACGAACAGATTTCTAACCAATTACTAACAGTTCTGACTGAAGGACGCAACATAATTGAAAGAGAAGGTATTAGTTTTCAACATCCTTGCCAACCTATCTTAATCGCTACCTATAACCCAGAAGAAGGAGCATTAAGAGAACATCTCTTAGATAGAATTGCTATTGCCCTCTCTGCTGATGGAGTGCTGTCTTTAGATCAAAGAGTGCAAGCAGTTAATCAAGTAATTGAATATGCTAGTTCCCCAGCCAAATTTATTAGTCAGTACGACGAAGATATAGATAGTGTCAAAACTGATATTATCTTGGCAAGAGAATGGTTAAAAGATGTAGTCATTAGCCACGATCAAATTCTCTATCTTGTACAAGAAGCAATTCGGGGTAGTGTAGAAGGACATCGTGCCGAATTATTTGCAGTGAGAGTAGCTAAAGCAGCAGCAGCACTAGAAGGACGAAATAATGTCACTGCGGATGATTTACGCAAAGCCGTAGAACTAGTTATTGTTCCTCGCGCTACCACCATCGAAACACCACCAGAAGAAGCACCACCTCCACCACCCCCACCACCCCAGGAACAACCCCAAGACGAAAATAATCAAGATCGAGAAGAAGAAGAGAAAGAAGACGAAGAAGATCAAGAACAAGAACCACCAGGCATCCCCGAAGAGTTTGTCTTTGATATAGAGGGAGTAGTTCTCGATCCTAGCGTTCTCTATTTTGCCCAGATGGCAAAACGTCAGGGTAAATCGGGTAAACGCAGTATTATTTTCTCAGACGATCGCGGACGCTATATTAAACCAATGTTACCCAAAGGTAAGGTGAGAAGAATTGCTGTCGATGCTACTCTGCGTAGTGCAGCACCCTATCAAAAAGCAAGGCGCAAACGCTATCCAGGCAGAAAAGTAATTGTCGAACAAGGTGATATTAGGGCAAAAAGATTAGCTAGAAAAGCTGGTTCTTTAATTGTCTTTGTGGTAGATGCTTCCGGTTCAATGGCACTTAACCGTATGCAATCAGCTAAAGGGGCAGTAATGCGTTTACTAACTGAAGCTTACGAAAATAGAGATCAGATTGCCTTAATTCCCTTCCGTGGCGAGCGAGCAGATGTACTACTTCCTCCCACGCGATCGATCACTATGGCACGGGGACGTTTAGAAACTTTACCCTGTGGTGGTGGTTCTCCTTTAGCCCATGGCTTAACTCAAGCAGTTCATGTAGGAATGAACGCCCAAATATCTGGAGATATTGGGCAAGTTGTGATTGTTGCTATTACCGATGGTAGGGGCAATATTCCCTTAGCTCGTTCTCTGGGTGAACCACTACCAGAAGGAGAAAAACCAGATATCAAAGGGGAATTATTAGATATTGCGGGAAAAATCCGTGGTTTAGGCATGAAGTTATTGGTAATTGATACAGAAAGCCGTTTTGTCTCTACTGGCTTTGCCAAAGAACTAGCCAAAAATGCAGGAGGGACATACTATCATTTACCTAAAGCCACCGATCGAGCGATCGCGGATATGGCAAGAGGAGCAATTTCTAATCTGTGACGAGGATACAATAAGAATTGCGTTCTCTAAAAGCTAATAGATAGCTTTTGGCTATTTTGATAATCATGAGCATTCCGACATTACCAACAAGAACTAATAGTTTCTTCGATTCTCTAGATGCTCTTACGCATAATCTGTCTAAAGAAGATCAGAAATATAGTTCCCAAAAATAAATAAATAATAACTAATCAAGGATTAGTTGACCCAATTTAAAAGATATTTTCAGTTTAATTGGTTAAAATAGCTTCTTATTCAACTTCTTTTGAACCTTAGAGATCGATCGAGTTAACCATAACTTTTTTTTCCGCCAGAAAGTTAAAGCTTGAATATCAGCTTGTAATAACTTACGTCGATCGAAAAAGTGATTTATTTCAGTCAAAATAACTTCTAGCCTTCGGACAATATTCTCAGTTCGATATTCAGCCCAAAACGACTCAGGTAAAGATTGCACTGTAAAAGAATCAAGTACTGCTAAAATCCTTTCCAAATCGTACTTCTTAGAATATCCAGCAATCTTATGGCAATTGAAGCCAGGATCGAGATAGTCAGCTAAAGCACTGTTAACGCTAGAAAATACTTGACAGCCACAAGCAAGGGCTTCTAGGGGAGGTAAACCAAATCCTTCCGTTACTCCACTTACACCCCAGTATTCGGCTGAATCATAAAGATAAATCTTGCTACGATTAAATAATCCTGCTAAGTCTTCTACGTAACTATCTACAATTTCTACCTTACGTTGTGACTGTAATTGAGGTACTAATTCTGTCAATAAGTAAGTTGAAGATTTACGAGCTTGTACTAAGACATCAATATCTCTTTCCTTACATAGATTGCTAAACTCATCACCAATTTGATTAGGTAGATAGTAAATTAAGGAATTAGGCGATCGCTGTCCCCAATAACCCATAGTATTTCGGCTAACGGTGATGATGGGAATATCAGCAGGTAAATTAAATCTGTAACCAGCACTATGGGCATGATAAACAATATTAGTTGTTCCCAATTGTCTGACTAATTTAGGTACATCAAAACCCCAACTAACAATAAAGATACTTTCTCCTACATTGAGAGTTGGAAGTAAATCAGCTAAAAAAAGATGATTAGATTCTTTTTGTCTATAGGTAACAATTTCACTAGGACAAATTTGTTGTACCAAATTAAATATTTTTAACTCTGCCCACAGCCCACCACCACCAAATTTTCCTCTAGTTCCAGGAAGGAGAAAATATATTTTTCTCATTTAATCATCTGGTTCGATCGTACTAGTCAAACCGTGATTACGGAGAGTTTCGCTATAAAATTCTGCAGGTTCTAAAGCACAAGTAATTACTAAAGCTATACCATTGGTATGAGCTTCCATCATAATATTTACCGCTTGGGGTTGAGTCATCCCTGCCACTGTTTTCATCAGGGTTTGCACCACGTGTTCCATTGAATTAAAGTCATCGTTATGGAGCAAAACACGGTAACGAGGTGCGGGTTTGCGGACTGTAGAGGATGAAGGTTTTTCAATAACAGAAGTTTCAACCGACACTAAATTTTCTCCCTCAGATTTTTTCTTGCTAAATTGCTTGTTAACAAACAAAATTGTACTACTAGTTCTATGTTAAATAGTTTTCTCCAAAAGAGTAGCTAAATACTATAGAAATTCGGTAGTTTAGTTTTTACTTTTATCTTTCAAGTTAACGACTAGACTCTCTGCTGTCAGGATAACTTAAACTTGTGTAAACTATACACTAAAAAAGTTATATTTACTTAACATAATTATGCAAGAAATCTCCTCAGACACAAAAATCAGTATTCCTGGTACTTGCTGGCAATGGCGGGGACATTCTGTCTATTACGTTCAAGCAGGAGAAAAACAAGCAACAAAACCCCCTTTGTTGTTAGTTCATGGTTTTGGTGCGTCTACAGACCACTGGCGTAAGAATCTTGCCCAATTACAGCAAGATTTTCAAGTTTGGGCGATCGATCTTTTGGGTTTCGGTCGTTCTGCTAAGCCCAGCTTAGAGTACAGTGGTAACTTGTGGCGGGATCAACTCCATGACTTTATTACGGAGGTGATTAGACAACCAGTGGTACTAGCGGGAAATTCTCTTGGTGGTTACGCCTGTTTATGTGTTGCTGCTCAACGTCCAGATTCATCCGCAGGTTTAATTTTACTCAACAGTGCAGGCCCTTTTTCTGATACTCAGGCTAAACCGAAAGCTAATCTTCTACAACAGGGAATGTCTAAGCTAACTCGTTCACTATTTTTACAACCTTGGGCTACTTATTTGCTTTTTCAGTACTTACGCCGTCGATCGATCATTAGGAAGACCCTAAAACAAGTTTATCTCGACCACAGCGCGGTTACAGACCAATTAGTAGAAGATATTTATCGTCCTTCTTGTGATGAAGGTGCAGCCCAAGTATTCGCCTCTGTTTTTAAATCTCCTCAAGGAGAAAAAATCGATGTTTTACTTGAACAAATGACTTGCCCATTACTGATGCTATGGGGAGAAAACGATCCTTGGATTAATGCTAGAAGCAGAGGGGCAAAATTTCGTCAGTATTACCCCAATCTAACAGAACATTATCTCAAAGCTGGTCATTGTCCCCACGATGAAATTCCCGAACAAGTCAATGATTTGATTCATTCTTGGGTAGTGCTTAGTGGTTCGTAGTGATTGATTACTTTTACTTATTTGTCAGCGATCGAGGTTTTTAATTGCCTAGTTCTTCATATTTTGTTACAAAAGAAGAGGATTTTAGATCGATAAATAACAAATAACTTTATGCTTGGTGGCTTTGTGGGATTCAATCAAAATGAGGGTGGCGATTGGGGAGAAAATCTTCTCAACAAAGTGGCAAGTCAAACTATTCGCCACCTCTTCACTCGTAGTGAATCAGTCGAAGTTGCAGTGCGCTGTCAACCTTCCAGTAAACTATTACAGGGAACGATCGACAGTTTCAAAATGAGTGGTCGTGGATTGGTCATTCGTCGTGAGTTTCGTACTGAGGAAATGTCTTTTGAAACCGATGCTGTCTCTCTCGACTTTAGTTCGGTGCTTCAAGGCAAAATTGCTCTTAAGCAGCCTACTCAGGCGATCGCTCAAGTGAAATTAACCGAAAACGATATAAATAAATCTTTTCAAGCAGAATTAGTGAGGAAACGTTTAGAGAATCTCTCCTTACCTGCTTTAGAATCAATATCAGCAGGAGAGCCTATCTCTTTTACTGATATACAATTGCAACTTTTACCCAATAACTCAATCAAACTTTTAGCTAAAGCAAATTGGAGTGATAAGTCTGTACCTGTCAGTCTTAGTTGTACTTTAGCTGTAGAGAGGAGGAAACGCATCTTATTTGAAAATGTTCAATTTGAAGCAGAGGACATTCCTGAAGGTTGTCAAGATATATCTCGCCAATTAACCGAGGCGTTAGGAGGTATTCTGAATGAAATGGTAGATTTAGACCGTTTCAACCTCGATGGGGTCAAAATGCGCTTGAATCGTCTAGAAACCAAAGGTAAAAATTTGTTATTTAGTGGTTATGCTCAAATTGAAAGAGTTCCTCAAAATCCATGATATTATAGGCAATACTTGAATGGTTAAGATTAGTAGTGAGTAGGTAGAGACAAGGCATGCCTTGTCTGTATTAGGGAGCAGTAATACTAAATCTGATTGATAAAGTTTACTTTTGAAGGCTGATACGGAGACGCGGAGAATCGGAGACACGGGGATATGTTTGAAATCGTAATACATAACCTTGTTGAACAGGATTTAGTGTAAGTAGTTATACCAATTACTACTTTTGGTATTTCATGCTACAACAAGGAGCATATCAAGCTGACGGGGAAACTTCATCAGTCTTGTCCTCCTTTATGCAACTAGAAAGCTAATACCATTTCTCGAAAATAGCTAGATATATAGAGAGTTAAGCTTAGACGCACTTACATTGCATTAATTAAATTACCTTTGTTTTTGAACTTTTCACTCCAATTAATAGTTAAAGCTCCTTCATTGAGAAGATTATTG
>JAAUYH010066642.1_pt1 | contig 14230 bp, 13 predicted proteins | sample 7278061 | NCBI WGS metagenome assembly JAAUYH01 (sample SAMN14350203, study PRJNA611818) | marine sediment metagenome | isolation source: surface marine sediment (0.6m) | place: French Polynesia: Moorea | collected 2018-08
ATAACAGAATTCTGCATAGTTGTTATCTTTAGTTTCTCGTCTGTCATAAGCAAAACCTGTTACTAAAAGACTCTTACTCAATTCTTGAGTTTGAGAAACTTGAATTGGAAGACGATTGCAGGTTGCACCTAGCCCTTTGGCAGCCCGATATAATTCATCACGACTGGGATTATAAACTACTCCCACCTGGGGGACTCCTTCAATGATTAAGCCAATAGAAACCGCAAAAACAGGATAACCATGAGCGTAGTTGGTTGTACCATCTAGGGGGTCAATTGCCCAAAGATATTTTTGGTTTTGTCCCCCTACTGTGCCCGATTCTTCTGCCAGAATTGAATGGTCTGGAAGATGACGCTTTAAAACCTTTAGTACTGCTGATTCTGCTGCCTTATCTGCTTCCGTTACTAAATCTCCTGGACGACCTTTTTCTTGAATATCCTTTAAGTTACGAAATTTAGCTTTTAAAACTGCCCCCGCATCGAGGGCTGCTTCTGTAGCAATATCCAGAAAAATTTGTAATTGTTGCTGACTCATGAAACTTCCCCACTAAGTTTTTATTAACTAAAGCTTTTTCTACTGGAGAAAGGAGAAATTAAGACAACTTTCTTATTCCTGATTCCTTTCTCCTTCTTCCTCATTTGACCAGATACCATAGCCTAGTATGCGAGCATATTCTTGACCGTGGAAAATGCGATCGCTATACTGATTGGGATATTTGGTATTGGCTAACACATACCCCTGTTTAGCTAGTTCTTCGCTTACCAAAGCCTTATTATGCCAGACATGGGCTAAAAGTCGATTGTAATTATCTCGTAGTAACTCGTTTTCTGAAGATTCTGATTCTAGATAGATTTGTCCATGCTGGATGAAATCTTTTAATCCTTGTTTAGCTGCTGTTTTCCACTTATCTGATGGTGCAATATTAATCCCGATAATTCTGACTCTCTCAGTGTGGCTATCCCCATCAATAATAACTTCTAGAGTCTGTCCACTGACTACTCTTTCCACTGTTGCAAGAATATAGTTGCTATGGGGTTCAACTTGATTGCAGCCAAGCAAAAGGCAGAGCAAAATAGCAGTAATAACTCTGACTAAAGTTTGACTTCTAATTAAACACATTGTTGATCAAAGATAAAGAAAACATCTAAATCAGTAAAATCGAACAAAGTAGTAAGTAAAGGTTCGATGTTAAATGATAAATGTTCAATGTAAAGCCTATTCTTCATCTAAAGGCAAACCAAATCTTACTTTACCCTTAGCAAAATAGCGACCAAATTGTAATTCATATACTTCGTCTTCATCTTGGGTTTCAACTTCAAGATCGGAGCGAGGATAACTAACGCATAACAAAGCATAACCCTGTTCTTTGAGCTTGGGGGATAAACCCATCGCTTCTGGTTGATAGATTGTTCCTGATATGATTTTTACGGCACAGGAAGTACAAGCTCCATTACGACAGGAGAAAGGTAATCGAGTATGCTGTTTTTCTGCTGTTTGTAAAATATATTTGTATTCTGGTACTTCTACAGTGTTAGTTTCTCCTGTATGGCGATCGCGTATAGTAACTCGATAAAATTTAGTCATTAGTTATCTAGATTTTTAAAATCTTTATCTGGCAAGGGTTTGAGAATATTTATTATCCTAAATTTTAGTTTACAGCAAAAAAGAATTTGCTAATAGTTTGAAAAGATCGTGTTGCCGTGTATAATGAGAAATCGCAACGCCTGGAGAGATGGCCGAGTGGTCGAAGGCGCAGCACTGGAAATGCTGTAACGGGGCAACTCGTTCGAGGGTTCGAATCCCTCTCTCTCCGTACTAGCAAGTGTAATGTTTCTTGCAGTGATATTTGGCTTCCCAGAGGTCAAATTTTTTATTCACTCAAATAGTAATAGGGTAGGCAATTTGCCCGCCCTATCTATATGTTTATCTTTGTGTGTTTATTCTGCTATTGGGTCTGCTGGTGATTCTGATTCTACTTGTTGCTGTCGATATTGCTCTAAGATCCTTTGTTGCTGCAAAAGCTTAAACGTTGAAGCTGAGTCTTGAATTTGCCCCGCAGATTCTTGATTAAATTCTTCAAGACTTCTTCCATTACTTAAATTGGCGCGATGGATCAATTCCATAGGATTAATCCCTGAAATCCCCTCTCCATATAAAGAATCTTTTTCATTGGATTGATAACCAGGATTGTCTTCTGTAGATTGATACTGAGCGTTTACAGATTGAGTATAGCTGGGAATTAAAACAGTAATAGTTGCTAAACTTAACAGAATATTGAGCGGTTTCAGTTGATTTATCATATTAATTTGGATTCCTATGCAAAGCGACGGCGTAATAGGGGTTGAATTGCGAATAAAACTAGGGCATCAAAAGCTAATAAGATTAAAAGTACAACGCCAAAGTTAATATCTAACCAAGGGGTATTCATAACAACGCTATTAATTGCCCAATCTCCATGGAGATAGAGATAACGGATTGGTTCGATCGCGTAAGTTAAAGGATTTAAACTAGCAATAATCTGTAACCATCCTGCCATAAAATCTAGTGGTGCTAGGGCGGTACTAGCAAATAGTAAAGGGAGGTTAGTCACAAAGATAACAGCAATTAACTCAATATGACCAGGCAGAGCAAAAGCTAAACCCAAACTTAAAGCAGTTACTCCCAGGACAATGAGAAAAACGATTAATGCGATCGCGCTCAAGCCAGCAATTCCTGGTAATCCCGCACCCAACAAGGCACTGGCTAAAACAATTACTGCGGTTTGAATGAAACTTAGAGCAATTATATAAATAGTAGAAGCAGCAACAATGGAGTAACGGGAAGCCAATGGCGCAACTAGTAGGCGATTGAGAAAGCCAAACTCTCGGTCAAACATCACTGGTAATCCTGCATTTAAGGCTCCAGAAAAAGCGGTAAATACAATAACTCCTGGTGCGAGAAATTTAGCATAACTAAGGTCATTACCAAATAAACCTTGGGGTGCTTTACTAAATAATGCTCCAAATAATACCAACCACATAAAAGGCTGAATTACTCCTGCCATCAGAGTAGATGGACGACGCTGAAGCTGAATAAACAGACGTTTGGTAAGGGCTAAAGTTTCCTGAATAAAGTCTCCGATAGGACTACTATTGGCTTCTGTTTGCTCCGTAATTCCAGGATTAGGGGCTAATATAGAACTAATTTTGCGAGTTGCGACCATAGATTTGTTTCCTTAATAAAATAAATTGGGATCAATTTAACTCTTCATTGCTTGTTTTTGCTCTTTTTTGGTGTCTCTGGTACTGGCAGCAGCTATTTCTGCATCCATCAGAGTTTGACCAGTAGCAGCAAGATAAACATCATCTAAACTAGGACGAGATTGAGCGAGACTAAAAGTTGGCAAGTTAATACTATTTAAAGATTGCTCGATCTGGCTCAAACTATTAACTCCTGATTTGACTATGAGATTCAGAGAATTACCTTGTGCTGTGTTGATGATTACTTGTTCGACAAAGGGCAAGTTTTTTAATAAATGTTGGGCTTTTTCGGCTTCTTCTTGGGGGGTAAACTCCCGAATACGGAGGGTAACGCGATCGCCTCCTATTTTATCTTTTAACTTTCCAGGTGTTCCTTGATCAATCACTACTCCTTTGTCTATTATCGCCAAGCGATCGGCTAAAGCATCAATTTCTTCGAGATAATGACTAGTAATAAGCACTGTTGTTCCTGCTTGCTTCAATTCTCGTAAAAAATTCCACAACACCATTCGGCTTTCTATATCTAATCCTACCGTTGGTTCATCTAATACTAAAACTTCTGGCTGATGTAATAACCCTGCTGCTAAATCTAACCGCTTGCGAATTCCCCCAGAATAAGTGCCAGTTTTTTTGTTAATGTAGTCGGTCAGTCCTAAAACTTCTACTAGTTGAGGAATTCTAGTTTTCTTAACCTTGCCAGGAAGATGATAGAGTGCAGCTTGTAGCTCTAGTAATTCTCGACCTGTAAGTACTTTATCAATTGCTACTTCTTGAGCTACGTAGCCTAGGCGGTTTCTGACTGCTTTGGGATTTGCGATCGCAGAAATCCCCCCTACTTCAATTTTTCCTTCATCGGGTTTAGCTAGGGTACATAAACAACGAATGGTGGTAGTTTTACCCGCACCATTGGGACCTAATAAGCCAAAAATTTCCCCTTGATTAACTTTGAAAGAGATATCTTTGACAGCACAGACATCCCCGTAGTTTTTTCGTAAATTTTCAATTAGAACGGCAACAGCCATATTATCTACTAGTCATTTAACATTTAACATTTAACATCTATCACTACAGTGTGGTGTTCCATAGTTAATGATCGATATCTAATGTTTTAAGTTTATTGTAATGATATTTCATATTTCATTACTGTTAAAATCCGCCGTTAAAGTCAAAGATTTCTAACGGCGGGAGAGTATTAGGAAGAATATCTGGCTTTAATCATTTTGTTTAATGCCAAAAGCATTAAAAGAGTGATTGTCAGAATATAGGGATTTACAGATGGCTCTGGAATACTTGCGATTTCGCCATTATTAGGGTTAACAGTTGGCTGTCCAATGACTATGTCAGGAATAATTCCTGGCGGGTTATTTAAGTCATCTGTAGGAGAGGAAAGCAAAGGAGTAGAATCGCCAAACAACGATAAGGATTCACCATTACTCTGGGCTATGGTTGAGGAAGATTGACTATCGGAATTTAAAGCCACTAAAGCAATAATCAGCACAGTAAATCCGATTCCTCCTAAAGTTGCATATAGAGCAGTCTCCTCTGATTCATCCAAAGTGACTATTACTTCTGGATTATTAAACAAAGTAATAGCACCAGCATTTCCTTCAATAAATGATTTGATATAAGATTCCCCTTCTAGAGTATTACCATCCAAAGTATCTAGTTTTGGATTGATCTTAAGAGAAGGACGATTAAATTCTCCTGGGATATCTGTATAAGGATTACTAAGAATTTTATAGAGAGCAAAATTTGTATTTTCGTAATTATTGCTTTCTAAGGTTGCAACTGCATAACGAAACTGCTGAAGATGAAAAGCTGTTTCTATTGAATTTAAGCCATATTCAGTGATTTTAGCTTCAATATTAGGTATTTTTTGAGCTTCTTCTAGTATGGTTCTTCCGTAAGCGGTTTTTAGTCCAATCATCCCTTCTCGAAGATTGAGACTATTTTTATTTTGGGTTACAGAAGTGGAGTTGAAGTTACTAACAATTTCGTATAACTCTTTAGAACTAACTGGTTCTAAAACTCCAATACCAGAATATTCATAACGGTCTAGGATATAGGGACTAGCATTCACCCAAAAAGAATCAGAAGTTACCGAGGAAATATCTTTAGCTGAAGGATAGTACTTCAGGAAATTTTGGTAATTTTCTAAACCCCCTGAAGCTTTCAGAATTAGGTCTTGATAAGTAGTTCCAGAATTTTCTAGAATAATTTTTTGGAGTAATGCTGCTGTCTTATTACACTTGGTACCGAAACCCACAGAACATCCCTGTATTCCCCTCATGTTACCTAGGGGCTGTCCTTGGAGTTGGTATTCGATGAGATGTCCTTCTAAACCTGGTTGAATGCCTCTTCCTAGACGTAATTGGGCAACAGCAGATTGAGTTGCAGAAAACAAAGTAGTTAGGAAAAGGGAGAAAGCGAGAAAGTTTAAGTTATTGTTAAATCCTGCAATGAGGTTAGTCTTGACCATCTATAATTCGTGGGAGATTAATTGTGAATATCCGTACTTAGCGGAATGTTAAGAGACAAGCCAGTACCACGCATATCCCCACGCAAAGGATGATATACCGCTATGGTTGCTGCTGGCTCATCTATGGCATAAGTACGCTCGCTAGATGGCTTGATACGACCATCTACGATTCTTTGGTAAAATTCTTGGAAATAACGCCTAATGCCCGAATGATAGGGTTTGGGTATCTCTGTGTAGAAACCGATCATCTCTAAAAAAAGATCAGTAGCTGCGTTTTGTTGTCCGATAATAAATTTTCCTTCCTCAAGAAAAGTAGAAACAACTAAAACTTGATCGAGTTTCTTGACTTTAAAAATAGTGTATTGACGATTGGGATTATCTGGATCTTCTACCAAACATCCATAACTACCATTACCAAGATTAGTTAATCCTAGTTTTTGATAGAGTTCTAACTCTTCTGGAGTCAAAACATTGTCTTTGGCATCTTCTAAAGTTCTTACTGGAGGAGGTGCATCGGTATTCTGTTGTCCGACATATTCCCTACTAGAAAAGTTGGAGCAAATATTCTGATTAATTTCTTCAATAACAGAATCGTTTGGCAAAACAGCAGTTTGCCCTCTGGAATATTGATTAGGCAAACAAAAGAAAGCAGCAATCGTTAACAAAAGGCGAGCTTTCATAAACTTTTTTCAGTAAATATACGTAAGAGGTTTTAAGGAGAGTTAAGTAAGTTTAAGTTAACTATACTTAAGTGCTTAAATAAAAATTATATATGCTTTTTATTAAATCAGTAATCACTCGTATGTATGAATCAGTAATCACCCTGATAAAGCTTTTTAAGACAGGAGTTTTTAGCTAAAAACTCTTAGATATAGCTAAAAACAAGAAATGAGTCAAATATTTTTGTATTAAAACACCCTTTATTGCAAGGGTACAAAGGGATTAAGGTGATGCTATTCGATTAACAATTATTGTTTGAGAGTCAAGGAAAGGTAAAAGACCATTTTATCTAGCTTTTGCCTTCCTGGATTCAATTTTGCTAACTTTTCCTTTCTCTGTCTATGAGGCTTAAATACTTAAGAAAAATCATTTTCATCTTTTTAGGTTGACACTAACTACTAACTACTACTTGTATCAACTAGGTAATCAATTTTGTATTACTACTTATTTACTTAATAGTTTCATTAGTAGTCAAAGCCATAGCGACTCCTAACAAAAGAATCAAACCCCCCAAAACTACTCCCATAGAAGGAGATTCCTTGAGAAAAATCCAGGCTAAACTACTAGAACCTACGGGTTCAATTAAAATACAGAGAGTTACTATTGTGGGAGATAACCATCGTAAAGCCCAGTTAAAGCTAGTATGACCTATGATTTGAGAAAATATAGCCATTAATAAGCCATAAAGATAAACTTGTTTGGGATATCCTTGATAATTAGCACCTAATAGTAGAGGAAGGGGTAGCAAAATTAGTGCTGCGCTGGAATATGCGATCGCGATATAACTAGCTAGACTAAGTCCTTGTTTTTGAGCTTTTCTGCCACATAATATGTATAGACTAGCCATTATTGCCCCAATCAAGGCTAAAATAGCACCTAATACTGAGTTATGATCGGCATTAACAGTATTGCTTTCAGCTACAGCAATTATTACACTACCTAATAAAGCAATAGTAAGTGCGATCGCAGTTTTGTAAGATAACTTTTCTTTGAACCACCATCGAGCCAACAAAGCTACCCATACCGGGTTAGTTGTCACCAACGTAGTAGAAGCAGCTACAGAAATAAAAGCTAAAGAACTAATCCAAGTAGCAAAATGGAATCCCAGGCAAATGCCAGCAGCGATCGCAAAATAATAAGTCTGATTACCAACTTTTAGGTATTTTATTTTACGCCAAGTGGGTAGTAAAATCAGAGCGGAGATAACTAAACGAAAAGCAGCCAAGAATAAACTAAAACCAATAGTATAGTTATCCGCTGCATCCATTGCCAATCGAATAAAGATAGCAGCAGCAGAAACAGATACAATACCAATAATTAAAACTATAGTAATTTGCCATATTTTAGGCTGCATTGCTCAACTATCCATAATTAATATATGTCTAAACTTCCCCCTTTAAATACTGACACTATCTGGACAATTTTAAACGAAGAAATTGAGGACAATATTGTCAATCAGCTAGTCTGGTACTATTTAGGCTATCGTTATGATGAATCTAGTCAAAGTTGGGATACCTCTGGCGTAGCAGCAGATTGGAAAGAAGCTTATCCTGAACCACCAGATTTTATTGAAAATCGACCACCTACAGTAAAATTAACTCGTTCTATTCCTAAAACCAATAAACAATTACTCAAGGAAAAATTAGGATTTAAAGGCTACAAAGTTGGGGAATTTACTCCTAGACATACTCGCCGTGCTACGGCTGCTAATTGGTTACTAAGTTATATGGTGACTCATGAGTTAGAAGATTAAAGATAATGTCAATTATTTACTGTTAAAAAATACTTTAATTCCTGGTTGTTCAAAGAATTAATGAAATGTAGCTTCAATAAATTGTGACTAATAAAATAAGCATAGCTGCTATTGAGAAACATCTGATAATCATCATTATCAGTTAAATAGTTTTGCATAAATGCTAGAGTCATAGCTTGAAAATAATCTTTATATATCTGGGCTTGAAAATTAGTTTTTGACACATTTTTATTTTCTTTATAACTTCCTTCAGTTGTGTAACTATGCCCACCTTTTTCAATTAATAGTAAATGTTTTTCTGCTTGTTCTAACCAAGTAAAAGGAATTATTTGCTCTATTAAAGCAGGAGTTACAAAGTCTTTAGTGCCAGAAACTAAAGTGGTAGGAATATTGACTTTACTCAACCCTTCTTGACCAAATACACTACTAATTGTTGGGTTAATGGCGAATACTGCTTTGACTCTTGAATCAGCTAATTGGTACTCATGATTATTCTCTAATTTTAGAGCGATACACTGAATTAGTAGAGAGAAATTATATAATTTTTTTTGTTTTGATTCACCCTCGCAATGTTGTTCGAGGTAGGACAAATTAAGTTCGGCACCAGCCAAAGCTAGTGCTGCATATCCCCCAAAAGAATGACCAATTACTCCTACTTGTTCTAAATTTAAACTGCCATTATCAATAGATTTATTTGATTCTATTTTATCCAATTCATCTAATAAAAAAGAAATATCAATCGGGCGGTTAACAAACTCTTGAGCTTCCATTATTTCTCGATTAATTCCTTTGAGAAATTTCTCCATTTGTGCGCGATCGCTACCCGAATGACTGACTGTTATTACCCCAAATCCATAACTTGCTAAATGTTTTGCTAAGTAAGCAAAATTATTACCATTTGCCCCTAAACCCGGAGAAATAACAATTAGAGGAATAGAGTTAGGAGTTTGAGGACGATAAAGTTCGGCAGAAAAAATGCGATCACGTTTAGAATCATGAAACACTAAATTTTCTTTTTTCCAACTGAAATCCCCTGATTTTCTAAGATCTGGATATTGTTTAAAATTAATTTTTACTCCTTTTTGTGCTGCTATAGTTGCTTGTTCTTTTATTTCTGCGATCGCAACATTACTATGTTTAATTAATTTACTAAAAGTGTTAATAAATTTAAGACTATTTTCTCCATTAATATACATAGTTTCACTAGGAAAATGATGTAAAAAATTAATCAAAGTTAAGCCATCAGGTTCACTAGCAGCTAAAATCAAAGCCGATCTTAAAGCATAGAAACCATTTTGAGTAAAACTAGGCTGAATTAGTTCTCCCAAAGTCTTCAGTATTTGTTGACCAACAGAAGTATTTAAAAAACGATAAAGTCTAACACTATCTATTTTTATAGGATGAGCTAGTATTTTTTGTAGTTTTTTTGCATCTTGATCCTCAATAAATTTCAGATAAAACCCTAAATTGCGATCTATTTTCCCTGTTTTGGCATAGATTTCTAAAGATTGACAAGGAAGAGAAAACTCTAGTAAATTGTATCTAAAAGAAATCTTTTCTGCTGCTAAGGTTTTGGGTGTTTTCCAAAGCCATATTACACTACTAAATATAGATATCAATAAATAATAATAAAATCTTTTTTTCATGTTGCACCAAGTATTAAAAATCTAAGAAAAATTTTTAAAATTTAATAGCATATAGTAAAACTACAATCAAAGCATGGTGATTTAACTTAATTTATAAAATATAATTATGTAAGGTAAATTGACTAATTTACCTTACATAATGATTCTGTTTTATTTAAAATTACGATTGTTATCGTAAGTAAATCATAGAAAAATTCTGGTGCAAGCAAAATACTCGCACTTTCTGACAAATGATTGAGCGCAACTATATATTGATAAGTATTAATTAAATAGTTCCCAAATTTTTAGTTTTCATGTCACAAACACAAATAAAATATTTGCGTAGTATATTAACTCTCAGAAAAATAACTAGTTTGTTCTCAATCCTTTGGGATTTAGCTATTATTGGATGCTATAAAACAGCTAAAAAAATATTATGACTGTTACGAAAACATTAAGTTTTAAAAATTAATAATCAAACATTTAGTCATCATATTTTTCCAAACTTTAGGTTAACGCTCAATAAAAAGAGCATTCCGAATTCCGTCACGTCACAAAATCGTTCTCAAACCGAGACTGCCAATGATAATCAAAGGGCTAACTTAAATAATTATTTCAACTAATTGAAACTATTTTTCTCCCCTCTCCAGAAAAGTGTTAGTATAGGGTTCGAGAATTAACAGATTAACGATTTAAGTTTTCATTCAGTATCTAAAGGTCTTTTCCGTAAAGTATTGAGCTATTTCTTGGACAATAATCCGAATCTCTCTAAACACAACAACCATTGAGAGGACAACTAAAATATGTCAATTTATGTAGGTAACTTATCTTACGAAGTCGATCAAGGCGACTTAACTGAAGTTTTTACTGAATATGGAACTGTCAAAAGGGTTCATATTCCTACAGATCGTGAAACAGGGCGAGTCAGAGGATTTGCATTTGTGGAACTGGAATCTGAAGCCGATGAAGATAAAGCCATTGAAGCTTTAGATGGAGCAGAATGGATGGATCGTACACTCAAAATCAACAAAGCTAAACCCCGCGAGAACAGAAGTTCCTTTGGCGGTGGTCGTCGCAATAACCGCTTCTAAACTTTTCTGTAAAGAAAATTTTAGAAGCAACTGCTAGCCAGTTTTTATAGCTTTATACATTTGGGTTAGGACAAGTTATTAATCTATCTACTACCTAACTTAAACTTGTAAAGCTATATTTTATTGAACTGTGGTTACTTTATTGCTGTTCCAGTTAATATTTTAACCAACCAGTAATCTTTTAATTCTTCACTAATAACTTGTATTAAATTTTCCCAAGAAACATCTAAATCTTTGTTTTCTATAGCAACTAATAAACTATAAAGTAGCTCGAAGTTAATTCTATTTTCTTTATCCATTATGATAAATTTGCCATGCTTAGTATAATTTAGCTTGGCTATTTCGTCTTTGCCTGATTTTCCCGAAATTTTATCTTGTCGGCAATCTCTCAATAATCGGAAAGTAATATTCTTATTATTAATTACTAATTCATTATGATTTTTGATTCTGAAGGTAAAAGCACTACTCCCGATTTCAAGAAATCCAATACATACTGTTTGCTTTTCATTTTTGATTATTAGATGTTCGGGAAGTTTATTTTTCCCTAGTAGTAAATGATCTATTTCCAAAGAATATTCAGTTTTGAAAGCTTCTACAATTTTTCTCAACTTTCCTACATCATCATGGTCAGTAATAATTTTGGGTTTTTGATATTCGTTGAGTAAGATTTGTGTGGTTTCTTCAATATATTTTTTGATGGGGTCTATAGGTGGGGGAGGAAAAATAGGAGGGATTATAGGTGGGTTTTTACCATTATTAGAAGGATTAAACTCACTGATAACTTCAGATATCTTAGTGAAAATTTCTTTATAAGATACTAATTGTTTTTCTATTTCTTCTAATCTTTGACTTAAGCTACTATCATCGAGCTTAATAATCTTTGTTTCTGTCTCGTCTTTAATCTTCTTTGGTAAAGCAATTTTATTTACTTTATGCCGATAATAATCCGCAGCACGGTTTAAGATAGAACGAATCGAGTTACACTCTAAAATATCTTGTAATTCTGATTTAGTAAAAAATTGTTCTACTTTTGCTTTTGCCAAACGCATCATTAAATGGGTTTTACCCATCCCTGGTTCACCAGTAACTACTACTCCTTTACTTTGGTTATTGTGATCGCTTTTGATATCATTAACAGCTAAAATCAGAGTCTGAAATTGCTCTTGATAAATAGAACTTAAATCGAGGTGATGTTGAAAGGGATTATCGACTCGATTACTATTAAAAGGATTGGCTTTTTGAGATTGAGGAATAGTAGTTATAGGGGTCATGATTTTACAATATAGTTGATAGGTGAATTCAGCATCATATCTAGCATGGTGAGCCATACTAGAATTAAAGTATTTATTTCTAACTTTAATATTTAGTTGTTTACTGAGATTTTCCAAAGAATAACTAGTTGACTTGGGTAAAAATTTTTGTGCTAATTGATAAGTGCAAATATATTTGAGTTTGTTTGCCTTAATACCAACCTTTTTATAAGATTTTTTGAGAACTTGTAAATCATGTTTTGCATTGTGAAATATAACTACTCGATGATTTGCTAAATTGTTAAAATCTCCTAGTATTTCTTTTAAAGGTTTTTTATTTAATGTAATTCTATAATTGTCAGGATATTCTTCAGAAAAAGCTTCATATTCTAACTTTCCATTGCAGTCAATGACAGCTATTTCACGTAATTCATTTTTCCCTTCCGTGTCAACAACTATAAAATTTTTTGACGGTTGCATATTAGGGGAAATTCAACCCTGATTAATTATTAATTCCAATTTCCCATAACCGCTCAAACTAAGTCAACCAAGTTTTTACGGAAGTTTCCTAATAGGTAAGTTCAACGAGTACGAAGGTAAATTCTTTAAATCCAGTTACATTTCTTAATCGACTAATAAGCGGTATGCCCAAAAGGATTCCCTAACAACACCATCTAGTTTTCACAACTTAAATAATATCGCCATAACATTCAAGAAAGATTACAAAATAGATTCAAGTTCTTGATAACTCATAAAATAGTAGTAGAAGTTAATAGTTTATGAAATGGGAGTTCGAGTATGTATAAAAACATCTTAGTTGCTATAGACGACAGCGAACTCAGCCGAGAAGCATTTGAACAGGCTTTATCATTAGCCAAAACTTTTGGTGCTAATCTCCATTTACTTCATGTATTATCTCCTTTACAAGTAGAATATCAGGATACAGCTTCTTTGGCTTTTAGTGGTGTTTATTATCCCGACACTTTCTATGAAGTTATTAAGGAAAGGTGGGAAGATTTAGAAACAACAGGATTAGACTTTTTAAAATCCCTTTATCAACAAGCAACTCAAGCAGGAGTGACTACAGAATTTACCCAACAAATTGGTCAAATAGATCAAGCAATTGTGGATTTTGCTAAAACTCAACATCCTGATTTGTTGGTTGTAGGAAGTCATGGAAGAAAAGGTTTAAATGAATTCTTCCTTGGTAGTATCAGCAACTATGTTTCTCATCATGTTCCTTGTCCAGTTTTATTAGTTCATCACCAAGAAAAATCTGAGATAAACAAACCTAAAGTAGCAGTTTCGGCAAGTACCTAAAAACAATTGGGTGCTATCGTTTGGCTCGAATTCCCAAAATTCCTAAAGTTATAAATATAACTATGATTACTCTTAAATAATTGTGCCAATTTGGTTCTAAATCTCCTAAATAGTGAGAACCAAGATATATTGTGTGGAGTACTCCTAGAATTAAAGCAGGAAGGGATAAAAGGTGGATTTTTCGCCAGAATTTCCCCAGAAATTGTTGTGAGCGATCGCTGCTAGTTAATGCTGCTGGTGTAATCAATACAATAGCTGCTATTCCAGCGATTAAACCCCATTTGTGAGAAGAAAGCATAAAAGATATGGCTTGGGGTTGCCAATTAAGAGAATGGTCTAATTGATGTAAAGTATGTGCGATCGCCAAAACATAAGCACCAACCCCAATTAAACGACGATACTCTAATAAACCTTTCCACCAAGCACTTATGGGACGGGCAACTAAAGCCAACATCAACAAAATTAATGCCCCATGACCTGTATAATCAATCATGGCTTGAGTCCGTAAGAGAGTTAGAATTCCAATAATTAAGGTTATCCAACCTCCCAAACGGAACAATTGACTGCGTTTATCTGCGCTAATACGAGATGCAGAAATTCCAACTCCTACCATTGTGGGTATTGTGCCTAGTCCAAAAGCTAACATAGTAGCTGCACCGCGCCAAATATTAGCAGTTTCAGCCGATTTAACTTGAGCAATATATAAAAAACCGCAGGGAATTAAACCCCAACATAACCCCAAAATTACGGGAG
>JAAUYH010115764.1_pt1 | contig 14230 bp, 6 predicted proteins | sample 7278061 | NCBI WGS metagenome assembly JAAUYH01 (sample SAMN14350203, study PRJNA611818) | marine sediment metagenome | isolation source: surface marine sediment (0.6m) | place: French Polynesia: Moorea | collected 2018-08
CACAAAAGGCGATTGATAATTTGACGATAGTCGTTGAATCTGATTGGAGCTCGGCTTCCTATTTTTACAGCCTTCTTGCCCTAAGTGAAATTGGCGCCAAGATCTCTATTTCTTCCTTTAATAAAAAGAGCCTTCAGGGAGACTCTTGTTTAGCCGAAATCTACAACTATTTTGGAGTGAAGACCGAATTTAAGGATCATTCGGTAGTCTTAACAAAGGAGAAAAATCATAATTCTCAAACTTTGATTCTTGATTTGGTAAATGCTCCAGATATTGCACAAACCATAGCAGTGACCTGCTTCGGACTAGGTATGGTTTGTAAACTTAAAGGCTTACATACATTGAAGATCAAAGAGACCGATCGGTTGGTGGCATTGCAAAATGAGTTAAGAAAGCTAGGGGCTGAAATTACTATCACTGAAAACAGCCTGCATCTTAAAGAGTCATCTGGAATAAACTCGAATGTAACCATTGACACCTACAATGACCATAGAATGGCCATGGCGTTCGCACCTCTCGCATTGAAAGTACCAATAACCATTAATGATGCAGAGGTAGTCACAAAATCGTATATTCGCTTTTGGGAAGACCTGGAAGCTTGTATAGGATAAAATTATATGGATAACCTAAAGTATCGAATAGTACTTTCCTTTTTTCTTTTACTGTGTGCAAATTCACTTGCGCAAGAACTACCTCCTGTTCAGAATTTTACTCCAGTTGATTATAAAGCAGAAAATCAAAACTGGAATATTTCACAATCGCAAGATAAGCTCATTTATGTAGCAAATAATAAAGGTTTGTTGGAATATAATGGTGCAAATTGGACCTTGTATCCTACACCCAATGAAACCATAATGAGGTCGGTTACAGCTATTGGTAGCAAGATTTATACAGGAAGTTATATGGAATTTGGCTATTGGCAAAAAAATGAACTGGGTGTTCTTGAATATACTTCCTTATCGACAGATATGGGTATAGACTTAATTGAAGATGAAGAGTTCTGGAATATTATCGGGGTGGATGATTATGTGATTTTTCAGTCGCTTGACAGAATTTACATATACAATGCCTTAAGTAACTCGGTAAACACGATTACCTCCGAACAAAGAATTATCAATGTGTATGACGTCGAGGGCAGCATCTATTTTCAAAGAATTGATAAAGGGATTTTCAAAATAGAAAATGGAAGAGATATACTATTCTTAGACAATGAAGTCGTCAAAAATAATGAGGTTGTTAATATCTTTTCTATAAGGAATGCATTGATATTGGTCACACGTGATAATGGTATTTTCAGTTATGACAAAGGAATATTGCGTGAATGGCAGAAGGCACTAAATAATCGCTTGCAAAATGTTAGCGTTTACAGTGCAAGCCAATTGAGAAATGATGATTTCCTTCTGGGTACCATCGCTGATGGTCTCATTTACATAGATCAAAATAGCAATGTATCATATGAAATTAACCAAGGTAATGGTTTATTAAATAATACAGTCTTATCTGTTTTTGAAGACACAGACAACACGATTTGGCTCGCTCTTGACAATGGCATTAGTTATATAAATAGTGATGCTCCTTTTAAAATCTACAAAGACCAAAAAGGGCTATTGGGCAGTGTATATACATCCGCAATTTTTGGTGATAATCTTTATTTTGGTACCAACCAGGGTCTTTTTTATAGACCTTTCTTGGGGAGCGACGAATTTACATTTATTAGAGGTACCGAGGGACAGGTATGGAGCCTTAAAGCCATTAATAATGAACTATTTTGTGGACACCACAGGGGAACATTTGTTATCAACGAAGATAATGCCAAGAAAGTTTCAAATACGCAAGGTACATGGAGTATTGAAATGGTAGATCAGCAACCGGATCTGCTAATCCAAGGAAATTATGATGGCCTCTATATTCTGGAAAGATCAAATGGCAACTGGGAGGTTAGAAATAAGATTCTGGGATTTAATAACTCCTCAAGATATTTAGAGTTACTGGGTAATTTAATTTTTGTAAACCATGAATACAAAGGCGTCTTTAAAATAGAAATTGACGATTCGTTTACTAAAGCAAAGAATGTAGTTATTGATACCTTGCTCAAAGGTGCGAATTCTGCACTTGTAAAACACAAAGGGGCTATTTTGTTTGCGTTTCGGGAAGGAGTACTAAAATACAACAGTACAGAGAAAAGATTTATTAAAGACAGTCTGTTAAGTACTATTTATACGAAAGATAGCTATATCTCAGGAAGAATTTTATCAGAGAAGGGCAACGATCGATTCTGGTTATTTTCAAAAGATAATTTGACCTTAGTAGCTCCCGGAGAGTTGGCCAATGTTCCTAAATTTATTACCATTCCACTGACCCATGAAGAGCGAAATAATGTTGTCGAATATGAAAATATTATAGCTACTGAAACTGAAGAGAAATATGTGCTTGGTACAAGTTCAGGGTATATTATTTTAGACCTTAATAAAATAGAGGCAAAAGAATTTATGGTCTATCTAGATAAAGTTGATAACGGAATCAAAAAAGACCGCAGCGCTTCTAAAAACCTATTAGATAAGAATCACAAGGGTGATTTTAAAAGTTATGAGAATACCTTGGGCATTTCCTATTTCACTCCCAGTTATAATAAATATTTAAGACCAACTTATCAATTTAGACTTCTAGGTATATATGATGACTGGAGTCAATGGTCACAAGAATCGTCAGTATTTTTTGAGAATTTACCCTACGGAGATTATACATTTGATGTACGTGCCAAAATAGGAAATGAGGTGTCACAGAATATCGCATCTTATGATTTTACCATTGCGAAGCCCTGGTATATTACAAATGTAATGCTTGCTGTTTATGCGTTCGGAATTCTGTTGTTTTCTGTTTTTATGCACAATGTCTATAAAAGGCATTATCGCAAAGAACAACTGAAGTTAATAGAAAGAAACAGAAGGGAATTAGAGTTTGCCAAAGTACAGAATGAGAAGAAAATAATTCAGATCAGAAGTGAAAAGCTAGAAAAAGAATTCAAGTCTAAAAGTAAAGAGCTGGCCGCATCCACAATGAGTATTGTTAAGAAGAATGAATTATTAGCCCAAATTAAGGATAGATTACTGCGGCTGAACAATAGTAAAGAAGCCCTAGAACCTGTTATTCAAGTGATCGACAGGAATTTGAATCATAATGACAACTGGGAGTTCTTTAAAGAAGCCTTTGATAACGCCGATAGTGAATTTTTTAAAACACTGAAAGAAGTCCATCCAAATCTATCACCAAATGACCTAAAGCTATGCGCTTACTTAAGATTAAATTTATCATCAAAAGAAATTGCTCCAATGTTTAATATTTCGGCAAGGAGTGTTGAAATTAAACGTTACAGGCTAAGAAAAAAAATGCGACTGTCAAGCAACCAGAACTTAACAAATTATATTCTCAGCCTTTAATTCCTCTACAAAAACCTAATGAGACCTCAACATTGCCTCTACAAACATGATGATTAATTAAATACGAACGAATTTTTGTTCTTAGTAGGAATTTGGTATTCTAAAGTTAATTTTAATATTAATGTCATAAAAAGTGTTATAAATTTTTATGATGTATACTTTTTGTAGCGGTACTTTTTATTGATTTCGTAATTATTCGAAATAATTTTATTACTTCAAACAAACATACCTTCAGTAGAACCCAGTCTTCATTTAATTAAACCCCTGACCCTTTATTCTCTACTAAAAGGTTTTTGTCTCAAGTACCAAAGAATTAAAAACGAATACAATGAAAAACAATCTTCTAAGAATTTTCTTTATGCTATGTACAGCAATAATGTTTGCTCAAGCAAATAAAGTTGAAATTGTAAAGAATTCTGACGGAATGAAACTCGTAGTTGACGGGAGAGACTTCATGATTAATGGTATGAATTGGGATTATGTACCTATTGGTACGGATGTAACGAATGCCAATTTTTACGAACAGCCTGATGATATTATCAAAGCAGGCCTTGATCATGAAATGGGACTCTTAAAGAACATGAACGTCAATAATATTAGACAATATGTAGGTGTCCCAAAAAAGTGGGTGACCTACATTTATGAAGAGTATGGAATTTATACCCTACTGAACCATCAATTTGGTCGCTATGGATTAACTATCGACGGTGTTTGGACTCCCGTTACAGACTACTCTGATAAAAGAACCCAAGAGTTATTAATGTCTGAGATGATTCAACTCGTGAAAGACTACAAAGATGTCCCAGGTATCTTGATGTATATGATGGGTAATGAGAATAACTACGGACTTTTTTGGCAAGGTGCGGAAACTGAAGATTTTCCTGAAGGAGAAGAACAAAAAAGAGCGGTGGGAGAACGGCGAGGAAGACCCATGTATCGACTGATGAATGAAGTAGCAATAAAAATGAAAGAAATGGATGCGAACCATCCGGTCTCAATATGTAATGGCGATGTATTATTCATTGATATTATTGCAGAAGAATGTAAGGATGTTGATGTTTATGGTGCCAACACCTACAGAGGAGAATCGTTCGGAGATTTCTTCCAGGTCGTAAAAGATCAATTGGATATGGCTCTGATGTTCACTGAATTCGGTGCAGACGCATATAACGCATTAACAGATAAAGAAGATCAATACTGGCAGACGCACTATAATTTATTGAACTGGAAGGAAATCTATCAGAATGCGGCGGGATTAGGAAAAGTTGGTAACTCGATCGGAGGTTTTACATTTCAATTTAGTGATGGATGGTGGAAATTAGGTTTTGATGATAGAAAAGATGCCGATACGCACGAGACCGGAGCTTCCTGGAGTAACGGCGGTTATTACCATGATACCAAAGACGGCTCCAATAACATGAATGAAGAATGGTTTGGTATTTGCGCAAAAGGCCCTACCGATGTAAACGGATTGTATGAATTGTACCCTCGAGCTTCCTATTATGCATTGAAAGAGGCGCATGCCATAAATCCCTACCAGGAGGGAATCACTTCAGATTTTATAGATCATTATTTCGATAAAATTCAAATAATGGATGCTGTTCTAAAAGCAAGAGGCGATAAGGCAGCTTTAGACGCAAAAAGTGGAAGTGGCGCAAAAATTCGTTTGAGCCAATTAAGAGCGGAAATGACAGGCTATTATACTGGTGGAAAGTTGTTAACTACCCCAGAGACTGCAGACCCTAATGCCAATGTTTTTCCTGATGAGCAAGGTTTTGATCACATGCAGTCCTTCTATGTTGGGGTAGAAGGTAATCCCGCACCTAATGTAAAAGCCAATGTAAATTTTAATATTTTAGGAAATGTTGCCGAGAATCCAATCGATCAGATTTTCTATGAAGATGTTGGTAGACGTATAACGGTGCAAGGAGCTGAAGCAAATAGCGAAGAAGACATAATTGTTAATGATCCACAGAGAGTTAGACTATACCAAGCTGAGTTTGAATGGAAAAACAAACTGGCAGACATTAAATGGTTTTATAGAACCGGTCATTATCATTGGGGATACGAAGGTGATTTCTTTGGGTTATATCCTGAGGCGAATTATGGACCTAACCTAGACATCTACAAAGGAGAAATACAAGGAACTGAGGTACATGGTAAAGGCAAGTTAAAAGGATTGGCTGCTGCGTTTGGTCGCCAGTTATGGTGGGGAGCAAACCCTACAGCTTTACTTAAGTACCAGAAAGAAATACATGGTTTTGAGGTCACCGGTATCTATCATAGAGATTTTGAACAGGATATAGAACTAGATGAAAATGGAAATCGCGTATTGGATAATAATTTAGTTCGAAGCCGTGTAATTCCTGCCTGGCCTATAGAGCGCGCTACAGTAGTTGTAGAAAAGGAGTTAGGTCATTTTGGTTTTACTGTTGGAGGTATTTGGGGCGGTAGTCCGTTAAATGGTATTGGCTATCAGGACGTAAGGGGTGAGCCAGGTAATTATATCGTGTATCAAGACAGAATTAATTCTGATGATAATTGGGGTGCCAAAGCGAAAATCACCTATTCTAAAGGTAAATTTAATTGGTACGCCTTAGGAGCTACTGCTGGGTTGGTTGCCAATGGTGGCGTAGACCAAACTCAAAATTTTTCCGGATGGAAATTAAAAGATAACGGAAGTGGAAATCAAAATAGTTTCTTGACAGGTTTTACCTATACTATTGGAGATTTACAAATTGCTCCGAACTTTTTATGGCAGGAGCCTTTAGTAAAGCCAATTCCATTAGACGCTACAGGTCCTGCTGCACCAAGAAATTTTATCGATGACCCGTTTGCTGTAAGAGCAAATCGTAAAACTACTGCTGGAGAGATCATATTGACTTTTGACCCTACACCGGGTTCATGGTTTTATGCCTGGGACAATGACCGCGCTGAAGATGCAAAGTTTGCCTTTAACTTAGGGTATGTATATCGTCATTTTCCAACTGCTCAAGATGCACATGTTGGTTTTCAAGCTGATGGAAGCTTTTTGATTTTTCCTAATTCCGCTCCCGCGAAGGATCTATGGGAGGTTCATTCACGAATGGTATCTAAAATAAGTCCTGACTTTAAAATAATAGCCAGTTTATACGGAGGTAACGCCCAAGCACTTGGTAGTGATCCGCGCACCATTGAAAGGTTTGGTATAGATGCTAAATCCATTTATAAAAATTGGCATTTTCAAGGAATGTTTAGAGTAAATGATTGGGGACCTTATGATTACCACCGTGATTTTAACTTAACCTTTCCCTTACAAATGGCATTAGACATATCCACTACCGTAGGTAAACCAGATTGGTTCATTTTACCTGATACGAGAATTGGTATTCGTGGTACCTGGAGATCATTGGATGAATTTTCACCAAGATATGCCCCTAATGCAGTTCCTGAGGGATCTTTTGGGCAGGAACCCATTTTAAGTCCGGTAGGTTTCGATGATGGTCAAGAATGGGAGATCAGAACATACATACACATTAATCTAGGAAAATAAAAACGAGTCAAATGAAAATAGTAAATAATATAAAAGTCAAGTTTCTAGGTATAATCGCTGCGATACTTGTATTGGTGAGTTGTGAAAGAGATATTTCAGACGAGGCTGTTTTTGCAACGTTTTCAAATAACCCTGATATTTACACTGATAATCCAGTGGGTTTGACTGATGAGTTTTTTGTGTCATTTGATCCCGCTCTGGGAGCCAATACTGAAGCCTTTGGAACTGATAATAATGTCGCTTATGAAGGTACTTCTTCTATAAGAATTGATGTACCGGCTCCAGATGATCCAAACGGAAGTTTTGTTGGAGGGATATTTTTAGATAGAGGAGCGGGAAGAAATTTAACTGGATATGATGCACTAACCTTTTGGGCGAGAGGATCGACCACAGCTACAGTTGGGTTGGTCGGTTTCGGAACGGATTTTGAAGAGAATAAATTTGCCGTAGCAGGTCCAAGTATCAGATTATCTACAGATTGGAAAAAATATATTATTCCAATACCTGATCCTTCTAAACTTATTCAAGAAAGAGGAATGTTCGTTTTTTCAGCAGGAGGTTTAGATGTAATTGATAATATACCTAATGGTAATGAAATTGGTTTTACCTTTTGGATGGACGAAATACGATTCGAGAATTTGGGTACGGTAGCGCAATTAAGACCAGCCATTTTTTCTGGACAAGATTTAGCACAACAGACGTTCATTGGGTCAACAAGAGTAATAGGTGGCTTAAGAGCAACTTTTAATGGTCCTACTGGTGAAAATATTACTGTAGGTCCTGCACCAAGTTATTTTAATTTTTCCTCTTCAAATCCTAGTGTTGCTTTTGTTAATGAACTTGGGGAAATTCAAGTTATTGGTGAAGGAACTACAACTATTACTGCTCAACTCGATGATGTTTTAGCAGAAGGGTCTTTAGAATTAACTTCGGGAGGAGAATTACCTTTATCACCAACTCCCACACAGGCAGCGGAAGATGTTAGATCTATCTACAGCGATTCTTATACTTCAGTTACTAATAGTGATTTCAACCCTGGTTTTGGAGGATCAACAACTCAAACTACTGAAGCTAGTTTAAATGGAAATAATGTACAGATTTATGCCAATAATAACTTTACAGGCATTTTGTTTGATAACACGGTTGATGGATCAGAAATGACGCATTTACATGTAGATGTGTACACACAATCACCTGGTACTAGTGTAGAAATTCAAATAAGAGATGTCGGGGCAAATGGAGAGCTTGAAACGAATGTTTTCAATGGTTTCCCTGATGGTGATGATAAAGATTTTAGATTTACTGCTGATGGTTTACAAGTAGGTCAATGGACTTCTTTTGAAATTCCTCTAGGAGGTGATATTGCAACTCAAAAGAACAATTTAGGAGCTCTTATATTAGTTGGAGGTCCAGATTTCATCCTAGATAACATTTACTTCTATAAAGAATAGGTTCGATAACTAAAATTTTAAAAAAAAGAAGATGAACAATTTTAATAATAAAATAAGGGTTAAAGAGTTACTATTTCCTTGTCTCTTATTAATTACTCTGTTTTTCGCAACAGGCTGTGAAACTGATGAAACACAGACAGTTGCCACATTCAATAATTTAGTGGCAGAAGACAATTTTGATGTCGATGGCCAAATTGACACCTCTTTTTGGAACTTTGATATTGGTGATGGTACAGATCAAGGTATCCCTGGATGGGGTAATAACGAACTACAATACTATACAGATAGGTCAGAGAATGTTACTGTTGAAAATGGATTTTTATTGATAACTGCACGAGAAGAAGCTTTTAATGGTGCACAGTATACCTCTGCCAGATTGCAGACTAAAGGAAAAATTCAACAACAGTATGGTCGTTTTGAAGCCCGAATTAGATTGCCTTATGGTAAAGGTATGTTTCCTGCCTTTTGGTTATTAGGTGACGATAGTGATGGTGCCATTTGGCCACAAATAGGTGAGATAGATATTATGGAAAATACTGGTGATAAGCCAACTGAAATTTTTGGAACTATTCATGGGCCGGGGTATTCTGGTGGAGAATCCATTTCAAAAGAATTTACCTTAGAAAATAGCAGGGTAGACACTGAATTTCACGTATATGGCATTGAGTGGGGGCCAAACTACATAAATTATTATTTTGATGATAAGTTGTACAATCAGATTACCCCAGAGGATATAGAAGAAGAAACAGATGGTGAGGGTGAATGGGTTTTTAACGATAGACCATTTTATATTATTATAAACCTTGCGGTTGGAGGTAACCTACCCGGGGCGCCTAATGCAGAAACCGTTTTTCCACAAACCATGATCGTAGATTATGTGCGTGTATATCAATAAAATAGAACAAGCTTAATTTAACTAATAAGAATAATTATGAAAGAATTGATCAAAAAAACTAAAATAGTATGGCTTCTCATTCTTGCCATTTCATTTTTTGGCTGTGAAGATGATGACGATGCCAACTTGCCAGAAATAGTAGCAAGTTTTGTGCAGGCTATTAATGAGGATACCGGGGTGGTAACTTTTATAAATTTATCTGAAAATGCTGACAGTTATACATGGGATTTTGGGGATGGTACAACATCTACCGAAATTAACCCAACAAAGGTGTATCCAACAGGTAACTATACAGTAGTGCTTACAGCAAAAAATACCGCTGGCGCATCGAATACGTTTGAAGACCAAATAGTAATCAACATCCCGTTGCCTATTAATTTCCCTGTTAATTTTGATGATCCTAACGTAAATTATGATGTCACAACATTTAATGGTGCTTCTTTCCAAATTGTAGCTAATCCGGATCCTTCTGGTTCGAATACGAGCGCCTCCAATGTAGGAGCGATTACAAATAGTGGAGCAGCATTCGAAGGTATTTTCTTTAATCTGGGAATGCCTTTAGACTTATCAGGGTTAAAGTCCATTAAGGTCAATTTTTGGTCAAACACACCAATAGATGTGCTATTAAAACTTGAGGAAGGCACTGGTGGTCCCGTAGAAACTACCGCCAGTCACGGCGGAACAGGATGGGAAGAAATTTATTTTACTTTTGATACCTCTAACGCTTTTTCGAGATTCACTATATTTATTGATGGTCCTGGCACGACATCGGGGACCTTCTATTTAGATGATATTTCGCAAATTGACACTGCTGATATTCCTTGTCAGGAGACCGAATTAAAATTCCCTATCGATTTTGATTGTGAAGGTATTGATTACGCGGCTAAGATTGTTGGAAATGTGTCTTTCACAGTAGTAGATAATCCGCAGCAATCCGGTATTAACGATGAAGAAACAAAAGTAGGGCAAATAACCAATTCTGGCGAGCAGTGGGAAAACGCGTTCTTTAACTTAGATGTCCCAATTGATTTTGCGACAGATAAAGGTGTGAAAATGAAGTTATTCTCAGACCAAGCACTGCCTATTCTATTAAAATTTGAAGATGGAACCGAAGCACCTGTTGAGAATGGAGTAACTCACGGAGGTACAGGCTGGGAAGAATTAACATTTGTTTTTGACTCATCGGCATCCTATAATGACATGGTTCTATTTGTTGATGGACCGGGAACTGCTGCAGGAACATTCTATATTGATGATTTAGAGCAAGTATTTATTGAACCAACAGAACCGTTTGACAGTGGTTTATTGGTTAATGGTGATTTTGAAGATGGTGCTACAGGTTGGATTCAAGGAGTTGATGATAATAATCCGGCACCCGTCAAAACAGAAGGGGGTAATAGCTTTTATTCCATAGATATAGCAGCACCGGATCCTAATGGAAACGCATTTACTATAAATTTAAGTCAAAAGTTTGAAATTATGGATGGTAGCTCATATAAGCTAGTCTTTGACGCTTGGTCAGATGGTAACAGGTCTATCATTGCTGGTTTAGGAAGGAGCGGTACGCCAGATTTTGCCAATGTAAATGAGGTTGTAAATATTACCGCAACGAGAACTACCTATGAGCTAACCTTTGACGCTGTACCTGGGGCTGCAGACGGGCGCGTATTATTTGACTTAGCGGCAGAAGCAGGTCAGGTTAATATTGATAATGTAGCTGTATTCTTGGAAAGTGGTTCCGGAGGTGGTTCCAATGCTACCGTGCTTTTAGATTTTGAAAATAATTTGGCTGGAGTGACGGCAGCTGAATTTGAAACCTCAGGCGCATTAGTTGATAATCCTTCTTCAGGAGGCATAAATACAAGTGCAAAAGTATATGAAGCAGCATATACCAGTGGAAACCAGTGGTGGGGAGGTGTAGGATTCGTCTTTGATGCTGGTCTGGATCAGGCAACCACTGTTTATAAAGGAAAATTCTATTCTACGGTAGCGCCGACCAATGTATTATTTCAAGTAGAAGTAGATGGAACGGGTCCTACAGTAGGGCAGGTTCAAGAAATTACCACCGCTAATGAGTGGGTAGAACTCACGTTTACCTTAGAAAATATTCCTGCTGGGGTTAACAGAATTTTGGTTCGTCCAGATGTTGGAAATCAGGACGGTACTAAGCCGAATACGGGTTCTTTGTATATAGATGACATTGCCAAAGTAGATGGCGGCTCCGGTGGCGGAGGTGGTTCCGGAGGTTGTTCCGGAGGCCCAACAACTGATGTGGCTTCATTCCCGGTTGATTTTGAAAATTGTCAAGGGTTCAATGTTTCTTTTGGTTCAAACCAATCACGGGAGATTGTAGACAACCCTGTTTCCGGAGGAATTAACACATCCGATAAGGTGTATCAATTTATTAAATTAGCGGGCGCAGATGGTTTTGGTGGTTTTCAGAATATTTTTGATACGGGAAGTTTTACAAACAACTCCACGATTACCTTTAAGATTTATTCAACGCAGCCCAACCAGGAAGTGCGTTTAGAGATCGTTGCTATTCCTAATGATGGCTCCATTGGTAATCCTGCACCGTATACCCAAACCCTGACAACAGCAAATGAATGGGTGGAAATGTCATTTGATTTATCGGCGAATGGATTCCCGAATGCTTCTGACGAATCAGTATATACCATGTTGGTTGTAAAACCAGGAAATGTAGATCCTGGAACAACACCTGCAGACGTTACTTTTTATATTGATGATTTCAATATTACGCCAAATTAATATTGAATAGTAATTAGTGCATAAGTTCATATTGATAGAAAAGTTGAATAATTAGTTTGTTGATGGGCCGGGATAACACCCGGCCTTTACAACCAAGACTTGAAAATTCGATAGATCCGTTTCTTAAATAATTAAGAAAATGCAACAGCAACCAACCGAAATAAAAATGAATAAATCATATACGGTACTTATTAGTTTGATAGTAGCGTTAGGAGGCTTTTTATTAGGTTTTGACAGTGCGGTATTCTCAGGCTCCGTTAAAGGGATAACTTCTTACTTTAATATGACGGACACAATGCTAGGACTTGCTGGTAGTTGTGTGATTTTAGGGGCAATGTTCGGAAATTTATTAGCAGGCCCACTTTCTGATTATTTTGGACGAAAGAAGATATTGATTCTTATAGCAGCCCTATTTGCCATTTCTGCTACTTGGTCGGCTTTGGCAACCGGTTATATCGAGTTTATTATAGCAAGAATTATTGGTGGCGTTGGCATTGGGGGTGCCATTTTAATTGCTCCCATTTATATCGCAGAGATCGCTCCACCAAAACTCCGAGGAAGTTTGGTCTCCTTTAATCAACTTAATATCGTAATTGGAATATCAGTAGCCTATTTTTCTAATTATTTTCTGGTGAATTATGGCGATGAAAGCTGGCGATGGATGTTAGGGGTAGAAGCCATTCCCGCGGTCATTTATTTTATATCATTATTTACGGTACCAAGAAGCCCGAGATGGTTGATTCAGAAACTAAACAAGGTAAAAGTAGCTCGCAAAATCTTGCAAAAAATTGGAGGCGAAGACTATGCCAAAATTACCTTAGCTGAAATTCAACGAGGTGTTGAAAAGAAAGAAGAGAAAGGTAAGTTGAGCGATCTTTTTAGTAATAAATATGCCACTATTATGATTATAGCATTAGGTATAGCTTTCTTTCAGCAGATTACCGGAATAAATGCAATTTTTTACTATGCTCCTACAATTTTTGAGCAAGCTGGTGGAAGCACAGATTCGTCATTTTTGCAGGCAATTGTCGTAGGTTTAACGAATCTTATATTTACAATAGTGGCAATTTGGTTAATCGATAAATTAGGTAGAAAACCCTTATTGCTCATAGGTACTGGTTTTATGACAATTGCCCTGTTTATGGCTACCTTTGCCTTTAACAATGCTACCTATGATTTCAATGATAAAGCAATAAAGAAGGTGACTGCCGTGCAAATGCAAGAGACTCTGGCAGGTTTTGAAGGCAAATCATTTAATAGTCAGTCTGAATTATTTGGAGCGATAAAAGAAAAACTGAATAACGAACAGTTTGTAGACTTCAAACGCAATCAAATAACCAACTTTATTACTATTAATGCTACCTTGGTTTTAATAGCTATCTTACTATATGTGGCTGCTTTTGCTATTTCATTGGGGCCAGTGATGTGGACTTTAATTTCAGAAGTATTTCCTAGCAAAATCAAGGGGATAGCCATTTCGGTGGTCGGCTTCTTTAATTCATTGGTAAGTTTTTCTGTAACACAGGTTTTTCCATGGGAGCTTTCTAATTTGGGCCCAACAATAACATTTGCAATTTACGCAGCATTATCTTTATTAGCTGTTTTCTTTGTATATAAGTATGTAATTGAAACTAAAGGCAAGACTTTAGAACAAGTCGAAGAATTATTAATAAGAACATAAAATTTTAAGAAAAAAAGTGATTAATGACTTAGAATTAATGGAAGAAGAGCGTACCATAATCAATACAACTAGTGCTATTGAACAGATCCAAATTCAAAATGAAAACTTCTATAAGATTTCGAATAGTGATGCGATGCGTCCATTTTTTATGAGTATCGTTAGTGATTCCGATCACTGGATGTTCATTTCAAGCAATGGAGGCCTGACAGCAGGTCGTAAAAATTCGGAATTTTCATTGTTTCCTTATTACACGGATGATAAAATCACCGAGTCGGTAGAAATAACAGGTAGTAAATCTATTTTTCAAGTAAAAAAGAATGGCAAGGTCCACGTATGGGAACCATTTTCTGATCGTTATGAAGGTTATTATGAAATTACAAGAAACTTATATAAGAGCAGCTATGGGAGCAAAGTATTATTTGAAGAAATAAATCATGATTTGGAACTCACTTTTAGATACCAATG
>JAAUYH010116794.1_pt1 | contig 14230 bp, 12 predicted proteins | sample 7278061 | NCBI WGS metagenome assembly JAAUYH01 (sample SAMN14350203, study PRJNA611818) | marine sediment metagenome | isolation source: surface marine sediment (0.6m) | place: French Polynesia: Moorea | collected 2018-08
TAACGCGATCGATTGTAAGACCATAAAAGCAAAGATAAATCCCAATCCTCGAAATAAGACAAAACCCATTTCACCCAGAAAAGGGACTAAGGGATAGCTTGTCAGAGAAACCCCGCCGTAAGAGCGGTGCGCGGGGAGGGGGACTTTTCTAAATTTAGTGCTTTTCTGCCTAGAGTTATCTATTTTATTTTGAAGTCCCCCTTCCACCCCTGAGCAGAGAACCCGCTGCCCTAAAGGATACCGCTCGCACGCCCCGAAGGTAGTCCTTTAGGATAACGCGGGGTCTGCCCGCTGCGGTGACCGGTGTTCCCCGGTAAAAATGCTACTAAGTTTCTTCTGAGCTAACAAAACTTAAGATTACAAAGAACTTGCAATCAATTAATCATGAGCAAAAAAATAACTTTCAATCAAAAATTGAGTTCTCTTCTCGTTGCAGCATTAATAGCTTTGTCTATTAGTAGTTGTAGTCAAAGTACTAACACTACAGAACAATCTACCAAGATTAACAGTAACAGTCGCTTAGGGACTGTTAAAAGCCGAGGGACTTTAATCTGTGGAGTTAATGGTCAATTACCCGGTTTTAGCTTTATCAACGAAAATGGTGAATATTCAGGGATAGATGTGGATTTATGTCGCGCCATAGCAGCTGCATTATTTGATGATCCTTCTAAAGTAGAATTTCGCGATCTCAGTGCCCAAGAACGTTTTACTGCCGTAATATCTGGAGAAGTCGATCTACTCAGCCGTAACACCACCTGGACAGTTAGTCGTGATACTTCAGTAGGTATGGAATTTGCTCCCACAACTTTCTATGATGGACAGGGAATTATGACCACCAAGTCAAGTAAAGTTACCAAATTAGAAGATCTCAATGAAAAATCCATTTGTGCCCTATCAGGAACTACTACTGAACAAAATTTAGCTGATCGAATGCGCAAACTCGGAATAACTTACGAGCCAGTAGTATTCGACGACCCTGATGCCGTTTATACTGCCTATGAACAAGGACGCTGTGAAGCAGTTACCAGCGATCGCTCTCAATTAACCGCTAGACGCGCAGTCCTAGCCAATCCCCAAGAGCATGAACTTTTAGAAGAGGTATTATCCAAAGAGCCTTTAGGTCCTTTGGTCGCCAATGGAGATAATCAATGGTTTGATGCTGTGAAATGGATTACTTATGCTCTAATTCAGGCTGAAGAATTTGGCATCACCTCTGCCAACCTTAGCAGTTTTGAAAATACAGAAGATCCCCAAATTCAGCGTTTTTTAGGTCAAGTAGGTAATCTGGGAGAAGATATGGGATTACCCAATGATTTTGCCGCCAGAGTAATTAAGAATGTTGGTAATTATGGAGAAATCTATGAACGAAATATTGGTCAACCTTTCGGATTAGAAAGAGGTCTCAATAATCTTTGGACTAACGGGGGTCTTTTATATTCTCCTCCTTTTAGGTAATAGGTAATAGGTAATAGGTAATAGGTAATAGGCAAACAATCCCTATTACCGTTAACTTGTTGCTACTACTGGACCAACAATTAACTCTTTAATAATGCGATCTATTTCTATTAAAACTTGATTTTGATTCTGGTCAGTTTGGTTATCATTTACTACAGAATTCGCTAGTTGTTCTATGTCCTGTCTAAGATTATTCAAAATATCTTGTAGTGGTTGTAGATTTTCTTGATAAAAATCAATTTTAATTTGTATTTGAGAAAAGGTAATTTTAGCTTGTTGCCAGGAATCTTGCTTTTGAACTATTTCTTGACGCAGAGTCTCTATATCAGTTTGTTTTTGTTGAATTTCTCCTTTTAGTTTTTGGATTTCAAGTTCAATTTGTTGAATTTCCGTTTTAATTTTTTGTTGCTGCTTTTGCAGTTGCAGTTTACTTTTTTGTAAGAGATTTTTAATCGGCTCAAAATTAATAGCTTGTAATTCTGAATCAAGCTCAATAATTCCTTGACGTCGTTTTAAGATACGAGAATGTTGCAATAGTATTTCGTGTCTTTCCTTAAGAGAACGACGTTGACCAACCAAAGTTTCATCGAGCATTCTTTTCGCTTCTTTTTCCTCGACTAGTTCTTGTTCTAAAGATAAACGATCAAATTCATTAGCTTCGTTAATTTTTTGCTCTAACTCTTCTACTGCCTGACATTGCCAACTCAATTCTTCCTCTTGATCGCTGACAAATCTAGCTACCTTCTCTAAATCTTTTTGCAAATTTTTGACAATTGCTTCCAGCTCAGGAAGAGGCATATTTTCTAATGCTTTTAAATCTAATTGTTGCTCTAAATTGGAATCTGAAGACTCAATACCAATACGCTCAAAAGATTCTTCAATTTCCGTTTGAGCTTGCTCTTGCGACTCTAAAATACGAATCAAATCTTGTTTAATTTCTAGAGATTGTTGCGCTGTTTGTAACTTTTGATTGATCTGCGCCGTCGTAGACATCAAAACTTCTAAATCTTTTTGAGATTGCTGAAATTCCGATTCATATTGCACACAGTCTTGTTGAGTTTTTTGAATACTTTTTTGATTGTGTGATAATTCTTGCCAATGTTTAGTAAAATGCTCTTGCTGCTCTTCAATAGCCTTAAATAATAGCTGTATTTTTTGTTGAATAGATTCTGTAGGAACTGTTTCCGCCTTCAGAGAATCTAGTAAAGTTAATATTTCATTTGCTTGAGATTCATCTATCAATTTAGAATCTCGAATTTTTTGCTCTAGAAGATTTTGTTCTCCTCTAAGTTGTGACCAAGCTTGTTCTAATTCTTGAGATTGAGCTTCAAATTTAGTTTTAATTTCCTCTGCTTCTTGTCGCGCCGTAGCAATCTCCTGACGTTGTTCGTCAAATTTGGCAAATTCAGCTTCCATTTGTTCCAACTGTTCAAGGCGATTCTCCATCTCTATTTCCCGACGGCTTAACTCTTCACTTTGAATAGTTAAAGATTCTTTCCACCCTTCAATTTCATCTTCTTGACTTTTCGTCTTCTCCAGTAAACGAGATAATCCTTGCAAAATAACGATCATTTCTTTGGAAGCTGTCTCTATTTTTCCCTGAACTTGTCGATTGACAATATTGACAATTACTAAAGCACCATCTCCCAAATTGCCTGTATCGTCAGTCTCGATAAACTCATTACCAGAGACAACACTCCAACTACGATCATTGCGTTGGCATGCTAACAGTTTGAGTTTGGTATCAAAACCGCCCATGAATCCCTTACTTTGTTTTTGTATTTCTGCCAGATATCGCACTCTTGCAATCTCCTCGGTTGTTATGAATAAACTACGAATTTCCCTACTTGATTGAGGTTATTAATGAAAATTTTGTCTTGCTATAACTTTTTTACAACTATAAATAAAGCCAATAAATAAATTCTTGAATTATGACTCCCCATCCAGGATAACCAGCATCAGAATTGGTTGCCAAGGTTTATGTCTGATATTATTCAAATTTTTGATTATTAATCATAATGTGGCGGTTAGTGAAAATGTAGAGTATATTCTGAAGCTAAGAGGATATGAGTTGATTTCAACTGACTTACAGACAACTTAAATAGTAGGTTGTTTTATGCGTTATATTCAATTCTATCCTGATGAAAAAATTAATGATCTTCAAAATTTGGAGGAGTATTATCAATTGTTGTCCCAATCATTTAAACTTCGAAAATCAGCGACTGCAATGTCGGTTACCGAACTGCAAAAAGTTCTAAAACTACAGTCAAACTCGCGTGTTCCTTCTATTGGTGGGCGTTCGTGCTTTTCGGGGAACCTGGCTGTGTGCCGTTCGACGGTGCAGGGTCGCTCGTCAATTCCATTGGTCACACAGTAAACTTTAAGTAATTGAATATGGATTTTTGCAGATAGCGTGTTATGAGCAAAGTTCTAATCGTGGAAGATAGTTTAGCGCAAAGACAGATGATTTCAGATCTACTTAAAGGAAGTGGGCTTAAAGTTGTCGTAGCTTGCGATGGGGTAGAAGCATTAGAGCATCTAGAAAAGTTCAACCCAGATATCGTAGTTATGGATATTGTGATGCCAAGGATGAATGGTTATGAACTTTGTCGTCGCCTAAAGTCGGACCCTAAAACTCAAAATGTACCTGTGGTGATGTGTTCTTCGAAAGGAGAAGAGTTTGATCGCTACTGGGGGATGAAACAAGGAGCAGATGCCTATATTGCCAAGCCATTTCAACCAGTTGAATTGATTGGCACAGTGAAGCAGTTGCTCAGAGCATAATCAAATTCAAGGATAAGCCACTAGTTTATTGAATTGCTAACAAGTTCACAAATCTGAACATTTCCTAAGATCAATATTTACCGTCCTAAAATTACATGGTTACTAATCCAGATCTATTCGTTGGTAACGGTCAAGACCTTTCTTTAGAACTTCAACCTCTAGAGAATCCTGAAGGTGAACTGCACCTTCGATTTTATTTGGCTTCTGGGAAAGAATTTGCCTTACCAGCAACCGGCATTGCAGAGGTAACACAACAAGCTCCCGACCAAATTGCCCCCATACCGAATGCTTCTCCTTTATTACTGGGAACGATTAATCTGAGGGGAAAAATCGTTTGGGTAGCAGATTTGGGGCAATTTTTGGGTGATTCGGGTAGTTTAAATACCGATAGACCTAATATCCCAGTAATTGCGATTGAAAACCAAGAACAAGTTTTAGGATTAGCAATTGAAAGAATAGGTGATATGGATTGGTTGGATGGGGAAAATTTAGAAATTGCCTCTGAGATACCAGATAGTATGGCTCCTTTTATTGTTGGTCAATGGAAATGGCAAGAAGATCACAAAGAAGTATTAAATCTTTTAGATTCGAACAAATTATTGCGTTCTGCTCGCTGGGGAGCATAGTAAAAAATACTGTGAATTGCGGTCATTAATTATGTTAAAAATTATACTTAAATATTGCAAATAAATCTTGCTACTTTATTATTAATAGCTAATAGCCATTATCACAGTATAAAAATAACTATTAAATTAAATTGATATAAGGGAAAATGGCATCAGGAACTAATTATTCACAAGAATACGCACAGGCGGAAAAGGCTTATCTACAGGGGGATTTTACGCAAGCAGCTGAGATTATAGATCGTTTGGCTGAAGAATTTTCAGATAATCCGAATGTCCTATTGCTAAGGGGTCATATTTATTGTTACGGATTTCAAAATTATGAGTTAGCGCAACAACATTATGAAGCTGTTTTAGAACTGAGCCAAGAACAGAGTTTATTAGATTTTGCCTATAATGGAATTGAACAAGTTAGACATTTACAACAACAATCTGAAAATGATGGACTGCTCGATCAAGGAAATGAGACAGCAGAAATTGAAGATCTTGACAATAGCAGTTGGGATGCTGAGGATTTGCTTCCAGAAACTGAAAATTTCTTAGATTCTGCTGATGATTTTAGTAATCCTTTCGAAGTCGAATCTGAAAATAATCATTCAGAAGCATTGTCACTAGATGGAGCAGAAGCAGCAAATAGTTTTGATAGATTCGATATTTCAGAATTAGATAACGAATTCTTAGATAATTCGGATAATGATGATGAATATGAACTGCCAGATAGCTCTTTAGATACTCAGCCTGCTATCCATAATAGTGCGACTTTTATGGTGGATGACGAAGAAGATCCAGAAGCAGAAAAGGATGATGATAATTATATTGCTAGTTCCTTTGCTGAATTTGAGATTAATAATCAGCAAAATAATGATTTTGCTGACGAAAATGATTTTGAAGAGGATTCTGAGATAGAAATTGATACGGTATTAACAGAACCTTTTGCGATCGAGAATTCTGGCGGGTTTAATATAGAGGAATCTTCAGAGCAGTATGGATTAGATTATCAAGATGAGCTAGAATTTGATGAAATAGACAGCAGTTTTTTCGATTTAGAAGAACTAGAACAAGGACTTCCTGATACTGGCTTATTCAATGTATCAGACGACGCTAGCACAGCTAGTCCTAGTCTGCCAGCTAGCGGCATGATGGAATATGAAGATTCTAGTTCGGTTGAAGTTAGTTCTATTGAAAGTAGTATTGTTAGCAGTGAACTTGATCTGGCCGCATCTGAGTCAGATATTGAGCCAGTAGTTGAAGTAAAACAGGGGGTCTTTGCTGGGTTTGTTAACTCCTCCATCAAGAAAAAGTTATTCATAACTGCGTTATCTACTGGATTAGTTTCTGCGATCGCTGTAGGAATCGTCACTAAAGGGAACTTGAAAAAACAGGTACAACTTCTGCCTCTGAGTTTGATTTCTCTGGTTGCGGGGACTACTAGTTTTAGCACGGCAATGATCTTTGGAACCTTGATTGCTAAGCAAGTACAACAAGCGACTAATAACTTACAAAGTCAGTTCGATGATGTCTATCAGGGAAATCTTAATGCCAAAGCTACAGTTTATTCCGAAGATGAGTTTGGCAAGTTAGCTACTGGCTTCAATCGCATGACGCGAGTAATTTTAACTACTACTCAAGAAGCCCAAAGAAGAGCAGAAGAAACCGAACAAGCTAAAGAAGATTTACAACGCCAAGTAATTCGACTCCTAGATGATGTAGAAGGAGCAGCTAGAGGGGATTTAACAGTACAGGCTACTGTAACAGCCGATGTTCTAGGTGCGGTAGCTGACGCATTCAACTTAACAATTCAAAGTTTGCGAGAAATTGTGCGCCAAGTAAAACAAGCAGCAGAACAAGTAAACCAGAGTTCTACTGATAGTGAATTATTTGCCCGCAATCAATCTAGCGAAGCTTTGCGGATGGCAGAAGAATTGGCTGTGACTCTTAACTCGGTACAAATGATGACCGAATCCATTGAGAGGGTAGCAGAAAATGCTCGTGAAGCAGAAGAAGTAGCTCGTTCTTCTTCAGTAACAGCTCTCAAAGGTGGTAAAGCGGTAGAAAGTACGGTAGCGGGAATTTTTCAGATTAGGGAAACGGTATCGGAAACAGCACGGAAGGTAAAACGACTGGCAGAAGCTTCTCAAGAAATCTCAAAAATTGTGCTCTTAATTTCCCAAATTGCCGAAAGAACGAACCAGCTAGCACTTAATGCTTCGATTCAAGCTGCTAAAGCAGGAGAAGCTGGAAGAGGTTTTGCAGTAGTTGCTGACGAGGTACGGCAATTAGCAGATAGGTCAGGAAAATCTCTGAAAGAAATCGAGCAAATTGTTCTGCAAATTCAAAGTGAGACTGGTTCAGTTATGACAGCTATGGAAGAAGGTATTCAGGAGGTAATTGAGGTTACTGACAGGGCAGAACAAGCGAAAACAGCGCTAGAAGATATTATTCAGGTATCGAATCGGATTGATACTCTGGTTCGTTCTATTACCGCTGACACTGTAGAACAAAGAGAAAACTCCCGTGCAGTGGCGCAGGTAATGCAGTCAGTAGAGTTAACGGCTCAGGCAACCTCTCAAGAATCTCAAAGGGTTGCTGGTTCTCTACAAAGTCTAGTTAGTATCGCCCGTGACTTATTATCTTCTGTGGAACGTTTCCGCATTGATAAAAATGAAGAATAACTTTGCTACTGAAATACTGTAAGATCGACTACTGGTTCGTATCGGTTTTGTCGGTAAAAACGAAATGAATTGTGCCTATTGCAAAAAAAAAACAATAAAATATGGCTATTGGAAAGGGTTCAAGTAGCGGAATTAATTTATGGACACAACGCTTGATAGCAGCGTTTTTCTTGGGGGGACAAACTCTAGTTCATTTGTTGCAAGGGAAAACTAATCGTCGTAATACTATCGCACAAATGATTGTAGTAGGCCCAGATTCTTTAGGAATTGCGCTTTTGACAGCTACTTTCGTCGGTATGGTTTTTACGATTCAGGTGGCGAAAGAATTTCTCTATTTTGGAGCCGGAAGAGTTGTTGGCGGAGTTTTAGCTTTGGCTTTAACTAGGGAGTTAGCTCCTGTGTTAACTGCTGTAGTTATAGCCGGACGAGTTGGTTCTGCTTTTGCCGCAGAAATTGGTACGATGCGAGTCACTGAACAAATAGATGCTCTATATATTCTAAAAACTGATCCGATAGATTATTTAGTGCTTCCCCGAGTCATTGCTTGCTGTTTAATGTTACCTATTTTAACCTTTTTATCTTTGATTGTGGGGATGTTGGGTGGATTACTAATTGCCAATAGTTTATTTGGTATTGCTCCCGTAGTATTTATTGACTCGATACAGAATTTTTTAGAGGTTTGGGATTTATGGACTGCCATGATTAAGTCCTTAGTTTTTGGGGCTTTAGTTGCCATCATTGGTTGCAGTTGGGGAATGACAACTAGAGGAGGTGCCAAAGGAGTCGGACAGTCAACTACTACAGCGGTGGTGACAGCTTTGTTGGCTATTTTTATTACTAATTTCTTCTTGTCCTGGATAATGTTTCAAAGTAATTAAAGAATAGCGATGGCAGAGGGTAGAATTTTTGTCTAATTTAGGAGAAGTAGTTTCAGAATTGGATTTAAATCATGAATCATAGAATTAAGTCTGAATAGTATCTGAAAATGGATAGATATTCCACCAGTAAGACATAAAAAGTTTAAATCTAAATCTCGTAAGGCAAATCCCCTTTCTACAAAGTTACTAGACCGCATTGTTGAATTAACAACAAATCCTGGTGATATTGTTCTGGATCCCTTTGGCGGAAGTGGCACAACTTATGATGTTTGCGGAAAGAAAAATCGTCATTGGATAGGAATAGAAATTGATTTTGTAGACGAGATTATTGATTTTAGGAAATTTTTTTGGCAATCCAGTTGATTACTGTTTTACCTAAGGTAACATTATTTAAGCGATTGATTTCTCGAATACCTGTAGGACTAGTCACATTAACTTCTGTTAAGTAACCGCCGATAACATCAATACCGACAAAATACAATCCATCCTGACGCAACTTGGGTGCTAGCACCTGACAAATTTCTTGGTCTCGTTCCGTAATCTCTACTGCGGCAACTTGTCCTCCTACTGCCATATTGCCACGAAACTCCTTTCCTGTAGGAATTCTATTCACTGCCCCGATGGGTTCGCCATCAAGAAGAATAATCCTTTTATCGCCATCTTTAGCTGCAGGCAAATATTCTTGAACCATTACAGGCTCTTGGCCCTGTTTCGTACTAATTTCGATTAAAGAGTTAAAATTGCGATCGCCTGATTGTAAGAATAAAACTCCTTCTCCTGCTTTTCCTCCCAGAGGTTTAATTACCGCAGCACCTCTTTCAGTTAAAAATTCTTCGACTACTTCTTTGCTCAGAGTAACAATAGTTTCAGGCATTACCGAAGTAAATTGAAAAGCGTAGATCTTTTCGTTAGCGTTTCTCAATCCTTGGGGAGAATTGATCACCAGAGCTTGAGCAGGATCGACTAAATCTAAGATGTAAGTAGTATAAAGATAAGAGACATTAACTGGTGGATCGGTACGCATCCAGATACAATCCATATCATCAAGACAAGTGAAAACCTGTGGTGATAGTTGATACCAATCTGGTTCTGCTTGCCATAAACCATTGACTAAGGATACTGGTTTAAGTTCCACCTGTTGTAGGTTAGCCCAAGCTTTACCGTTAATAATAGTTAACTGATTCGCTTGGGTTACCCATACTTGATGCCCCATAGTTTGAGCTGATTCGATTAAGGCAACACTAGTATCATGTCCTGGATCTAGTTGGTCGATTGGATCGATAATGAATGCTAACTTCACGCCTTTATTCCCGTAAATACAGTTCTTAATTGTATATGAGGCTGCGGATAGTTCAGCAATTAAAAATTAAGCTGTAAGTAGACTATCTAATTCTCCTTGTCTTTCCAAAGCATATAAATCGTCACAACCACCAATATGGAGATCGCTGATAAAAATTTGTGGTAAACTTCTTCTACCATTAGATCGCTCCGCCATCAAGCTTCTGGCTTCCTCATCGCCATCGATCACGTAATTCTCGTAATTAACACCCTTTTTATCTAGTAATGCCTTAGCGCGAATACAGAAGGGGCAATAGGTCCAAGTGTAAATTTCTACTTTTCTAGTTATCATATCCCTTTGATTGAATGAAAATCACCCACAGAAATGTTAAGTATTGTAACCTTTATTGTAAACTCAACTAATTATTTTTTCATCTTGCTTCCTATGATTGGCAGCTGTTGCTGCTCTAGTCATTCCCCACCTAGCAAACTGATGGCAAAAGGCGATTACTCATCGGCAAGATCCTGATGATTTTTTATACTATTTAGCAACTGCTTTGTCTAGATGTCTGAATTTATCTAGAAGACTGGCAAGGGAAATTTACCCGCGAGGCAGGATTCTGATTCCTAAAATGTTTCGTTTTCTTAAATTATTGCTAAGTATTATGCACAACTTAAAAATACTTAGTTAGAATCTTGGACGTTATTGCGAAAATACTTTAGATTAGTAGATAAAAAATGCTAGGTCAGTCAATTTTAGGAATATTTTAAGATTTTATGGTGTTGAAGTAGGTTAATTGGGAACGGGAAGAGCAAACTGTGCGTATTACTTTAGATTATTACAGAATACTTAGCGTACCTATCAAAGCTACTCAAGAGCAAATTGATAGAGCGTTTGAAGATCGCTGTCAGCAACAACCTCGTCGAGAATATAGTGATTTTGCGATCTCTTCTCGACAAAAGTTACTCCAACAGGCTCATCAAGTACTGGCGGATCAATCGCAAAGAGAAGCCTATGATGCTAAATTCTTTACCGCGATCAAAGATGATAATGGGGATCTTAAGGCAATCCCCGAAAGCGATCTCGAACCAAACACTGAAACTTCAATCCCTCCAGTTCAACTATCCACTAGTCCAGAAACCTCAACAACTGCCATTACTCCTTCGATAGAAATCTCGACCGAATTATTTCCTGGAGCATTATTGATTTATTATGAGTTGGCTGAATACGAACTAATCTTACAACTCGGGGGGGATTATCTTAATGATACAGTTTATGCTAATTCCTCTGGCAGTAAAGAAAATAGTTCAGAAGAATTCACCGAAGAACTTGCAGTAGACAATTCAGGAAAAGAAGATGTGATCCTTTCAGTCGTCCTATCTTATCTAGAGTTAAGTCGGGAACAATGGCGCAGAAATAAATATGAAAATGCTGCTATTTCTGGACAAATGGGAATCAACCTCTTAGAAAGCGAACAATTATTTCCCACCCTCAAAGCTGAAATTGAAATGGATGTTCAGAAGCTGAAACCCTACCGGATTCTTGAATTATTAGCTAGTAGTCAGAGTAATTCTCCCGAAAGAATCAAAGGATTACAGCTACTTCAAGAAATGATCCGTCAAAGACAAGGGATTGAAGGGCAAGGTCATGACTATTCTGGGCTCACATTAGAGGAATTCCTTCATTTTATACAGCAGTTAAGGCGCTATTTGACGGTTCAAGAACAACAAAAACTATTTGTCGCTGAGGCAACCAGAGGTTCAGGGGTAGCAGGTTTTCTAGCTGTTTATGCACTTCTAGCTCGGGGTTACACTCATCAAAAACCTCAATTAATCTCAGAAGCTCAAAAATTATTACAAGTCTTGAGTCAAACTCAAGATGTCTCTTGGGAACAATCAATCATTTCTTTACTACTAGGTCAAACTAAACAAGCAATCTTTTATGTTAAAACAAGTCAGGAATCGAAAATAATTGCTGCTATTAAGCAGCATTCGCAAAATTCTCCTGATTTATTGCCAGGAATCTGTTTTTATGGCGAAAAATGGCTTCAAGAAGATGTTGTATCTCAATTTTGGGATTTAAAAAACTATCCAATTACTCTTGATGAATATTTCAGTAATCCCCAAGTTCAAGATTACATAGAACAATTAGCTCCTGTATCTACTGTTACCGAAACTGTGGGGTTAAATGTTCCCGAACCAACTCCTCTGACAAGGGAAAACAATAAAAAGCGTCGTAACTTATTTTCCTGGGGGAAACAAAAACAATCATCAGAAAAATCAAAAATACAGGAGACAGCAAGCTCCTCATCAGCAGGCTCCCAGGTTGCTCATGCTAGCTCAACAGCAACCCTGGAACGTCATCCTCAAAATCATTTAGAGACAACTGCAACTGCTGGTTTAGGTAAGGGAAACTTCAACTTTTCGGGACAGAGAACGGGAAATGATCACCATACTCGTAGCAACCCTAAATATCCCCATCAGCAACCAACGTCACATCTAAGAAGATCAAACAACAGACCTCAACCAAAATACAAATCGCCTTTATGGTTAATCTTTCTCAAAGGCGGAATGCTGCTCATGGGTTTAGTCTTGAGCTTAGGTGCTTTAGGTTTTTTCATTACTAAACAAAGTCTGAATCGCAATTTTAAAGAAGTAGCTGACAATTCTCCTAACTTAGAGAAAACAAATCTTTCCCAAACACCTCTTGATTTAGAAACAGCCAAGATTGAAATTCCTCAACAGAAAAATAACTCTGTCTCTAAACCCAAGACTAAACCAGTAAAACCAGCTCTTCCCGTCTTCGATAACAACTCGGCACAACAAGTAATTCAAAAATGGCTTGATAGTAAATCAGCAGCATTGGGCAAGTCATATCAATTTGAAAAACTTAATGGTATTTTAGCCCCTGATTTATTAAAGAAATGGAGTACCATAGCTAGCTATTACCAACAAACTAATACTTATCGAACCTATCAACATAAGCTAAAGATTCGTTCCGTAGTCTTTGATCCCAAAAAACCTAATCTAGCAACGGTAGAAGCAGAAGTCCAAGAGATTGCTCAGCATTACCAAGCAGGAAAATTAAACTCCTCTCAATCCTATGATGATAATCTCTTGGTGCGTTATCAACTGATCAAACAAGGGGATTCTTGGTTAATTGAGACTAGTGAAGTCTTAGAAACACTCTAAGTTAATCGCATTTGGATTGAAGCCCCCTTCCCGCGCTCGTCCACTTAGTTCAGAAAAACTACTAATCATAGAGACCTCGTCGTAAAACGACGGTACTTCCTCTGAATTCATCAATACTTTCCCCATCCGGGCACCGCTCCTGATTCCTTATCTGATGGTGATTTGTGGTAGAATTTAAAGATTACAAGCCATTATAAAGAAAATTACCGATCAAGTTATTTATTAAAAACTAATTTTTGGCTAATAAATCTAATTTTTGCCTGTTTTTGGAGTTTTTTATTCTATGACATCTTCCCAGGAACGGATTATTCCTACGGATCTGAGTAACGAAATGTCTCGTTCTTATCTTGAGTATGCAATGAGTGTCATTGTAGGGCGAGCTTTACCTGATGCTAGGGATGGTTTGAAACCAGTCCATCGTCGTATTCTTTACGCTATGTATGAGTTGGGACTGACCCCAGAACGTCCGTTTCGTAAGTGCGCCAGAGTTGTCGGGGAAGTATTAGGTAAATACCATCCCCATGGCGATACCGCAGTTTATGATGCGCTGGTGCGGATGGCGCAAGATTTTTCGATGCGCAGTCCTTTGATCGATGGACATGGTAACTTTGGCTCGATTGATAACGATCCCCCCGCAGCCATGCGTTATACCGAATGTCGCCTGCAATCTTTGGCGACTAATGCCTTATTGCGGGATATTGAGTCAGAAACCGTTGATTTTGCCGATAACTTCGATGGTTCACAACAAGAGCCTGTTGTTTTGCCCGCTAGAGTTCCTCAGCTACTACTTAATGGTTCTTCCGGGATTGCGGTGGGGATGGCAACGAATATTCCCCCCCATAATTTGGGAGAATTAATCGATGGCGCGATCGCGTTAATTCAAAATCCTGAGATTACAGAATTGGAATTGATGCAATATATTCCTGGTCCTGATTTTCCCACAGGAGGACAGATTTTAGGGCGCTCAGGAATTAAAGATGCCTATACTACAGGACGCGGTTCGATCACGATGCGTGGGGTGGCAGATATTGAAACGATTCATCCCAGAGGCAGACAAGAAAAAGAAGCAATCATTATCACCCAGTTACCCTATCAAACGAATAAAGCTTCCCTGATCGAGAAAATAGCCGATTTAGTCAATGATAAAAGGATTGACGGTATTTCTGATATTCGAGATGAAAGCGATCGCAATGGGATGCGGATTGTGATTGAATTAAAGCGAGATGCTTATCCTCGAGTAGTCCTCAACAATCTCTTCAAACAAACTCCAGTGCAGTGTAATTTTGGAGCGAATATGTTGGCATTAGTAGGAGGAGAACCCCAACTACTATCGATCAAGAAATTCTTA
>JAAUYH010140691.1_pt1 | contig 14229 bp, 10 predicted proteins | sample 7278061 | NCBI WGS metagenome assembly JAAUYH01 (sample SAMN14350203, study PRJNA611818) | marine sediment metagenome | isolation source: surface marine sediment (0.6m) | place: French Polynesia: Moorea | collected 2018-08
AAAAGTTTACTAATCATAGGCTTGGGCGTTTACCAATGTCCTAACCAAATTACGTAGTGCTATAACTTGACAAGCCATTGAAAGTTCATTTGGACAATTTTTCTCCTTTCTTGCCATAGGTTTTCTAGATCGCATTTTTAACTTGCGCGATCGCGTCTTCTGGGTGGCAAAATGTTAAAGCAACGAATTTAACCGAAAAACCCCAAATCGCGATCGCGCTTTAGCTATCAACCTCACAATTACCTCAGCGATTAGGTACCCCAAGAATAATCTACCTGAATACTAGCAATTTAAGCTTAAATCTCAGAACTTTGCCTGACCAAAATTTTTTTATCTTACTAGAAATATTTTGGTATTACGAATAATTATACCTAGTTCTTTACTTTTTAGCTCTAAATTGTCTTTAGTCTTTTGAAAAAAAAGGATACTCAATAATGTTAATTTAAGTATTATTTCTATTTTTTAATATGCCACACTTTGGATAAGTATCTTGGAACATATTGTCTGATAAAGTGTTGAGATTATTTATCTAGAAAATTGTAGAGAATTACAGTTTTTCTGAGGGATTTAGGTTACTGAACATTGAGGATTAACAGAGCGAAGAGCCACCCAAAAAATGCAAAACTTCAAAACAAACTTTCTCGATACTAGAGAACCGCCATATAAAAACACTATCAGCAGAGAAGCTACATGGAGTCAGAGAAGGTTAGACCATGACAGGGATAGATCCTCAGTTTCATTGCCATTGTCATCAATATTAGGCTTTAAGCCGGCAACCCTAGTTATACTTGCTGTATTAGGGTTTTTTTTAGCAATAGTTTTTTCTTGGCAACTGGGAAATAGCCATGTTACTGAGTTATTTGCTCAATTGCATTTATGGCAGGAAAATCCTCCTACTTGGTTAGAAACTCCCCAGGTCAGCAACAAATACTATTTGTTATTACCAACAATAGTACTGTTTTTATTAGCCCAGATCATCATTAAAGTTTCTCCCCAACCTCGAACTTGGTCTCGGACGGTGGTAGTGTCAGTTTTGCTAGTATTGGCAATCCGCTACGTACTATGGCGAGTCATGACTACTCTTAATCTAGCCGATCCCCTCAATGGCACCTTCAGTCTGGTCTTATTTTTTATAGAAATGTTGACCATGTTTAGTGTCTGCTTAAAGCTCAGTTTGAACCTGAAAGTGAAGCCCCGAAACCGCAAAGCTGATCGGATGTCAGTTGCCGTGATTCAGGGAAAATATACACCTTCGGTAGATATCTTAATTCCGACTTACAATGAGCCCGATTTCATTCTCCGTAGAACTATTCTTGGTTGCCAAGCTTTAGATTATGCCAACAAGAAAATTTATCTCTTGGATGATAAGCGTCGTCCTGAAATGCGTTTGCTAGCCCAAGAACTTGGCTGTGAGTATGTTACTAGACCAAATAATCTTCATGCTAAGGCAGGTAATTTAAATCATGCTCTTCCTCTTACTTCAGGAGAATTAATCGTTGTCTTTGATGCAGATTTTGTTCCCAGTAAAAACTTCCTAACTCGCACAGTTGGTTTTTTCCAAGACGATCAGATCGCGTTAGTTCAGACTTCTAAGAATTATTATAATCCTGACCCTGTTGCCCGTAACTTAGGTTTAGAAAACCTCTTAACTCATGAAGAAGAACTTGTTTACCGTCATGGTCAGTTACTTCATGATGGCATAGACTCTGTTGGTTGCCATGGCTGCTCCTTTGTCGTTAGACGGAGTAGTTTAGAAGAAGTCGGCGGCTTCGTTATTGATTCTCTGACTGAGGACTACTTTACTGGTATTTGCTTATCTGCTCGAAATTATAGGGTGATTTACCTAGGAGAAATTTTAAGTGCGGGTCTGTCCGCTGAAAACATAGCAGACCACATAGCTCAGAGAATTAGGTGGACGCGGGGAACCCTACAGGGATTTTTCATTCGGGCTAATCCTTTGACAATTAGAGGACTTAACTGGCTACAAAGACTATCCCATTTTGAATCAATCTTTTATTACTTTACCAGTATATTTCGAATTGTTTTTCTGCTGATGCCCCTAATATACTTATTTTTTGATGTTGTCCCCTATAAGACAACTACTCAAGAAATGTTGTATTTCTTTATTCCATACTATTTTTTGCAGTTATCTACCTTCGCTTGGCTAAATTACCGCAGTCGCTCGGCTTTGTTATCAGATGTCTACGTTGTTTCCCAGTGTTTTCCTCTCGCACTAACAGCGATTCAAACCATGGTCAGCCCCTTCGCTCAAGGTTTTAAAGTAACGCCAAAAGGAACATCGAGCGATCGCTATATTTATAACTGGATTTTGGCTGCGCCACTAATTGTAGTTTTTGTCATAACTCTAATTAGCTTTGGACATAATGTGAGTTCAACCCTGACTAATATAGCTGAGTCAGCGACCCCGATGGCTCCTGAACTGCTTGGAGGTAGACTTCTGGGTTGGATATGGGGTGCTTTCAACTTGCTTGTAATTAGTGTTGCTCTATTAATTATGCTCGATGTTCCCAAACCAGATATTTATGAATGGTTATCGTTGCGAAGAGGAGTAAAAATAGCTAGTAAGAATGGAACAGTTTGGGGCCTGACGACCGAAATATCTGAAGGAGGGGCGGTAATTGAACTAAGAGAGTGGAGAGATCTCGACCGAGCAGTAACTCTAGAGATTTTGGAAGAAGGGTTGATTCTGCAGGGCAAAATTACACATAGCGATCGCAGCGGCAAATTTCCCAGAGTAAAAGTTATGTTCGAGCGATTGAGTCTCCCTCAACACCGTCAGTTGGTCGAAATGCTCTTTTGCCGTCCCGGTCAATGGAAACGACGGGAGACTCCTGGGGAATTACGCTCCCTGTGGCTACTGTTGAAAGTTTTGCTACGACCTCTATTATCCTTCGGTAACAAGAAAACAAATAGGATTACCTCATTGGTGAAAAGTTAAAGAAAAATTGTAATTTGTCAAGACTTTTCTATTTAATTTTTAATAATTAGCCTCAATAAAAAAGGAGATTACGGAATATGTGAGCGTATCAAGAAAATAGAACCCAGTGATTCTAAATCCTTTATCTATATCTAAAAACCATCAGAAACTAACTCTAAAAATCGAGTTTGATACTTTTACTAATAATTTCAAGAGGAATAATTATGTTAAGTAATATCAGTACCAAAGAGACCCCAATAGGCAGAAGGCTAGAACGTCTAGAACAAGCAACTGCGATTGAAGTTTCTATTATTATGCCCTGTTTAAATGAAGCAGAAACTCTAGAAACTTGTATCAAAAAAGCCCAATGGTTCATTGCTGAAAACGAGCTTGCAGGAGAAGTAATTATTGCTGACAACGGCAGTGATGACGGTTCTCAAGAAATTGCCAGAAGACTTAACGCTAGAGTAGTTAATGTCCCCGCCAAGGGTTACGGTAGCGCGCTTATGGGAGGAATTGCCGCAGCTAGAGGTCAATACATTATTATGGGTGATGCCGATGACAGCTATGACTTTAGTAGGCTCAATCCATTTATTCAAAAGTTAAGGCAGGGCTACGATTTAGTCATGGGTAATCGCTTCCGAGGCGGTATTGCACCAGGGGCAATGCCTCTACTACACCGCTATTTGGGAAACCCTGTATTGACAGGGATTGGGCGCTTATTATTTGGCAGTCCTTGTGGCGATTTTCACTGCGGATTACGCGGTTTTCGCAAGGATGCGATCGCCTCTCTTGATTTACAAACTACAGGGATGGAATTTGCCAGTGAGATGGTGGTTAAAGCCACTCTATATGGGATAAAAATTGGTGAGGTTCCCACAACCTTATCTCCTGATGGTCGTAGTCGTCCTCCTCACTTAAATACCTGGCGCGATGGTTGGCGACATCTTCGTTTCTTGCTGATGTATAGTCCGCGCTGGCTCTTTTTCTATCCTGGTATTTTCTTAGTTGTAGCAGGATTCTTGGGAACTTTATTGCTCTTACCTAGCCCCAAAGTACACAGTTTGCTATATTCCTCTACAGCTATGACCATTGGATTCCAAATTGTCATTTTTGCCCTGTTTACCAAGGTATTTGCCGTTAGAGAAGGTCTCCTACCACAAGATCGAAGTTTTAAAAGGTTATTTAGGTCTTTCAATTTAGAGTCAGGTTTGATAGTTGGCGTTTTGCTTATGATATTGGGAACTGGAGCTTCAGTTTATGCCTTTGGTATTTGGGGACAACATTCTTATGGTTCACTAAATCCAGCCGAAACCATGCCAGTCGTAATTTCTGCAGTTACTTGCTTTGCCCTTGGCGTTCAGGTGATTTTTTCTAGCTTCTTTTTAAGTATTCTGGGATTGAAACGGTAGTCAACATAAGAGAGCGTGCAGCTGACAGAATTGTTGACTTGTCTTGCATTAGAGATAACCAGCTGCTAATCTAATACTTTTCCGAGTCGATGATTTTTCTGTTTACGCTACGGATTTTAACTGAATAGCAAGATATCTAATTTAAAATTTTTACCTGGCCAAATAATGAAAAAACCTAACTTCTTTATTGTAGGACAACCAAAAGCTGGAACGACAGCACTTCATAATTTTCTAAGTCAGCATCCAGATATATTTATGTCTGAATTTAAAGAACCTTTTTTCTTTTGTAAAGATTTTCATCAAGAGAGTGATCAACATTATGGTTTTCGCAAGTTTTTTCCTTTTAGAGATGAAGCATCATATTTAAAATTATTTTCTCAAGCTGATTCTTACAAAATTGTAGGGGAATCTTCTGCATTGTACCTTTACTCTCGAATAGCTTCTCAGGAGATATATAATTTTAATCATAAAGCTAAAATAATTATTTTATTGCGCAATCCCATTGATTGGTTATATTCATTACACAATCAATATGTTAATACAACAACTGAAAATGAAAGAGACTTTACTCAAGCTTTAGCATTAGAATCTTTAAGAAAACAAGGAAAAAAGATACCTAATAGAGTTCAAGCTCCTTCCTGGGTATTTTATTTAGAAATGATTAAATATTATGACCAGATTAAAAGATTTTATGATCTATTTAGCTCTTCTCAAATAAAGACTATTATTTTTGAGGATTTCAAAGCTGATAATCAAAAAACATATCAAGAGATTCTTGATTTTTTAGAGATTAATTCTAGTTTTATAGCTAACTATAAATCTGTCAATTGTAGAGCAAAACCTCGTTCTTACTTGTTAAATCAGCTAATATATAGTCCTTTAATTAGAAGTGTATCACAAAAATTGTTTACACCTAAGGCTTATGATTATATAGCAAAAAATGTTGTAGAAAAAGTATTATGGCAAAAAACCAATAAATCAGCAGTACCCCTTGAAATCAAACAACAGTTAGCAGAAAAAGTTAAACCAGAAGTAATTAAAATAGCAGACTTTTTGAATACAGATCTTTGTCAAAAGTGGGGCTATGAAAATATATGAATATAGCTTGACATTAAACTAAAACCAATAAATTAAGTATCTCAACTGTAAAATATGAAAAAACCTAACTTGTTTATTGTCGGACAACCAAAATCAGGAACGACAGCTTTACATGATTTTTTGAGCGAACATAGGCAAGTATTTATGTCTGGAGTGAAAGAGCCTATTTTTTTTTCTAAAGATTTTCATGCTGAAAGTGATAGTTATCATAAATCACGAATATTTTATTATTTTAGAACAGAAGAAGCTTATTTAAAACTCTTTTCTAATGTTAATTCAGAGAAGATTATTGGAGAATCTTCTACGGGATACTTGTACTCTAAAGTATCGGCAAAAGAGATCAACAAATTCAATCCAAAGGCCAAAATAATTATCTTACTTAGAGAGCCGGCAAGTTTTTTATATTCTCTACATAGTCAATTTTTAAACATAAATGCAGAAATAGAGCGTGACTTTGTAAAAGCTTTGGAGTTAGAATCTTCGAGAAAGCAAGGAAAGCATATTCCCAAAACAGTACAGATTCCTTCCGCCTTATTTTATTCGGAAAGAGTTAAATATTACGAACAAGTTAAACGTTACTATGATATTTTTGATCCCAGTCAAATAAAAGTAATTATCTTTGAAGATTTTAAACTAAATAATCAAGTAATTTATCAGGAGATCCTAGAATTTTTAGATATTGATACTAACTTTTCTCCTGAATATACAGGAGTGAACTTACGTTCAAGTCCAAGATATAAAATTGTAAATCAAATTTTATATCACCCCATTTCTAGGGCAATTGCTTATAAGTTATTACCTCCAGAGTTTAACGAGTTTATCAAAAGAAATATTGTAGAAAAACTATTCTGGAAAAAAGATAATACTTCTTCGATTTCCATAGAAGTAAAGAATAAGCTCATGAAACAATTTTATTCGGAAGTTCAAATGATATCACAACTTACTAACATAGATATGATTAAAAAATGGGGATATGACAAGCTAAAATAAATTTTTAAAACAAAAGTCAATAAAAAATAACCAAAAAATGTATTTAAATAAAAAGACAATAGCTTATTCTGTACTATCCCTAATATTAGGGTTTGCTTGTATATATTTAATTATTTACTTTACCCCAGTATCTCTGAAGGATATATACTTAAAATTCAAGAAAATAAATTTAAATTATATTCTACTAATTATTATAGTTACTCTTATCAATAACTATTTCCTCGCATATAAATGGAAACAAGTAATACAGCGTTTAAGTGAAAAACAAACTAAGTCACAGATTTTTTACTTATTTTATATAGTTCTTGGTGCTTTAGTTGGAATTATCATACCAAGACAATTGAGTATGCTAACTGTACAAAGTTTAGCAACTAATTTACATAAAGTAAGCAATCTATCTAATGGTTTTTTAAGTGCGATTTATAATCAGATATTAAATCTAGTAATACCATTTTTACTCGTGCCGCCGACGATTTTATTCGCCCTAAAATACATATCTCTTTCAGTAACAATTTTTTTGTCAGTGGCAATTGTGTGTATAGCACCTTTAATTATCAGAAAGTGGCAAAAACCAATAATAATATTTTTACTCAAAATTTACTATAAACTTAAGAAAAATCAAAAAGGTAACAAACCAGATTTATTAACAGAGGTTTCTATTCTTAAACCTAGCTTTACTATTCATTTATATTGGATTACTGTCCTATTTCACGCATTAGGGATATTCAGGAATTATTTAGTTGTTATTGCCGCAGGTTTAAATATTAAATTATGGATTATTTTACTGGGAACCCCATTGATTTACTTAGCTATGCTTTTGAGTATCACACCAGGAAATTTAGGGATCATGGAATGGACTTGGATTGGAATCCTAGAACTTTATAATGTTTCTCCTCAAGATGCTGCAACTTTTGCTATTTTACAAAGAATTTTACTTACACTCTCAATTATTTTTATATTTATATGTATATCTTTAACTTTGATTGTTAATAAATTTTACGTAGCTAAAAACTCTCACAGATATGTGAAATCTAATAAGTAAATGTCTATTGATACAGATTCTAAACCACTAAAACTCTTAGTAGTTACTCACTACTATCCTGAACATCGCGGCGGTGTTGAAATTGTAGCTGGTAAATTAGTTGAATCTTTAACAGAAGAAGGGAAGGTAGAAATCAAATGGATGGCTAGCAACGTAAATTTGCATCCCGAAGGTAGTAGCGCACTCTCCTGTTTGCCTATGAGCTCGTCGAATTTTATTGAAAATAACATTCACATTCCTTATCCACTCTGGAGCGTACCATCCTTTTTTAAACTTTGGAAAGCTATTCAATCTTCTGATGTTATCCACTTGCATGATTACTTATATATGAGTAATCTCGCCGCTTTCCTTTTTGCCAAGATACGCGGCAGACCTGTTGTTATTACCCAGCATATTGGTTTTATTCCCTACAAAAGTCCTTTGTTTCGAGTGCTTCTTTCTTTACTCAACCGAACCCTAGGGAGATTTATACTTAAAAATGCTAATCAAGTTGTATTTATCAGTGAAGTTGTACAAAAGTATTTTTCCGAAAAAACTTGCTTTCGTCGCCCGCCATTGATGATTCCTAATGGAGTGGATACCAGTATGTTTTTTCCTTTAGAAGAGCAACAACGGAAGACAATTCGCCAAGAGTTGGGATTGCCAGGAGAAAAACCCATTTTTCTCTTTGTGGGTAGGTTTGTTGAAAAAAAAGGATTACCTATCCTAAAATATCTTGCCCAGCGTTTTCGCTCTGTACATTGGGCATTTGCAGGATGGGGGTCTTTAGATCCAGAGTCGTGGAGTTTGCCAAACGTTAGTGTTTTTCGCGATCGCCGTGGAACAAAACTCGCTCCACTTTATCAAGCTGCTGATCTTTTAGTCTTGCCTAGCAAGGGCGAGGGGTTTCCACTGGTTGTCCAAGAAGCAATGGCTTCAGGTACTCCAGTCATGATAGGTTCCGAAACTGCTGAGGCTTATAGGGCTGCCAAACATCTGATATTTTCGGAAGACGTAGAGATCTTAGACGCAGTTGAGCAGTGGTCGGCAAAAATTGAGGAACTGCTGCAAGACTACTCTAGTTTAATTAGATTAAGACCGCAGGTTGCTGCATTCGCACGACAAAACTGGTGCTGGCAAAGCTGCGCCGAGCAATACTACCAAATCTTTAAGAAATTGACCGATAGAAGATGAAATTAATCAATAAAAATCTAGGTTTAGAAACTTTCCTGAAATTAGGAGCAGTAATTGTTTTAATATCAATTTTACTCAAAGCCATTATCGATGTAGACACAAACTATGATACGTGGTGGTATCATTTGCCATTTGCCGCTAGGATTTGGGGAATAATTCCGCAAGAAATGTATCAGTTTAATGATGCTATCGAGAATCGTTTTGATGGTGTTCCTCTTTTGGGAGAATTTCTACAAGGATTTTTTTGGTTTATTACTCAACGGGTTCAAGCAGCCAATTTAGTCTGCTTTTTCAGTCTAATTATTTATCTTTACTTTCTCAAAGCTTATTTTCAAATTCCTTTATACCTCTCAGCAATCGCACTTCTTGCTATTCCTGCAGTTCTGACCCATGCTACCACCTGTTTCGTCGATTTGCCGGGAAACATAGGAGTTTCGATGCTGGTGATGATGACTTATTTGCTTTATCAGCGTCGGCAACTGCCAACCAAACTCAATCTTTTGGTTATTTTTCTCGCTGCTGCTAGTGCAGTAAATATCAAGCCACACTTGCAACCTCTGACTTTTTTGCTCCTCTGTTTTATTGGGTTGAGGATTATCTGGCTGTACTTTACACAAGCTCAAGCGCCAAAAAAATGGCTGCTGAAAGCAATACCGATTTCTTTAGTCGCCTCTTTGTTGATTTTTGCTACACCAATAAAAAATATCGCCCTTTATGGTAATCCTTTTTATCCCATTAAGGTTGAAATAGCAGGCAAAGTTCTCAATCATACAATGGTTCCAGGTGCCTACAAAAGAGGTTCTCGACCGCAAAAATGGCTTCAATCGATCCTGGAAATTAACACTCCTAGTTGGTCAGCAGATCAATGGAATAGAAACGATCCTAAGTATATGGATCGAGGGGGTGGTTTCTTTGGAGCTTATGTTGTTTTTAACCTACTCCTTCTGGGATTTTTCTTTTTGCACGAGCAACTGCAAAGCAGGCACCTAAAGGAGGCTAATCCCTCTCGTGAAGCTACTCTTGCCCTTATCTTCGTGGTAATGATGTCAGTGGTTCCTGCTAATTTTCCTCAAGGTCACGAGCTGAGATACTTTATGTACTGGATGATCTCATTAGTATCTATTAATTTATATCTGGTGTCTCATTACGAGCGATCGCCAAACAACTTCCGTTGGCTCAGATCCAAGTATATCGGACTTGTGTTTGCCCTATTCCTTGCCATCGTCCTTTCCAAAATAGGATATTTCTATGCCAAACCAGTGTTCTACAGTCTCGACGAACATATACAAGCAACTGTCAATCCAGAGGTTATGAGCCAAATCAATCCAGGAGATGAAGTCTGTATAATTGGCAAGGATGGGTTACTTCACCGTTTATTTCAATATGCTTCTGAATTTCATCCTGAATTAAACTATTCCTACTCAGTCAAAGGAGCACTCAACCCTAAAGAATGTGCAGGACTTGAAAAAAGATTCATATCTTTATAACTTCAAGAGATTCAATATTAGGAGTTCTTTCTGGAGAAGCAGGTAACTTTCCCTTATTGCAAACAATTCTGGGGTTAGGTTCTGTAATTTTGATCGTGATCGCTTTTTATCTAGTAGACGTGGGCGTAAATAATCTGCCAGTTAGAAATAGGCAAAAAGCTCAAAAATCAATACTTATTACTTATTACTTATTACTTCCGCGCAGCGGCACTAGGGGTATTTGCTAACACTCTATCTAGAAAAAGTAATCAACCCAGTGTTACCAGTAGTAAAAACTAGAAATTGAGCGATTTATGATTGCTTTTTATTGCTAACGGTACTTAAACAATTTTGACAGTCAAAATCTGATAGAATGCTTATATTGATTGACTTGAGCATTATCGTTAATAGCGATCATGCTCATGAAAGAAGCCACTCCCTCAGACATGCCTCCCTGCATAGCTTAGAAAGACATTGTATCCTGACTTCCTTACTCATCTATGTCAACACCTTAATTTTTCGTAGAAATTGGATTTTGACCCTACAGTAGTTCAATATTTTTGTTTAAGTCCCGTATAAATTATGGCTCTTCTAGACTAGTTGTGATAATTTGTTAGCTAATAATTCAACAATCCCCGATAAAGTCAAGGAATGTAACAAAACAAAAATTGATTTTTATTAGAATTGCATTTTTGTAATATTGTCAGCCTTGCTTTGCAAGGCTTTTATGGATTTATTTATATTATTTTGTCATAGCCACTCTAGAAGAACCTAAATTATGAACACATCAACTATAAAAAATTTTATGTTGTCTAAGTTTAGACAGTTTGAAAAATCTTACCTCAATACTGCACTTTTGCTTTTATTTATTGTTATCATTCCTTATATATTTCTGGCATTTTTTTCTGTGCCTGCTTCTGATGATTTTGGTCAAAGTGCAGAATCTTTAAATCTAGGTATTTTGGGGTTTATTAAATATCGTTATTTAACATGGAATGGTAGATATAGTTCCGATTTTTTAATTGCTTTTTATAATGTTATAGGACATAAATTTGATGACTATTTTTTAATTAACTTTTTCTATATAGTTCCCCTATTTGTACTTTTATTATATACAGCTTCAAGTTCCATATTCATTTCATTAATAACTGAATCCAAAAATTTTAAATTAAATTTACTTTTTGCATTGATATCATTGGTTTCTATTATTGTTCATACTGAATTGAATTCAACCGTATTCTGATTAGCTGGTGCAACAGCTTACGGCATTGCTAATTCTCTATTTATCATTTCAGTTGGAATAATTATAAATACCTTGTATCTTGAAAAAGACAAGTATTCAATACTGTTTTTTATAAATTTATTGCTTATACCATTGATTAATGGTTTATCTGAAACTGTAATGGTTACTTATAGTACCTTTATATTATTGATATCATCTTTAAATTTAACTTTAACACCTTTTAACAAAAAGTTTTTATTAAAAAATATAATGTATTTAGCCATAACAATTATATCAGCTTGTGCTGTTTATCTAGCTCCAGGTAATAGTACGAGGTTTGAGAAAGTAGCTAGTAAATCATTGTCTGATACTACTAGACAGCTTCTTTTCTCCTTTAAAAATGCTTTTTTGTCAAGTATTCATCATATATGGACCTATATAAATCCCTTTTGGATCTGCCTTTTTCTTTTACTCTTATTTATAGTTTCTAAATTCCCTTGCAATCAATTGACAGCTTTTTTCAAAAGCAAAAAGGTCTTGGGGATAGTTATTACTAGTCTTGCTGCTTGTTTTTATATGTCGTATTTTGTTAGGTGGTATAGTTTAGGTACTATCGGACCCTTACGCGCTGAATCTACAAGTTATATTGTATTTTTTATGATTACTATTATAATAGGATTGTATTTTGGATTAAGTTTAAATTCAAATCAATTATTTAAATATTTAAAAAATCAAAGAATATTTCTATCTTTGGTCACAATTTTCTGTTTTTTATCAATTATTGTTAATAATAAAATGCTAATAAAAGAATTTTGGCTTTTAAAAAGTCACTATAAATACTATCAAAATATTTATCCTTTAGTCATTAATACTAAGTCAGGTAGCGATATAAAGCTACCACCTGAACCAAGAGTTAAAATATTGAGACGTGATGTCTATTTAAGCAAAGATAAGCAGTTTTGGATAAACAAATATTTTTCTAGATATTTCAAGTTAAATTCTGTATCTATATCAAGCGAAATTATTCAAAAATGAGGTGTTGGGGACAGGTATTGCAATAAAGGCAAAAATCCCCATCATACCTTTTCTGAGCAATAGTGATCGCTTTCTGCTTACTTACTTGAGTTAATTAGTTGATCGCCTGTAATTGATTCAGAAAACGGGTAATTCTAAAGTAAATCCAGGTAGAACGTTTTATTCTGAAAAAGTTGTTGGTAATGATAAAGTTTATCTTAAAGATTATGCTAATGAATCATTACTTGTGTTGTGTCTATAATAAAGCGCGATCGCTCTAGTCTCCAAGAAAAAGCGATCGCGCTACTGGTAGTCAAAATAGAAAATCCTCAGAATACTATACTGTTACTCCTGGGATTATAGCGTCTGTAGTATCAGCACCAGTAAAGTCAGCGGTACCTATGCCAGTTGCATCAGTGAAATTAGACTTAATCAAGGTAGAGTTGCTAAAGTCAGCATTATCTACCTGTGCTCCAATAGCGAAACCATCGATAAATTGAAAGTCCATTGCATTAACGTTTCTTAAGTTAGCACTGCTCAAATCCGCCTTTTCGAAGTTAGCTCCTTCAAGGTTTGCCCGACGGAAATTGGTTCTATTAGTTGTATCGTTTCCTATTGCCTCTTTGAAGTTAGCGCCAACCAGGACTGCATCTCTGAAATCAGTACCGATGATGTTTGTTTTCTCAGCGAAAACATTAGTCAGATTAGCTCCAAGGGTATCAGCGTCAGTTCCATCACGGAAATCAGCCCCGGTTAGGATAGCCTCTGTCAGATTAGCGCCAGTCAGGTTTGCATCCTGCAGGATAGCTCCCGTCAAATTAGCACCAGTTAGATTTGCATTACTGAGATCCGCACCCGTTAAATCGACGCCGCTAAGGTCAACACCAGACAAGTTAGCACCATCCAATTCAACCCCTCCGGTAAAGTCGGCTCCGGTGAGAATAGCATTGTTGAGGTTGGCATTGCTAAGGTCAGCACCGGTAAAAATGGCATTGGTTAAAGTTGCATCTTCGAGGAAGATACCTTCCGCAGAAGCCCCTGTAAAATTAGCATCAGCCAGGAGAGTATCCGCAAAGCTAACTCCTGTCAGGATAGTTGGATTATTAGAATCAAAGGCACTAAAATCAGCCCCATTAAGGTTGAGGTCTTCGGCGCTAAAGTTGGTTAAATCTGCCCCCTTGAAGCTGACATTGGTTGCCGTCTCGCCTTCAGGTGCCGCAACATCAGTCCAGTTCACATTGGCAAGGTTGGCTAAATCAAAGGTGGCATTGCTAAGGGTAAGATCAGTAAAGCTGGCGGTCGTAAAATCAACGCCTGTGAAATTCGTATTGACGATGATATTAGCTTCGAAGCTAACTCCTTGCATAATTGCATCTGTGAAGTTAGCGTCTGTCAAATCAGCCGCTTTCAGACTAGCTTCAGTTAAATCTGCTCCTATTCCATCTCCATTGCCATCGCTAAAATCAGCACCAACTAACAGAGGTCGCTCTGACTGTTCTCCACTGAGCTCAGCCTTGAACAAGTTGGCATCTCGTAAGTCGGCATTGGTGAGGTCAATGCCATTGGTACTAATCTCCGATAAATTTACCTCCCGCAGGTTGGCATCAGTAAAATTAACATTCTCTAAGGTTGCTTTAAAGAGACTGGTTGTCGGAAAGTTAGCACTGGGTCTGAAGTTGGCATCACTAGCATTAACATTTAACCAATTTGTTTCTTCAAAGTTGGTTCCTCTCAGCCTTGTGTCAATGAATGAAACATTGGTCAAGGTGGCTTTAAAGAAGTTAGAACCATTGAGGTTCTGACCATTAAAATTATTTCCAACTAGATCCTGTTCACTAAAATCAAAAACTGCCATAACTATCTCCAAAAATAAA
>JAAUYH010257000.1_pt1 | contig 14229 bp, 11 predicted proteins | sample 7278061 | NCBI WGS metagenome assembly JAAUYH01 (sample SAMN14350203, study PRJNA611818) | marine sediment metagenome | isolation source: surface marine sediment (0.6m) | place: French Polynesia: Moorea | collected 2018-08
AGGGCTTCACCGACATCGTGAATGGCGTCGATGGTCAGGGCGTGGCCCAGTCCTATGCGCTCCCCCATAAATACTGCCACAATCATAGTTCCATGGTCGTTGGCAAGGGGTTGTGGCGGAGGGATGACCGCATGAGGACGATGGATATCACTCCACAGCGCGGCAAATGCCTCCGGTGATGTGATGACGCGGGTCTCGGGCTCGCGTACGCCGCTGTGCTGCCCCGAAATCACAGGCTCGAACGCGACAGGTTGGGCTTGCGGAGCTTGGACCGGTGCCATCGCCGGCATGGATTCGGTGGCATTGGTACCACAGCCACTCGCCAATACGCACGCCAATACACATGTCCGCCCCAAGCGCCCTGCGCGGCGCGTCAATCTCATGGTCGCCATCATTGGGTTGCTCGCCGTCATGTCTACGAAGAAGTAGTGAATCTTTTAGCAGATTATGCCAACGTCGGGCCATGGACCAAAGCGAACTGATCACCACCGAAGCGCGTGGCCATTGTTTTCTCATCGGCCTCAACCGCGCACAGAAGCGCAACGCCTTCACCACTAAGATGCTAGCGGCCCTGGCTCAGGCATTCACCACATACGAAGATAATGAAGACCTCCGCTGTGCTGTGCTTTTTGCCCACGGTGATCACTTCACCGGCGGGCTCGACTTGGCTGAAGTCGGCCCTAAAATTGCCGCTGGCGCGCATGTCTTCCCGGAAGATTGCGTCGATCCCATGGACATCTACGCCCTGAGCGAAAACTCTAAACACCGCCGCCGCACCAAGCCATTGGTCTGTGCGGTGCAGGGCTACTGCTTTACCATCGGCATCGAATTACTGTTGTCGGCAGACATTCGCATTGCGGCCGCAAATACCCAATTTGCCCAGATCGAAGTCCAGCGTGGAATCATGCCCTTCGGCGGTGCCACCATGCGTTTCCCCCTGGTAGCCGGCTGGGGCAATGCCATGCGCTATCTACTCACGGGCGATCGTTTCGGCGCCGAGGAAGCTCGGCGTATCGGACTCATTCAGGAAGTCACAGAAAACGACAATCCCCTCGATGCCGCACTGGCCATCGCTAACAGAATAGCCGAGCAAGCACCTCTCGCCGTTCGTGAAACCATGGCATCGGCACGGCGCACCATAGAGGCGCATCAGGCGACAGAAGTCGTGACGATGATGGAGAAAGCACGCGCTCTCATGAAGACCGAGGATGCGGCCGAAGGTGTGCGCTCGTTTCTCCAGCGGCGCACAGCGGAGTTCAAGGGCAAATAGCCGCGCGCATTGTGATCGTCCCGCTCTGCCGAGGACGTTTTAGACCGGCGCCGTCATCTCAGTTCTCGGCTGCGGTCTCGGCTGCAGCACGTACGATATGGCCGTGAATCCGAGGAGTACCAACGCCGGAATGTTGGACGCCATCGGGTCGCCGTGGAGTACGTGTACGGCCACCGCACTCGTCATGACAAAGGTGATGCCCGCATAGGTCCATTCCCGCAATCGCGGAAACCACGGCGCGAGCAATCCCGCGGGCACAAGTAGATACCAGATACCGAGGATGGGGAGGATCAACGGGGGAAATCCCATCCGGGTCATATTGGCGACCAATTCTTCGGCGCCAGCGAGTTTGGCAATGCCGTTGGCAACCATTACCAGGGATAGCAGCACCGTGATGACCCAATACACAACTTTTTTCCAATTCATCGATCGTTCCTGTCTCGTCGAGGTTTTCACCCACGCGCGCAGAGACTTCTCTGCGTTCCTGCGTGGCTTTGCGCTGCAGCAACCGTCATTGTTTATTAGGTACGCTTCTCATGGGTTGACATGAACACGCTCATGGCCAACGCTATCGGATGCCCAGCACCATGTAAACCTATATAGTGCAAGGATACACAATGTCAAGAGATACGACCGATCTTGATCTAACGCGACGCTTGGTTGCGTTTTTTCCTCAGTGGGGCCGATGGATGCGTGCCAACCTGCCGGATGACGCCGATCTCACCGCGTCTCGCACACGCATGCTGGGCGCCCTGGTCGAGGCCAAAGAGCCACTGCCAATGACCGTGCTGTCACAGCACTTATGTATGACCAAGCGCAACGTCACGGCCTTGGTCGATCGCCTCGAACAAGAGGCATTGGTCCAGCGCATTGCCCACCCAACGGATCGGCGTTCTACCTTGATACAGCTGAGTACGCAGGGTCAGCAGGTGGCACCACAATTGGTCGCCGAGCACCAGCGGGCAGTTGCCCGCGCGTTTGCCACACTCAGTGCAGAAGAGCGGCACCAACTCGAACGCATCCTCGACAAAATCGAGGCATTCCTGACCGAGCACAATCCCCGCTAATGAATGGCAGTATATTTTTAACTACATATGTCTGCAGACTTTATTTGTCTCGCATCTACATTTTTTCCTATTGTGGTATCTCTGCGATGTAAGAATACCAAGCACGATTTGATTTGGCGCCTGCGACGCAGCACCGAGCTCAAGGTACCCGCCTCTAATCAAACCGGCGCATGGTGGCGATGCGTAGCCCCGAGGGCGTTGTCGTCACCAGTTTCACACGCTCGCCCGTAGAAAACTCGGTCTTGAGTTCTGGGGCTCCTTGGAACGGGCCGACGAGCAAGTGTGTCGGCACCGGCCGTCCTCCGCCGTCGACGGCACTCTCGATTTCCAGGTGCACACGACTCACAGGCCGGCCGGTGGGACCAGCGTGGGGAGCGGGAACGGTATGTAGGTCAATCTCACGAATCGTGCCGATGATTTGCATGCCGGCGATATCGGTGCTCATGGCTCTTTTCGGTTATCGTCCTTCGATACCGCCCGGGTCAAGGCCCTGCTTTCTGTTCGTCGCTTTGCTCTTCGACACTAGTCCCCGACGACCAACCGCGAACAGCAGATGGGAATCGCGACGTATTTGTCGCACTTGCCTACAGACCCGCAAGCAGGGTTATCATCCCTGTCTGTGCACTGCGTCGAGTTTCGGCGAGTTAGCGCTACCCTAAGAATCGGCAAGGCAATTGCATCAGTCTAGATACGCCATGCACTGTGGAGATCTACCATCGATACCGGCCTTTGCGCTGAGGATGTCACTCATGCCCGGGCGTATATTGAGGGCGCTGCCAATTTTATGTGTCTCGGCTTGCTTCTTTCCTGGAGCCATCAACCGTGCACCGCAAGCGGAGATTCAGGTCATCTCCCCTGGTCCCCACGTTCGCAACGGCGAGATCACGCTATCGGCCGCTCGTAGCCGGGACCCCGATGGTGAATCGGTCCTTGCCACCTGGCGGGTCCATACTTGTAACCCGATTTGCGACCGAGAAGACCCCGCCTTTTTCGAGCGCATCGCGCGCCCCGTCGGCGAGCCCGTGACTATCAACGTCCCTGCGTTTCGCTCCACGCCCACGAGCGATGGCCTCGCCCCCCAACCCACAGGCAGCCTAATGGTGAAATTGACTGTGCAAGATCCTCGCGGCGCCGAGCACCACATCGAGGAGATTATTGACATCACCAATCGTGCCCCCGAGCTCGGCATACAGAGTCGTGGCTTTGATCACACCCGCTCTCGCGGTGCCTTTCCCGTGGGCACCGTCGTAACCGTCAACGCCAGTGGTGATGATCTCGATGGGGATACGGTCCAATACAGCTGGCGCTACTTTCCCGCCCCCGGTGCCTCACTCAGCGATGCGGAATTGCGCCCCATCGACGGCGCGGGCGGCTCTAGCTACCAGTTCGTCGCTCATGAGCCAGGTCTGTGGGAAATTGAACTCACCGCAACCGATGGCCTCGGCGGTGAAACCAGCACCATAGAATCGGTGCTAATCCAATCTGACAGTGCCCCGTGTATTGCCCTCGTGGAGCCACGCATTTTGCCTGAACAGGCGTACATTGTCACTGGCGACGATCCGGCCCCTGTCTTTGCCGTGCATACCGTAGATGATGATCTCGATGTATATCCACCAGCGGCAGCCGAGCCCGATTCGCCGCGGGGCAATGCCCGCTTTCGTTGGTCGATCGCCACCCCTGATACCGATCAAGCGCTGCAAGCTATATCGGGACACGCGCTCGCATCCTATCGCCTCCACGTCGGTGACTACGCGTCTGGTTCGCAACTCGCATTGCGGGTCGAGGTCGACGACCGCGTCGGCCGCACGCTGCCCTGTGCCAACGAAGATGCCACGTGCGCCTTGGGCGGCGACGACAGTTGCCTGCAGCGGATTACCTGGACCATTGAGGTTCGCTGAAAAGTACTGATGAAACCCGAGACAGCCCCTACATCGACCTTGTCGCCCGCAGCCGAGATTCGCCGCACAAAGCGTATGGTGGTCACGATGCGAGACATAGCTCATGCACTCATCATCACCTCTGTGCTGACGCTAGTGGTTGCTGGATGGTCGCCGACATTGGCTTGGGCACAAACGCCGACGACCGAGGCCCCGTCCGAGGTCAATACGCCGAAGAATGCTGCGGTGGTCTCCGTGCTGCCCTTCACCAGCACGGATGCCCGGATGAGATTGTACGGCAAGCCGTTGGCAAAGGTGATTGCCACTGAACTCGAACGCCGTACGCAAGTGCGTGTCGTGCCCGTCTCTCTCGATGCCGTACCAGTGCACGTGCGCCTGGTCATCGACGGCCGTATCGTCTCTCATGGTGTCGACGGCGATCAAGGCGTCACCTTGGAAGCACGCGTGCGCGACCCTCAACGCGGTGCCACACTGGTTGCCGTCACCAGCGCGATGCGCCCACTTTCCAACATCGATCAATTAGCAGTCGAATTGGCGAAAAATTTAGCTCTACGCGTGAAGACACATTTAGCGACACCTCTAACCCCATCGCAGGTTTCGTCCGAGCCAGGTCGACCACCCGCGGTCGCGATGACGCCCCCCGCACAGCTACCGGCTCCGCAAACCCCAGACAAAGACCTTACGGCCAAAGCATCTCAGGTCGACCAGTCTCTGCCAGACCTCGCAGACAGAGGCGACACGAGAACAGCCCGGACACAGTCGAAGGCCGCGCAACCTACGCCCCGCCAGCCTACGACATCATCACCCGGTGACAGGCCCTCCGGCGCCCCCGTTGCCGGCCGCCAACCGTCGCCGAAGACGTTGGCCCCGCCGGGTACAGCCACACACAGCATCCGTCCACGCATGGTGGTGTTTCGCGCCTACGGCAGTGTTGCGAATGACAACGTCCCCGTCGTCGACATAGCGACGGAGGCAGGTCATCGCCTAGCCAGCGCAGCGGGCGCGAGGTCCGTAGTCGCGGCACTCGAGCTCGCCCCTATCGCGCGAATCCAAGACGTCGCTATCGATTCCATCCGCGCAGGCGACATCGGTACCGCGATCAAGGCTGTCTCTTGTGACTATGGTTTGCTCATCGAAGTTCGCGATATCGAGTTTTCATGGCTGGGCATTCTGACGGCCCGTGCCCACATCCGCGTCGTTGTCGTGGGTGCCGATGGTCAAAGGCATTATGATCAGACCCAGCGGACCGATACCGTTATCGGCAGTCGCGGCGATCGACACCACGTTTTGGTACGCATGGTACTGTCCCAAGCTGTAGATATGTTTGTTCCTGCATTGCGGCATGTTCTGCGCCAGTCGGCAGGTACGTCGTCACGTAAAGACGCCGGCCGCGACGCCCCGATTCCCGCGGGACAGCGCCCATGAAACATAGGTTGACTGCCACCATCGTATTCGCGTTGGCCTTTTGCCTCATTTGCCCTCTCGGCTGCCCTCTCAGCACCGCTCTCGACTCGTCGGCCGATGATGGCGATCTCGCCATCCCATTTGCCCCTCTGAGCCTGTATCGAAGCGCGCACGCTCAGGCTGCGCCACTGAAACCTGCTGACGCCATCACCGAGACATTGCTCGCAGCTGCCGATGCTGTGTCCCAAGGCAATTATGAACGCGCGGTGTCGCTGGCGTTACCAGTGGCCACCGCACCGGATGTCGCCGCAGTAGATCGCGCTGAGGCATGGCGCTTGCTCGGGTTGGCGCGTTTTTTTCTCGAACGCTTAGATGGCGCTGAATCGGCCTTTGTGTCCTATTTGCAGTTAGAATTTGATGGTCGTCTCGACCCGGCATTGGTACCACCCGAAGCCGTCGTCTTTTTCGAGGACGTACGCGCGCGCCATGCAGCAGAACTGCGCGCCTATCGGCCAAAGGCCAAGGAGCGAACCAAGCGCTACCGCGTGCTCAATCTCTTGCCACCTATCGGACAATTTCAAAACGGTCATCGAACCAAGGGTTGGATTCTCCTTGGAAGTGGTGCTGTCCTCTTGAGTGCCAACATCGGCTCATATTTAATTTTACAAGCATGGTGTGATCAAAGCACTGGCGTTTGCCAAAGCGGCACCACATCTCGAACCGACAGCGCCAGACTCTTGCGAATCGCGAACGTGACCACCGGAGCACTATTTATCGGCGTCGCCCTCTACGGGATTTACGACGGATTTTTAAATTTCCCCCGCATGCAACCACATTCATCGCACATATCCATCTCACTCTCGCCTGCGACCGGCGGCCTATTTGCCGCGCTATCTGCGCGGTTCTAATGCCGGGTATTGCCGATACTTGAGGCGACGCCTTTGTTGGGGGCCCGTGCCTGCGGGCTACATCCCCCAGATGAATTGTTAGAACCGATGTTTGGGGGTGTCATGCCCCGGGGTCTAAGCCACCATTTCTATTGTATCCCGTGCACAGACAGGGTAACAATCGAGCCACCGTGCGACAGCCGGTACCTTTTGGAAAATACCTTCTCCTCGATCGCGTCAGCGTCGGGGGAATGGCAGAAATCTTCAAAGCGAAGAGCTACGGCGTCGAAGGCTTTGAGAAGATTCTTGCGATCAAGCGGATTTTGCCGTCGATGGGCGAGGACCGCGAATTCATCAATATGTTCATTGATGAAGCCAAAATCGTAAGCCAGCTCAACCATGCCAATATCTGCCAGATTTTCGAGCTGAGCTGCTACGACAATATCCACTTCATCGCCATGGAGTACATCTGGGGCAAGGATGTACTGCAAATTCAGAATCGCCTCGGCAAAATGGGGCAGGTGATGAACGTGCCCATGGCGTGCCATATCGTGGCCAAGGTCTGCGAGGGCCTCGACTATGCGCATCGCAAACGCGACCCCATGGGCGCCATGCTTGAGATCGTCCATCGAGATTGCTCGCCGCAGAACGTCCTTGTGTCCTACGAGGGCGAGGTGAAGATCATTGACTTTGGCATTGCCAAAGCCGCCTCGCGTTCCTCGCGCACCATGGCTGGCGTACTCAAAGGCAAATTCGGCTATATGTCGCCCGAACAGGTCCGGGGTCTGCCTCTAGATCGCAGAACCGACATTTTCGCCCTTGGTACGGTCCTGTACGAAATCCTCACCAACGTCCGCCTGTTTCAGGCGGAAAGCGATTTCTCGACCCTGGAAAAAGTTCGCAACGTCGACATCGAACCACTGCGTGCAGTCAATGCAAGTATCCCGGTAGAGGTTGAGAAGATTGTGATGAAGGCGCTGTCTCCGGACCCTGCCGATCGCTACCAATGGTGCAGTGAAATGCATGCCGATCTCCAGCGCTATCTCATGAGCCAAGAATCGGTTTTCACCTCCAAGTCGCTGGCGGCGTGGATGAAACAGACGTTTGAGGCCGACTTGACCCGCGAGCGCAGCCAGATGGAGGAATATCGCAAGCTCGGTCGAGACGGCCAGCCCAGCGGCTCGGGCGAAGATGTCGCCCATGCCGTCCCCGAAGTGCTGGTGAGCGGCGCCGACGATTCCGGACCAACCGATTCGGCACCGACGATGCTCGGTGGTCCCGACTTTGGTGGATTGCTCGACCAAATCGCCAAAGCTGACGAGGCCGCGGTCGAGGAGACTCAGGATTTTGCCGAAGAGGCGCCAACGGAAGTCTTTGGCGAGGGCTCACATTCGTCCCCTGGATTGCATCAATTTGCGGGATTCGCCGCTCAGGAATACTCCGCCCCGGGCCGTTCGCTCCCACTGCAAGCGCAAGACACTGGCGGCAACAGCCCGGTGGTCCCAGAAAGCCGACCGCCGAGACCACCACCGAGTCGTTTACCGAGCCTGCCGTCGGATGGCCAGGAACCACCGACCGGCTTGCCTCCTGCAGTGAGCGCAGCGAATGCGAGTGGCGGAGGTGGGCGCACCCTGCTGCAGCCTTCTGGGTCGGTCAAAGCTCTGTCTGAACGCCCAGCAGAGGTCATGATTCCAGGGGATCACTTGGACGATCAATCCGGGGGTATACACGCCGACGCCAAGACCTACGAATCCACCCTCGATCTGCGCAATCCCTCTGCAGCCAACCCTGGGAATTCCCCCAATTACGACAGCTCCTCGGCGCTGCCACGGCCGGTTGGGAATCACGGATCGTTCGATTTTACCGCTTCTGTCCCTCCGGTACGGAGAAACGCGACCTCAAGCGGCACACGCAAGACCTCATTGCTCAAAGATGTGGCCATTGGTGTCGGTATCGCGCTTTTGGTCTTGGGCGTATTTGCCGCCATCAAGTTCTTTTTCTTCGATGAGAATCGCCCGGCGGCCCATCTGCCACCCACCGCAGCCCCCGCAGCATCACTGCAGTCAGTCGCCACCAATGCGAACTCCGCCAATGCGCACGCGATAGACGAACGCGGCGGCACATTTCACGAAGACGCTTCGTCTACGACGCTGTAAGCGGGGCACCAGTTACGCTGCGCCTCCGTCAACTTCTCATAAGGCGGAGTCGTACTTTTTCGTGCTGTCGTGCTTTGTAACGATCGTGGCTGCTCTCGCCCTGTTCGTTGCGCAGAGCGGTTTCTTTGTCCGCTAGCTGAAACTCGGTCAGCACGAAAACCACATGACCGAACTCCGGCGCCATCATCGATCGGTCGGGCAAAATCGCTTCGAGTCGCAGAGGCAAATCGGCGATAAAGTTGATGATGCGATACTCGGGCCCCGAAAACTCGTTGTAGATCAGCCCCGTATCCACCTCTTCGCCAAACTCTTCAGTCTGCAGCTTGGGCTCCAGTGGTGCCAGAGATTCGCGTGAGTTCACGGTATCTTCAAACGAGATCAGATGATTGACCGACTCTCCCGGTACCACGTAATTAAACGGGATGAGCTGGCGTACCAAAATTGCCAGCATCGGCATGAGATCGTCGTAACAGCCCAAAGTGACGCGAAATCGCAACTTGTCGTAAATCTTCGCAGCCTGGGTCGATCGCTTGGCCAGCAATTTGGTGATCAGCGAGTTAACCGGCTTGCGGCTCCATTCGAACTCCGTAATCGGGTGGCCCGCGGCACGCAGCTCCTCCACTAGTTGCATCACTTTGAGCTCTGCCGCGCGAAATACCTTATCGTCCGCGATCGGCAGTCTGACCATCGCTTCACGCCCAGCCAAATGATGGACGATATGCATCACTTTGAGCATGATGCAGGCCCATCGTTGATGCTTGCCGGTGCGCGAAGCGATCAGAAGCAGATCTCGCGCGGGAACGCCCTCCGCCACCTCAATGGGAATATCGAAGTGAAAGACGCTAGAGAGATAGTCGACGGCATCGGCGCGGAGTTTTTCCAACCGCGCCATCTCCTCGTTTGAGTCGGGATCAAACTCATTGACGCGCAAAAACCGGTCGACGGCCTCATGGTCGTGGAACTCGAGTCGATGCCAGTCGATCACCGAGCCACCATGGAGAATAAGCCGAACAGCCTCGAGATCGCCGAGGGACAGTTCGTCAATACCGAGAGGGCGCCCGACCGACGGACTTACTGTTCGTCGATAGGTCACGAGCTCCGTATCTTAGCCCGAATAGACCTAAAGCGTAACACGACAGTGTAAGTTTGATGGTGCCGTACCAAACCCGCCTCCGCGCAACACGATAGACAGCATCGCCGATGGCAGAGAGATCTCGGCCATATCGACGAATCACTGTCGACGTCAGATGCTACTGGCCGGCCCTTGAGTACCGAGGTCTTACTTACTCAAACGCAAGGTGGCAGTAAACAAGCTGATTGCCAAGACACCGACGAGAACGTTTCCAATCACAGCGAGCATGGGACTTTAGTTATTTATCGGTCATCGTTGCAGGGAAAGTCCAGAAAAACGACCAGCTTTGTTTCTGTAGGCGACGATCCCATTTCAAACATGATGGCTTGTAATCTGATACACGCGCGCACGTCAAGGTCGTCGTCCACGATTGATAATGCCGCGACCGCATGGGCGACTGAAGTCGATCTCGTATCGGGTTCTGAGTGTGCGTCATCTATCAACTGCAAGGACTCCAGTCGGAGAAGGCACTCGATGGGGTCGAGAATGCCCCCGGGTAGATTCGGATAGATTCTCGACGGTTACCCTTGCATGGGGCCTCGGAGTTTCGCTAGAGTTGAAGAAACCTTTGCGGAGTTGCGCCGGGTTTGACGAAGTCCGAGCTGATCGATCAGATCTCCGAATTACTCAACCTTCCCACAGGGAAAGCGGAGCTCATCGTCAACTGCATCTTTGAATCTATGATTGAAGCGCTGCAGCATGGAGAGGGCATTGAGATTCGGGGATTTGGCAGTTTTACCGTCCGTGAATATCGGGCCTACGAGGGGCGCAATCCGCGCACCGGAGAGACCGTCCAGGTCGCCCCCAAGCGTTTGCCCTTTTTCAAGGTAGGCAAAGATCTACGCGAGCGGGTCAACGGCATGGCTGGCGAAGCCTTGCCACACGACGACGAGGACGAGGACGACGACGACGAGTAATCCGCATCGAAGTGCATGAACATCGGCACGCTCCCACCTCGAACGTCCCGCTGGAATGAACACGCCAACGACGTCCGAGCGTCTTTTCTTGGGGACTGCGCGAGCCCTTGGGTCAGATGAGTCGCGTGACCATGCCGTGATCACCGTCGATAAACACACGATCGCCGGTATTGAGATGGTGCCAGGCGCCAGCGCAACCCACAACGCAGGGGATCGCCAACTCCCGCGCCATCGCGGCACCATGATCGAGAAGGCCACCATGAGCGGCCACCACTGCTTGTACGTGTTGCAGGGGGATTGCCATCCCCGGGGTAATTGTGGCGACTACAAGCACGGTGGCTTCGCCGCTGTGCTCGCGATCGCGATGCGGGAAACCATGGTGTCCACGGTGTCCAGGGTCGGAGTCATTGAGGTGCAGCGCGTCGACAAGATCTGCCAAATCGGGTGGCCGCAAAACTCGGCCGTGGACCTGCCCACCAACACCACGACCATACCAGGTGTCACTTTGCCTCTCTGAGTGCCTTTCTGAGTGCGTCTCTCCATCGCGCGCGCGGTCGTCCAATCCTTGCGGCATGCACGGCTTCCCTGCGGAAAACGAGAGCGGCATTCGCCATTGCCGCTGACGATCGCGCGCTGTGCGCCCCGCCTCCGCGGTCTGATGGATCGCACTTGTAGACGGCGGCTTCCCGCTCGCTTCCCATGCCAGCACGTCATGCAATGGCACAAAGAAAATATCGTCCGGTTGCGGCAGCCCCCAGCGCCGAGCTAAACCGAGTAACGCTCGACGCACCATGGCCTGCGCTTGAGCAAACAGACGATCGTCCAACTCCCCCACATCGCGCGCCATGCGGGCCACAACCAGCGCATGTTCGAAGACCTGCTTTTCCTCGGACGACCATCGCCCCGCAGTCCGCGCGGCAATATAGTCCAGAGCCCACGCAGGTGTCCCAATGCCATCGGCCGAGGGCCGCGACTGGGACTGCGCAGCGGCAACGGCATCGCGCAAGAGCTGCGGTCTTTCGGCGTATGTAGGCACCGCGACATCCCACGCTGGCGCCATCGCGCCGGCTTCAGCAAGCAGTTGTGCAAACGAGAGCTTCCCATTTCCGACATCGGTGAGCCACGTTTCTAATCGCGCTGGCGATCGGTCACGCAGAAGCGCGCCGACGAGAGCTTCGACGTCGACATGGTGTCCATGCGCTGGCCCGAGGTAGCGACGCAAAAACGTCGGCAACAGGCTGCGACACCGCGAGACCGCGTCGCCTAGCGCGCCGCAATATATGCGGTAAAAGCCGCCATAGGCCGCCACAGCCGCGGATAGCCCGACATCTGCGCCATCGCCGCGCTGCAGCTCATGCAACATTCTCGGCCGCCACAGCTCGGCGAAGAGAGAGCTCAGTTGCGGCCAGCTTTCTGGCCCACTCTTGAGCATACTCTCGGGATCGGCGGCTTTGATGCGCGGTTCGTCGGCGAGGACATTTTGCGCGGCCATCCGAGATGGCGAGGGCGGTTTTGCCCAATACAGATAACCGCCCACCACCCGCATGCGCCAAGGCGCCTCCGAGCGCTCATTCATACATTCAACGAGACCCGCTTGCGCTGGCGACAATGGATCGGGATTGTGGTGCACATCCCAGTGCCACACCACATCGGGCTCTCGGCGCGAAAATGCCAATTGTTCCGGTGGACACGACAACTGCGGCGCTGCCGACCGAGAGACAATGGCGCGCGCTTGAACGACGTGCAGCGCGGATGTATGCCCATCTTCTGGCGTCACCAGCCATTCCACGTCCGCACCAGTGGCAGCATCAATGGCAACTTCGGCCCGTATGAGCAGCGCCGCCAACGCGCATACAGCATCCAGGCCGAGAGGAAACTTGCTCCCGGCCAATGCCGTTGCCACTGCGGCTCGGTAGCGCGCCCCATCGCCGCCCCCCGCCTCGGTCGGTCGAGGAATGCGCAGCGCGATTGCCGCCGACGCGCCTTCGGATTCGCCATGGCCATGGACTTCTAACATCATCATGCCCGGCCGCTTCTCGTCCAGTCGATCACCACCAGCGCCACTGCGCTGGCTTCCTTCCCCCATCCCAGGCCCATCGGGCGACCGCGTGTAACCGACCCCGGCGATCCCACCGCGAATCTCTCGCTGGACAATGACGGCCATTTGCGGCGTCTCGCTCAAACCGTGAACCCGGGCATAGGAACGCACTGCAGGCGTTCGCGCCGACGCCCACACCGCAGTAATCGCGTCGCAGAGTGTCTCGGCAGTCACGCCAAGGTGCGAGACAAATACCCCCGGCGCTGCCGCGGTGGGCGAGTCTTCTAACGTCGCTGAAGATCGCACGGCAAAGGGCCCATTCCCCATGCGCGCGGTGATCGCGGCGGCCAGTGCGGACAACATAGATGCCCGCGGCGCAGGCGCTAAGCCATGCACGGCGGTCGTAATGACCACTCCGTCAGGCAGAGGTAGGCCCGCGGCGCCAAGCCGCACGAGATTGGCCGCTTTGCCACCGACGAGACTGCGCTCAATGAGACAAAGATCGACGAGACTGCGCCCAGTGGAACGCTCAGCAACGGAACGCTCAGCGACGGCGTCGGACGGGTCCGGGCCAGGCTCGATGCAGCCGTGGTCTGCGCCGTGTTCCCGCAGCCTGCGTGCCAGCTCGGACAGCGGCAGTAGACATTCTTCGACGAGTGGTAGAGTTGATGTCATCTTCATGTACTGCAGTGGGGGCCGCGCCGGTCCCCGCTCAGGCTGCCAGGCTGATAAACTGGTAGACCGCCCAGACTGATAGACCGACGACCTCTCAGCCGAATTCGGCGAAAATACCATACAAAAGTGCACGTCTCCTATTGCCGAAGTATCCTCTTTTTCCTGACGCTAATTATCTATGGCGCCGGTATCGATCGCGCCGTCATAGGGCCGAGCCTATCGGCACACGCCGACAGCCCAGAGCACAGCAAACTGCTCGATAAGGGCGAAGAGGTGGCTCGCAAAGGCTACGGCCCCGGCAAGGACAAACTCTGCTGCGGCTATCCCCTCACTGAATTGCAAGGGTTTGCCCTGCGATTTTATTGGTTGGCCATGCAGCCGCAATGGCCCGCCGATGTCCCCAACGCCGACCCGGAAGCCGACATCGGCCAAGTCCCTCTCTACACCCGACAAGGGCACCTCATCGGCGTGTTTTCGCCGCCATTTGTTCGCGCACTGCGCATGGAGGGCTCTGGCGTGCTCGCCGACGGTCGCGTCGTTAACGTCGCCGGACGCTGCCGATATGGCAACGGCCGTTGCTACGAAATCCTCGACCGCAGCACCCATCCCTACGGCCGCGGTGCTGGCCGCCGGCCGTTAATTCCCTTTCGCTCGGTGGCGGTAGACCCGCGCCTCATCCCCATCGGTGAACCGCTGTATGTGCCCGAATTCGACGGACTCCTCCTTCCGAACGGCACAGTTCACGATGGTTGCGTTCGCGCCGACGATACCGGCGGCAATATCAA
>JAAUYH010002657.1_pt1 | contig 14228 bp, 14 predicted proteins | sample 7278061 | NCBI WGS metagenome assembly JAAUYH01 (sample SAMN14350203, study PRJNA611818) | marine sediment metagenome | isolation source: surface marine sediment (0.6m) | place: French Polynesia: Moorea | collected 2018-08
ATCTCTTATGCATATTCGGCCCAGACCAAAGGTGGCCGGGCGGTCATTCGTGCGCTGGAGAATGCGACGGGTCGATTGAAACTCATTCGCCGGGCCGCCGGTTATCAGGATGCCGTGGCGCGCGGCGAGGATTTTTGGAAAGTCATGGTCGAGCGCTATGGCTTGTCCCTGGATATTGTCGGTGGTTCCCTGGACAACATTCCGAGTGACGGGCCGTTGGTTGTCGTCTCGAACCACCCCTACGGCATTCTCGACGGGCTGATGATGGGGCACATCCTGTCGATGACCCGCAATCGCGACTTTCGAATACTGGCGAATGGCGTCTTTCGGAGGGCCAAGGACCTTGACCGCGTTATTCTGCCGATTTCCTTCGATGAGACGAAGGAGGCGGTGGCCCTGAACATCGAGACGCGCAAGCAGGCGTTGCGGTATCTGGCGGATGGCGGCGCCATGGGGGTTTTTCCAGGCGGCACGGTATCGACGGCCGCGAAGCCGTTTTCGGCGCCCATGGATCCGGTCTGGCGATCGTTTACCGCCAAGATGATCTCGAAAAGCAAGGCGCAGGTCGTGCCGATCTTTTTCGAAGGCGCGAATTCGCGGCTCTTTCAGGTGGCGAGCCATTTGCATACGACGCTGCGCATGGCGCTGTTGATCAAGGAATTCAAGCGGCGGACGGACGAACCTGTGCGCGTCGTGATCGGCGAACCAATTAATCCGGAAGACTTGGCGCGACACTATGGCGACCCGAAGGCGATGATGGACTTCCTGCGGGCGCGGGCCTATGCCCTGTCGCCAGAGCCGGTCGATTCCCGGGATCACGGGTTCGAGTTCGAGGCCAAGCACAAGCGGGCAGACCAGAATGGCGGTCGGGATATTTGATTCAGGACTTGGCGGTCTGACGGTCTATCGGGCGGCGGCAGACCGTCTGCCGGATGTGCCGTTCGTCTATTTCGGCGACAATGCACATACGCCTTACGGGGTGCGTGATGCCGACGATATCTATGAATTGACCACCAAAGGCGTGACCCGATTGTTCGAGGCGGGCTGCGATCTGGTGATCCTTGCCTGCAACACGGCCTCGGCGGCGGCCCTTCGGCGGATGCAGGAGAATTGGGTGCCTTCTGACAAGCGTGTGCTTGGTGTGTTCGTGCCCTTGATCGAGGCGCTGACCGAACGGCAATGGGGCGACAACTCTCCGCCGCGGGAAGTTGGCGTGCAGCACGTAGCTTTGTTTGCCACACCGGCGACTGTCAGAAGCCGGGCGTTTCAGCGGGAACTGGCGTTTCGCGCGATCGGCGTGGATGTCGAGGCGCAGGCTTGTGCGGGCGTTGTCGATGCCATTGAAGACGGCGACATGATCCTGGCCGAAGCCCTTGTCCGCAGCCATGTCGATGCGCTGAAGCGCAAGATGCCGGACCCGGACGCGGCGGTTTTGGGGTGCACGCACTACCCGATCGTCGAAGAGTACTTCCGCTCGGCGCTAGGGGAGCGTGTGAAGGTCTTTTCTCAGCCCAAACTGGTCGCGGAAAGCCTTGCTGATTACCTTGAGCGTCGGCCCGAAATGCTGGGCCTGGGCGAGGTGCCTATGTTTCTGACGACGGGCGATCCGGAGAGGGTCAGCGATCAGGCTACCCGCTTTTTGCGACGACGGATCGAGTTTCACGCCGCCTGACGTGCGCCTCAGGCCCGGTACCTGAACAATCCTCGTTCAGGTTTTTCGACCTGCTCTGGAAATTTCTCGGCCAACAGCCACACGCAGCCATTGATTGTCTTGGGATGAAAGTCGGGATGCCGTTCTTCGATCCGTTTTTTCAAATCTCCGGTGCGGAGACCGTCCGGGTTGGCGCGTAAGAGCGCAATGGCGGTTTCATTGATCTGATGCGTGATCGGTTTTGCCATGTGGGAAAGGCTACAGGTTGTCACGCGGTTTGTCGCAACCAATTGCGGGTTCTTTCACAACGTCTTACACCAATTGCGAAATACAGGAGCGGAACGCATGCCGCATAACATCGCCATTCTGGGCGCCAGCGGATACACCGGCGCCGAACTGGTTCGGATCATCGCGACGCATCCGTCGTTTCGGATAGTGGCCTTGACAGGCGACCGAAAGGCCGGGCAGCCGATGGTGTCTGTCTTTCCGCACCTGCGGCATCTGGATCTGCCGGATCTCGTGAAGATCGAGCAACTGGATTACTCAGGCATCGATCTGGTGTTCTGTGCGCTGCCGCATACGACCAGCCAGTCGGTGATTCCCTCCATTCCAAAATCGGTGAAAGTGGTTGATCTGTCGGCGGATTTCCGACTGCGGGACCCCGAGGCATACGCCAAGTGGTATGGCAAGGCCCATGATGCGGTCGATATGCAGGCCGAGGCAGTCTATGGTCTGACCGAGTTCTACCGTGACGACATCCGGGGTTCGCGTTTTGTGGCCGGGACGGGGTGCAATGCGGCGACAGGACTTTACGCACTGCTTCCGTTGATGCAGGGCGGTGTGATCGATCTGGATGATATTGTTCTGGATTTGAAGGCAGCGACGACCGGGGCGGGGCGGTCCTTGAAGGAGCATCTGTTGCTGTCGGAGCTCTACGAAAGCGTCAAGGGCTACTCGATGGGCGGCAAGCACCGGCACCTGGGCGAGTTCGATCAGGAACTGTCCAAAGCTGCGGGGCGCGAGGTGCGTGTGCAATTGACGCCGCATCTTCTGCCGGCGGCCCGTGGCATCGTGATGAGCTGCTATCTGAAAGGTGATGCAGAGATGGTTCATAAGGCGCTTCAGAATGCCTATATGGACGAGGTGTTTATCGAGGTTTTGCCTTTTGGAGAGGTGCCGCAAATGAAGGACGTACGGGCGTCGAACTTTTGTCATATCGGTGTCGTGGGAGACCGGGTGTCGGGACGGGCGACGGTGATTGCAGCGTTGGACAATCTGACGAAGGGCTCGTCGGGCCAGGCGGTGCAAAATGCAAACCTTATGCTGGGCGAAGAGGAGACGGCTGGGCTGATGTTGGCGCCGGTTTATCCATGACCAGGTTTTGCGCCGCGCTTTGCGCGCCGCGGCAAGCGAGGGGGCTTCGCCCCCTTGGGCTCCCCCAGGATATTTGAGGGTCGGTGGAAAGATGAAGGGACTGAGAAAACAACGGCGTATTCAAATCGTGGCCTTGGCCGGTGTCTGTCTGTTGGGCGTGCTGGCTGTTCTTTGGTTTTTGCCGAAAGACGCATTCCAATTCTTTCGGTCGCCGTCGGAGGTCTTGGCGGCCCCGCCGGCCGAGGACGAGTTCTTTCAATTGGGTGGTCTTGTGAAGGAAGGTTCGATGACGCCGGTCGAAGGTGTTGCGTTCGGTTTTGTGATCACCGATGGCGGATCCGAGGTACCTGTGCGCTATGTCGGCAATGACCCGGCGCCTGATCTTTTCGGTGAGGGGCAGGGCACGATCGTGAAGGGGTATTTCGTTGACGGGGTTTTCCAAGCCTCTGAATTGCTGGCGAAACACGATGAGACCTATATGCCCGCCGAAGTCATTGACGTGCTGAAAGAGCAGGGCGTTTACAAGGACCCGAACGGCTAGTTTCTGACCCGTTAACCTCTTTCGCGGACCGTTTGGTGCGTGAAGGGGGCAAGGGTTCGATGCCGACAGTTTCTGAAATCGCAGATGCCATTCTTGCCCGCGAGGGTGGGTATGTGAATGACCCCGACGACCCCGGCGGGGCAACCAACCACGGGGTGACGGTGCACACGATGCGCCGGTTGGGTTTGGACCTGACGGGCGACGGGCGTGTCGATGCCTCGGACGTGCGCCGGCTAAGCCGGGCGCAGGCGAAAGACATCTTCATTCGCCATTACTTCCATGATCCCGGAATTTCCAAGCTACCGCCCGTGCTGCAGGCGACGGTCTTTGACATGCAGGTCAACGCGGGCGCGAACGCGGTGAAGATCCTGCAGCGCCTGTTGGGCAAGATGGGGTTCGAGGTGAAAGTGGACGGGCAAATCGGGCCCGAGACGCTGATAGCGGCTGAGCGCGCGGCCAAGGTGGCCCCGGATCACATCAAGGACGCCTACGGGATCGAACGGCGGAACTACTATTACGCCCTTGCGGATCGCCGCGCGGCCAGCCGCAAGTTCGCGCGCCGTCGCGACGGTGGCAAAGGCGGATGGATCAAGCGGGCCGAGGAGTTCATCTCGCCCCAGTATCGTTTCAGCACGGCGGAGCACCGGAACCGGACGAGGGCCTGGCGATGATTGGCGATTTGTTGGGTGTGCTTCTGGGCGGCGGTCGGAACGCCATTCGCGAGACGGTCGAGGTCTTTCGGCCAAATGCCGAGGCGGAGGCTGTGCGCGAAGCGGCGCGAACGGCCGCGGCGTTGTCGCAGTTTGCCGCCGAGTTTCAGATCGAGCGGCGTGGGCTCTTTGACCGGTTCGTTGACGCGTTGAACCGTCTGCCGCGCCCGATGCTGGCGCTGGGCACCTTGGGGCTTTTTGTGTCCGCCATGACCGATCCGATCTGGTTTGCAGAGCGGATGCAGGGGATTGCGCTGGTGCCCGAGCCGCTCTGGTGGCTGATGGGCGCAATCGTTTCTTTCTATTTCGGTGCGCGGCATCAGGCGAAGACGCATGAGTTGCAGCGGTCACTGGCCGAGACACTGGCGCGCGCGCCCGAGGTGGTGCGTGGGCTGGAGCAGCTGAATTCGGAGCGGCCTGAAGAGGTGGTGGAGGACGATCAGGTCGTCGTTGCCGAGACACACGTGCCGCGCCGAAGCGATATCAAGTCAAGCGGCAATGCGGCTTTGGATGACTGGAGACGGTCTCTTGGGCGGTGATTTCCTGCTGAAAATCGTTGCCGACCATGGGCCCTGGGTCATCCTGGTCTTCTTCCTTCTTTGGCGCGATGCCGAAAAAGACCGCGCGACGCGCGCGGTGCTCGACAAGAACGCCGCGATCCTGACCGAGATCGCAACCGTCATCCGGGAACGCATGCCGAGGAATTGAACTATGTGGAGACGGCTTTGGGACAGCCTTCGCCGCGCAATCGCTGGGAAGCGATTGTCGCGCGCAATCGAACAAAACGACAAGGCGGCAGACGAATTGGACGTGCTGTTAAGAAAGGTGTTGAGGCGATGAGGAAACCGATGATCCTGCTGGTGTTGACGGGTATTAGCTTCACGGTCGCGCACGAATTCTTCGGCTATCAAATTGTGTATCAGGTGGGCTACGGCGCCTTTTCCTGCCTGGCCGCCGTCATAGCGCTGACGTTCTTCTGGTTGTGGTTCAAGCGGTCAACGCCACTGGCTCTGGGCATGGCGTTCGGGTGGATCGGGGCAGCCAGTGTCATGGCGTGGTGGTGGCTTTTCAATCTGCTGGGCCAGCCCGTGGGGATGGTCGATAACCCTGCGTTGTTTCTGTTCCTGTCGATCTACTTCGTGGGGGCGGTGCAGCACCTCGAGGTGATCGGCCGGTCTTTCGGCTTCTCGTGGAAGGCGTCGATTGCTCCCGCCGCTGCGGCCATCCTGTTTTCGATCGTGATGACGATTTCATTCTAGCTCACGCGCTTGCGACCAAGCGTCCCTTGGCGCGCCGCCGAGAGCAGCCTAAAACAAGGGTCATGATTGTTGAGCTTGGACACTTTGCGTTACTTCTGGCCCTGCTGGTGGCCGTTCTACAAATGGTGGTGCCGTTCTGGGGCGCGCAAAAGGGCTGGTTGTCGTGGATGGCGATGGCTGCCCCCGCTGCCGTGGCGCAGTCACTTTTGCTGGCGTTTTCGTTCTGTGCGCTGACCTATGCGTTCGTGACGTCTGACTTTTCCGTTCGCCTGGTGGCGTTGAACTCACACACTTTGAAACCAATGCTCTACAAGGTGACAGGCGTCTGGGGCAACCACGAGGGCTCGATGCTGCTCTGGTGCCTTATCTTGGCGCTTTTCGGTGCTTTGGTGGCGATTTTCGGAACGAATTTGCCGAGCCGATTGAAAGCGCGCGTGCTGGCCGTTCAGGCCTCTGTCGGTGTCGCCTTCCTGTGTTTCCTGATCTTCACGTCGAACCCCTTCCTGCGGCTGGTGAGCCCGCCGATGAACGGGCAGGACCTGAACCCGCTTCTGCAGGACCCGGGGCTCGCCTTTCATCCGCCATTTCTTTATGTCGGTTATGTCGGGCTTTCGATGAGCTTCAGTTTCGCAGTGGCTGCCCTGATCGAGGGTCGCGTTGACGCTGCCTGGGGCCGCTGGGTCCGGCCCTGGACGCTGCTGGCCTGGCTGAACCTGACGATCGGCATCGCGCTGGGCAGTTGGTGGGCGTACTACGAACTGGGCTGGGGCGGCTTCTGGTTCTGGGACCCGGTTGAGAACGCGAGCTTCATGCCCTGGCTGATCGCGGCGGCGCTGTTGCATTCGGCGATTGTCGTCGAAAAGCGTGAGGCGTTGAAAAGCTGGACAATCCTTCTGGCGATCCTGGCCTTTGGCTTTTCCCTGATCGGCGCCTTCATCGTCCGTTCGGGCGTTTTGACCAGCGTCCATGCCTTCGCCAACGACCCGGAACGCGGCGTGTACCTGCTTGGCATCACAGCGCTCTTCATGGGCGGTGCGCTGACGCTGTACGCCGCGCGGGCAGGGGCCATGCAAGCCAAGGGGGTCTTTTCGACGGTCAGCCGGGAAAGCGCTCTGGTCCTGAACAATGTGCTGCTGGCGGTGTCGTCCTTCGTCGTCTTCATTGGGACCATCTGGCCGCTGGTGGCCGAGATGGCGTTTGATCGCAAAGTCTCGGTCGGGCCGCCGTTCTTTGACGCAGCGTTCACGCCGTTCATGATCCTTCTGGCAATCCTGCTGCCGGTTGGGTCGATCCTGCCGTGGAAGCGGGCGAAACTTGACCGTGCGTTGAAACCCCTCTGGCCAGCGCTTTTGGCGGCGTTCGGGATCGCGGCCTTCGTTTGGACGTTGCAGACGGGCCGGACGATGCTGGCACCAATTGGCGCGCTTTTGGGCAGTTGGCTGGTTCTGGGGGCTGCGACCGATCTATGGGTCCGGAGCGGGCGCGGAGGGCTTGCCTCCAAGCTGGCACGCGCATGGCGTTTGCCACGGGCGGATTGGGGCCGCGCAGTGGCGCACGCGGGCTTCGGCGTGACGATTTTCGGGATAGCAGCTCTTCTGGCTTGGGAGGTCGAGGACGTGCGCACGGCCAATATCGGCGAGACCTATGAGGTCGGTCGATATGAAGCGACGCTGGTGGATGTGCGCGAGGTGCAAGGTCCCAACTATGTCTCGACGATGGCCTGGATACGCATTGCGAGAGACGGGCGCGAGGCTGCGACATTGACCCCGGAAAGCCGGTTCTATCCCGTTGCCGGCATGCCGACGACCGAGGCTGCCATCGACAACGGGGTGTTCCGTGACCTCTATGTCGTGATCGGCGATGCACAGGCAGACGGCAGCTGGGCGGTGCGCACCTTCGTCAAACCGTTCGCCAACTGGATTTGGGCCGGTGCCATCATCATGTCGATCGGCGGTCTGCTGTCCCTGACCGACCGGCGCTATCGCGTGGCGGCAGGCGCACGCAAAAACGCCGCGCCGGTGCCTGCCGAATGATCCGGGCAGCGCTCATATGGCTGGCTCTGGCGGGCGCGGCCTTCGCCGTTGAGCCGGATGAGATCTTGGACGACCCGGTGTTGGAAGAGCGCGCACGAGAGCTTTCCAAGGGTATCCGCTGTCTGGTCTGCCGGAACGAAAGTATCGACGAAAGCAATGCTGAACTGGCGCGCGATTTGCGCATTTTGGTCCGTGAACGGCTTGTCGAGGGCGACACGGATGATCAGGTGATCGACTTCCTGGTCTCGCGCTATGGCGAATATGTGCTGCTGACCCCGCGCGCCACCGGCGCCAATCTGGTGCTTTGGGTGGCCGCACCCGTTCTGCTGCTCGGCGGGCTCGGAATTGCGGTCGTCTATCTGCGCAGTCGCCGCAAAAGCGACGCGCCGGATGCGCTGAGCGAGGAAGAAAAGGCACGGCTCGCTGATCTGATGGGCGAATAATTCGCCTTCCGACGCGGCGTCGGTCTTTCCTGAACGGATTGGTTCACTTATGTCTGTCCCTAAACCAGAGGGACGCATATGGACTATCAAACCATCACGGTCACCTACCAGGACGGCTACGCGGTCATTACACTCTCGCGGCCAGAGGTGAAGAATGCGCTCAACACGCTGATGCGGGCCGAGCTTCTTCATGCGTTCAAGGACGTCTCCCAGAAGGCGCGCGCCGTCGTTTATACCGGTGCGGGCGATGCTTTTTGCTCTGGGCAGGACCTGAGCGATGCAAAGTCGGTTGCCAGCGTCAATCTGGAACGCACGCTCAGGGACGAATACGTCCCGCTCTTGCGCGCCATCTTTGACTGCCCCGTGCCTACGATTGCGGCTGTAAACGGCGCGGCTGCCGGGGCAGGGGCGAACTTGGCGCTTGCAGCGGACGTTGTGATTGCCGCCGAGAAGGCGGTCTTTCTGCAGGCCTTCGCGCGGATTGGCCTGATCCCGGATGCGGGCGGCACCTATTGGTTACCCCGCCAGGTCGGGTTCGCCCGCGCGATGGGCGCAGCGCTTTTCGCCGAACCCGTGCCCGCCAAGCAGGCGGCAGAATGGGGCATGATCTGGGAAGCCATTCCGGACGAGGACTTTGCGGCGCATTGGCGGGCGCGGGCAGAGCGCTTGGCTGCGGGGCCGACCATGACGTACCAATATGCCAAGGAAGCCATTCGCGCGTCATACGGAAATTCCTTGGAAGAACAGTTGCTTGTCGAAGCCAAGCTGCAGGGCAAGTGTGGCAAGACCCGCGATTTCCGCGAAGGTGTCATGGCCTTTTTGGAAAAGCGACCAGCGGAATACGAAGGGCGCTGAGGCAGGCGCGCGACCGGGATCGCGCGCCACAAGTGCATCAGAACGGGAAGATGTCCTCGTCCACGGGCTCTTCGCCGAAGCCACCGCCGCCAAATTCGCCTCCGGTATCGTCCAGCCCAAAGACCGTGACGGTGATCGTGGCCTGGTCGCCGCCTTCGATGCCGTAGGTGAAGGTCGTCTCAGCCTGGTCAAGATCGCCGAGGTCGTTGAATTCCCCGTTCGCCGAGAAGTCGACGGTTCCGTCTGGATACACCTTCAGAAGGCCACCATTGGAGCCGGGGACGATGACTGCGCCTTCCTCGACCGCAACGCCTTCGGCTTCGGTGACCTGTCCACCATAGGCTTCGATCGTGCCACCGTTTTCGGTCGTGTCGTTGGCTAGAATGGTCGATCCGCCGTCGTCCATGAACTCGGCGATATCATCGAACACCGCGTCTTCTGTGACCCAGAAAGCGTCGTCATTCGCCAGGCTTGTGGTGGTCGGATCGCCGGGGTCGGTCGGATCGCCCGGATCGGATGGATCACCGGGATCGGATGGATCGCCGGGATCGGTTGGATCGCCGGGGTCGGTTGGATCGCCCGGATCGCTCGGTTCCTCTGGCGCTTCGCTCACGAGTTTCAACGACCCGTCGCGGGAACCGTCCGGGTCACCGACAGAGGTCAGGCGCACGCCGAAATCCTGCATCGCAATATCGGACAACGACAAGTCGACGTCGGCATCAAGCGTGAACGTGATGTCTTGGACATCTCCCTTTCCAAGACCGGTCTTGTCCAGCAATACGCCGACATCGAACGCACCCGTTTCCGAGATCGCCGAGCCGTTCATATTGATGCCACCGCCGAGGTTCGTGATCGAGTTCTCGTCGTACTTCATCGACATTTCGTCGCCCGCGTCATCCGTCGCCGAAATTTCAAGACCGCTGACATCGGTGGCGAGGTCGAAGAACAGCCCGTTCACCTCGCCGATTTGGCCAGTATAGCCCTCTTCGCCCGGTTGAATGACGTGAACATTGAATTCGAGATTGCCGTCGACTTCGGTGACGGTGACCTTGACCGCCACGTCACCCTCGATGACGAAATCCATTGAAGCCATGTGTGTAACTCCGCATGTTGTGTGTACGGAGGTGACGCTAGTCAGACCGCATGCCCGGATTTCGCCTGAACTGTGGCAACAGCGCGGCCTTTCGGCTTATTTTTCGACATATCGAGAAACAGAGTGTGCAATCGCACGTTAAATTCTTTGTTCATCCACCGTTAATTTTTGGGACTTTGGGACAATTCGACAGGCGCGTTGACGACCGGTCGAAACGTCCGGTCGCCATTATGTCATTACCCGACCGGTAGGTGCGGGTATTGGTTCAATCAGCGGTCCTCGACGTCCACGTAATCGCGCATGGGCGCACCGATATAAAGTTGGCGGGGTCGGCCGATCTTCATGGTTGGATCGGCGATCATCTCTTTCCACTGGCTGATCCAGCCCACGGTGCGCGCCAAGCTGAAGATCGGTGTGAACATCGATGTCGGGAAGCCCATCGCATCCAGAATGATGCCCGAATAAAAATCGACATTCGGATAAAGCTTCCGTTCGGCGAAATAGGGATCTTCGATCGCAATCTTTTCCAGCTCTTTCGCCACCTGAAGCGTCGGGTTGTTGTCGATCCCAAGCAGATCCAGCACCTCGTCCGCCGACTTCTTCATGACGCGGGCACGCGGGTCGAAGTTCTTGTAAACGCGGTGGCCGAAGCCCATCAGGCGGAAAGGATCGTCCTTGTCCTTTGCGCGCGCGATGAACTCGGGGATGCGGTCGGGCGTCCCGATCTCGCGCAGCATTTCCAGGCACGCCTGATTGGCGCCGCCGTGGGCGGGGCCCCAGAGGCACGCAATGCCGGCGGCGATGCAGGCGAACGGGTTGGCGCCCGAAGACGACGCAAGACGCACGGTCGAGGTCGAGGCGTTCTGTTCGTGGTCCGCATGCAGCGTGAAGATGCGGTCCATGGCGCGACTGAGGATCGGGTTGACTTCGTATTCTTCGGCCGGGACGGCGAAGCACATGCGCAGGAAGTTCGACGCATAGTCCAGATCGTTCCGCGGATAGACGAAGGGCTGGCCGATCGAGAACTTATAGGCCCAGGCCGCGATCGTCGGCATCTTGGCGATCAGCCGGATCGAAGCGACTTCGCGCTGCCAAGGATCATTGATGTCCGTGCTGTCGTGATAGAAGGCCGACATGGCCCCCACGACGCCCACCATGATGGCCATCGGGTGCGCATCGCGGCGGAACCCGCGATAGAAATAGACCATCTGCTCGTGCAGCATCGTGTGGTTGGTCACGCGGCTTTCGAAGTCCTCCAACTGCTCGGCCGACGGCAGGTCGCCGTAGAGAAGCAGGTAGCAGACTTCCAGAAAATGGGACTTCTCGGCCAGCTGGTCGATCGGATAGCCGCGGTGCAGCAATTCGCCCTTGTCGCCATCGATGAAAGTGATCGAAGAGTCCGTCGCCGCCGTGGAGGTGAAGCCCGGATCGTAGGTGAAGACGTCGCCCTGGGCGTAGAGCTTGCGGATGTCGATCACATCCGGTCCGGCAGTGGGCGACAACATTGGAAGTTCCAATTCTTTTCCATCGAAGGAGAGCTTCGCCGTCTTGTTGTTTTCTGCCATATCTCTCACGATCCTCTTCCTTTTCTCGGCTGGGCGCTCCCAAGTCTGGCGCCTCAGGTTGTCGCATCCGTCAGTCGAAGCAGAGTTTCCTCGCGACCCAGAACCAGCATCATATCGAAGACACTGGGCGACACCGCGCGCCCGGCAAGGGCCGCCCTGAGAGGGCCAGCGAGCTTGCCAAGCTTGGTGCTATGAGCTTCTGCGAGTGACCCGATAATCTTCTCAAGCGTGTCGCGGTCCCAGCTAACATTTTGCAGGTGCGGCGTCAATTCATTCAGTATACCAATGTGTACTGGATCAAGTGCCTTTGCTGCTTTCTCATCTGGCTGAATGGGCCGCTTTGCCAGTACAAAGTGTGCTTTTTCAATGAGTTCCGGATAGGTCTTCGACCGGTCCTTGAGGCAATACATCGCACTTTGCAAAGCTGACTCCTGTTCGACTGTCAGCATCTTTTGACCGGAAAGCGTCAAGTAATCCTGAATCCCTGCTACAAGTGCAGCATCGTCAGTCGCCGCGATATGCTGACCGCTCAGATTTGCCAGTTTCTTGGTGTCGAACCGCGCGGGCGCCTTGCGAATACCATCCAGATCGAACCATTCGACCGCTTGCGCGTCGGTAAAGAACTCCTCGTCGCCGTGGCTCCATCCGAGCCGCGCCAGATAATTGCGCATGGCAGAGGCCGGATAGCCCTCGGCGGCCCATTCCTCGACCCCCAGGGCCCCATGGCGCTTCGACAGCTTCTTGCCGTCTTCGCCGTGGATCAGCGGGATGTGAGCCCAAACCGGCACCTCCCACCCCATGGCGTTATAGACCAGCATCTGGCGGGCAGCGTTGTTCAGGTGGTCGTCGCCCCGGATCACATGGGTCACGCCCATGTCATGGTCATCGACCACGACGGCCAGCATATAGACCGGTGTCCCGTCTGATCTCAGGACGATCATGTCGTCCAACTGATCGTTTCGGATCGTCACATCGCCCTGCACGCGGTCCTGGATCACGGTTTCACCCTCGCGCGGCGCCTTCACACGGATCACAAAAGGAGCGTCCGGGTGCTCGCTTTCCGGCACATCCCGCCAAGGCGAGCGGAAGAGCGTCGAGCGCCCCTCGGCCCGCGCCGCCTCGCGGAGAGCCTCGATTTCTTCCTGTGTCGAGAAGCACTTATAGGCTGCACCTGACGCCAGCATGGACCGTGCCACTTCGGCATGGCGGTCGGCTCGGGAAAACTGGCTGATCGCCTCGCCGTCGTGATCCAAGCCAAGCCATTTCAGCCCCTTGAAAATCGCCTCTGTCGCTTCCGTTGTCGAACGCGCGCGGTCCGTGTCCTCGATCCGCAGCAGGAACTTGCCCCCTTTGGCACGGGCGTAAAGCCAGTTGAACAATGCGGTGCGCGCACCGCCGATGTGTAGGAAGCCGGTGGGCGACGGGGCGAAACGGGTGACGACGGGACGGTCAGACATGGAGCTGGGCTTAACCTTTTGGAAACCATGGGAGCGTAGGCGTCTCGCGGTGTAGTCAACGCGCCCGGAGGTGACAAGGGTGCGCCTTGCCGAAGCCATTTACGTTGAGTTTGATCGCCAGAGAGGGCATCTCTTCCCTTGGGTCCCCGTGCTCTATGGAAGCGGCATAGGCCTTTACTTCGCACTTCGGTTCGAACCCGGGCCCGGCCATTGGTGGAGCATCGCCGTTGCGCTTGGGCTGTGCCTGGCCCTTCTTCGTTTGGCCCCTTTTGCGCTACGTCCAGTGTTCTTGGCCTTGCTGATCGCCCTGGCGGGGTTTTCGGTTGCCGGATCGAAAGCACATCGCGTGGCTGAAGTGACACTGGACTACCGTTTTTATGGCGCGATCGAGGGTCGTATCATCCGGGTCGACCGATCAGCTTCCGACGCTCTGCGCCTGACACTCGACCGGGTCCGGCTTCAGGGAGTGCCCGCCGATCGGACGCCTGCGCGCGTCCGCATCTCACTCCATGGCCAACAAGGGTATCTGGACCCAGAACCGGGCGTCACGGTCATTATGACAGGCCATCTCTCCCCGCCGGGCAGCGCGGTCGAGCCGGGTGGCTACGACTTCCGTCGTCAAGCCTGGTTTCAACGCCTCGGCGCTGTCGGTTACACCCGAACGCCTGCGCTGGCCCTGGCCCCGCACGACGGGCGCGCGTGGGAGCTTTGGGTCTATCGAACCCGTATGGCGCTTTCGCGCGCCGTCCAGGACACGTTGCCGGGTCCGGTGGGCGCCTTTGCCGCGGCCATCACGACGGGCGACCGCGCGGGCATGGACGAGGCGACCTATGACACGCTCCGGGCTTCAAACCTCGCCCATCTGCTGGCGATTTCCGGACTGCATATGGGGCTTTTGACCGGTTTCGTTTTCGCCGCCAGGCGGTTCTGCTTTGCCCTGTTGCCCGTCTTGGCGCTCAGGTGGCCCGCCAAGAAACTGGCCGCCTTGGTCGCGCTTGGCGCCGGCGCCGTCTATCTGGCGCTCTCCGGCGGCAATGTCGCAACCGAGCGCGCCTTCATCATGGTGGCAGTCATGTTCCTGGCCGTGCTCGTCGATCATCGAGCGGTCACGCTCCGAGCCGTTGCGGTGGCGGCGATGATTGTCCTGACACTGAAACCCGAGGCGCTCTATGGGCCCGGTTTCCAGATGTCTTTCGCTGCCACAACCGCGCTGGTCGCCGTCTACGGGTTCTTCCGAACGAATGGGC
>JAAUYH010029504.1_pt1 | contig 14228 bp, 13 predicted proteins | sample 7278061 | NCBI WGS metagenome assembly JAAUYH01 (sample SAMN14350203, study PRJNA611818) | marine sediment metagenome | isolation source: surface marine sediment (0.6m) | place: French Polynesia: Moorea | collected 2018-08
CGGTTTCGCCGAGCGCTTCCCGGTCAATTCCGAGATCGAGGGCGAGGTCAAGAACATCACCGAGTTCGGGATGTTCGTCGGCCTGCCGGGCGACATCGACGGCATGGTCCATCTGTCGGACCTGTCCTGGTCGCAATCCGGCGAGGAAGCCATCCAGAGCTACAAGAAGGGTGACAAGGTCCAGGTCAAGGTGCTCGACGTCGACATCGAGAAGGAACGCATCTCGCTCGGCATCAAGCAGCTCGAGGAGGATCCCTTCGAGAAGTCGGCGACGACCGTCAAGAAGGGCGCCGTGGTCACCTGCACCGTCAGCCAGATCACCGATGGCGGCATCGAGGTGACCGTCGGCGAGGAAGGCCTGACCGGCTTCATCCGCAAATCCGACCTGTCGCGCGAGCGCTCCGAGCAGCGGCCGGACCGCTTCGCGGTTGGCGAGAAGGTCGACGCCAAGGTCACCCAGGTCGACCGCGCCGCCCGCAAGGTGTCGCTGTCGATCAAGGCCCGCGAGGTCCAGGAAGAGAAGCAGGCGATGGCCGAGTACGGCTCGTCCGACAGCGGTGCCTCCCTCGGTGACATCCTGGGCGCGGCGCTGAAGAAGGCGCAGGAGGCGACCAAGGACGCCGAACCCGCGGCCGAGCCGGAGGCGGCCGAAGAGCCGGTGAAGGCCGAGGAGAAGCCGGCCAAGGCCAAGAAGCAGGCCGAAGAGGCCGAGGCCGAGGCTCCGGAGGTCGCAGACGAGGCGGAACCGGCGGCCGAGGCGGAGGCAGCCGAAGCGGCCGAAGCGGCCGAGGAGCCGGCGGCAGAGGCCGAGGCCGAGGCGGAAGCCGAAGCTGAGGCGGAAGCCGAGGCCGAGAAGCCGAAGACGAAGAAGACCGCCGCCAAGAAGACGACGGCAGCGAAAAAGACGACTGCGAAGAAGTCGACCACAACCAGGAAGACCAAGGCCAAATCGGCTGACGAGGAGTCCGAGGCGGAAGGCGACGCTGACGCCTGACAACGGCCTCGAATGACCGGTCAACGGGGGCCGCCACGCAGTGTCGTGGCGGCCTCGTCTTTTTTCCAGACCCTTCATTTCCTTGGACGACTCAGGAAAACTCCTTTTTTCTGAGGGACTTATCCTTGCGTTTGAAAAATCTCTCTGGCACCATCAAGCGTCGCACCGGTGGTGCCGGCGACAAACGGGGGGTTGGGAACGACAGGCAGCGTTAGACCGGCGATGGCAGACGGCCAGTTCAGGCCGCAGTCCGGGGGCAGCGAACCGCTCGCGGGCCGTATTGCCGGACCCAAAGAAGAACGGAATATCGCAGCCGTCTTGGGGGCAGTCAGCAATGACGAAATCGGAATTGATTACGCGACTGGCAGAGCAGAATCCGCATCTCTACCAGCGCGATGTGGAGAAGATTGTCACGACCATTTTCGACGAGATCTCCGAGGCGCTCGCCCGCGGACAGCGGGTCGAGTTGCGGGGATTCGGCGCCTTCTCGGTGAAGGAGCGCAGCGCCCGGATCGGGCGCAATCCGCGGACCGGCGAGGCGGTGCGCGTGGCGCGCAAGTTCATCCCGTTCTTCAAGACGGGCAAGCAACTCCGCGAGCGACTGAACACGGGCTGAGCACGGGCCCGGCCTGCGAGCTGGCCGACCGGCGGACATCGTCTGCCGGTCTCGATGACCTGTCGCGCCCCGATGATCCGGCAGCCAGAAGGTCGGCGGCGCCGATCCGATTTCCGGCGCCGCCGATACACCGATTGCCCGGCACCTGACCGTTCATCCAGCGCAATCAGCGTGTGACAACAGGCGCGCTTGACGACACACTGGCGCGCATACCCAGAATGGGTGGCGGCCGTCGATGCACCACGCGGCGGCCCGGCCGTTCGGCCAATCGTCTTCGTTGCATTCCAACAATCCAAGTCCCGGGGGGAAAGCATGAGCCTGAGCCAGTTTCGCGGTCATCTGAGCTGTGCGTCGACAGTGATGGCATTCCTGCTGACATTGGCGATCGGCGTTGCGCCGGCGTTCGCGCAGAGCGGGACGGAGCGGACACTCGGGGATTTCCAGGACGGGATACCCATTGGGTTCCCCGAAGGCTCTTTCGCCTTCGCCGGAGACGCGGGCCACGATGCGACGCTGACCCTAGAGGCGGCCGACCGGTCAGGGGCCGCTGCTGACCACATGGCTGTGCAGGTCGCCTACGACTTCAGGCGCTTCGGCAGTTCCGCCCGGCACCGCCAACCTGCCCTCGATTTCGGGCCCAATGTGACGATCTTCGATCCGAGCATGCCGACCGCGGACATCCAGCTCAAGTTCGACGAGATCTGGGAACGGCAACGCGACGCCGAGATGGGCTCCGGACGGCACAGCTTCTTGTTCATGCCGGGCGAGTACGGTTCGGCCGAGGAGCCGCTGCTGGGCAAGGTCGGGTATTACACCGAGGTCACCGGGCTGGGCGCGTCGCCGGGCGATGTTCAGATCAACGGCAAGATCGAGGCCTACAACCGCTGCTTCGACGCTCCCGACAGGCCCAACTACGATCTGTCCAATCCCGACGTCCAGTGCTTCGCGCTCAACAACTTCTGGCGGGGCATGTCCAACCTGACGATCAACGTCGTTGCCGGGTCGGCGGATCCCGCCGAGTGGTACGCCTGTCAGGCCGGGCTCCCCTTCAACACCTGGGCGGTCTCGCAGGCGGTCTCGCTGCGTCGCGTCCACATCAACGGCATCGATGACATCCCCGAGCTCTTCCTGTTCGATGCCTGCCTGCAACGTCCCGGATTCGCCAGCGGCGGGTTCATCGCCGACTCGCGGCCGGGTGGCGTGATCAACGGTCCACAGCAGCAATGGCTGACTCGCAACAGCGACATCGAGTTCTGGTCGAACGCCGTCTGGAACCAGGTCTTCACCGGCGTCGTCGGTGCCCCGGACGGCTCCACCTTCCCGGACCCGCCGTACACGGTCCTTGAGACCACCCCGCTAAGCCGGGAGAAACCGTACCTGTTCGTCGACGAGGACGGCGATTTCCAGGTGCGCGTCCCATCGGCGCATGTCGACACGCGGGGCATCACCTGGGCCGACGGCATGACGCCGGGCCGGACGATCCCGATCTCCGACTTCTACGTGGCCGGCCCCTCCGACTCGATCCGGCAGATCAACCGGCAGCTCGCCCGCGGCAAGCACCTGATCCTCACCCCCGGCGTGTACGACGTCGCGAGGAGCATCTCCGTGAAACGCTCCGACACGGTCGTGCTCGGCATGGGGCTCGCGACGCTCCTCGCCGTCGATGGTGCCATCCCGCTGAAGATCGCAGACAGGCCGGGGATCATCATCGCCGGCGTGACGGTCGACGCGGGCACCGTCGAGTCTCCGGTGCTGCTGCAGGTCGGCAGGCGGGACGACGACGATGATGATGACGACGACGATGATGACGACGACGGGCGCGGCGGCGAGGACGACGACGACCGCTATGGGGACGACGACGACGACGACAGCGAACGCGACCGGATCAACCCGACGACGCTCAGCGACGTCTACTTCCGCGTCGGCGGCCCCTACATCGGCAAGACCGACATCGTCCTCGAGGTCAACAGCGACGGCGTCCTGATCGACCACACCTGGGTGTGGCGCGCCGACCACGGCATCGAGGGCTTCGACGCGAATTGCGACCTCCTCGACCCGGAGAACTGCGTCGACGGATACCTCGGCGACGACATCCGTTGGGTCGAGGTCATCGGCCGCAACGGCGCCGTCATCAACGGCGACGACGTCACCGCGACGGGCCTGTTCGTCGAGCACTTCCAGGAATACAACACGATCTGGAACGGCGAGCGCGGTCGCGTCTACCTGTACCAGAACGAGCTGCCCTACGACCCGCCGACCCAGGCGGAGTGGACGGCCGATGACGGCACGTTCGGATGGGCGGCGTACAAGATCGACGACGACGTCGAGGAACACCTGCTGTGGGGCGCGGGGGTGTACATCTTCAACCGCAACAATCCCGACATCGTCACCGAGAACGGTTACGAGGTGCCGGCGAGCCCCGGCGTCCGGTTGAACCACATCATGACGAACAACCTCAGCGGCCCCGGTACGATCAACCACATCGTCAACGGCTGCGGTCCGACACTCGACGGCATCCCCGACCCGGGTGATCCGGACAACTACGAGGACCAGGAATACATCGTCACCTATCCGCCCTGCCCGCCGGGCCTCTGAGGCCCATCGCGCAGTTCGAGCCACGGGGCGGTAGCGCCCGTCGGGCGGACCTGCCCTGATGGTTGGCGATGTGCGCTTGATTTGCTGGAGGGATTCGCGCGACTCTCCAGACCCGCGCCGCGACTGGAAATCGGCATCAGATGAAACGGCCTCTGCGCTATCTGTCCTGGATCGTCACGCTGCCCCTGGCGGTGCTGGTGATTTCGTTCGCGGTATCCAACCGTGACCAGGCCGTCCTGAAACTCTGGCCGCTGCCATTTGAGTTGGAGATGCCGTTGTTCCTGCCGGTGCTCGGCGCACTGGTTGTCGGCTTCATCGCCGGAGGCTTCGTCGCCTGGTGGTCCGGCGGCCGCTATCGGCGGCTGGCGCGGCGCCAGAACAGCCGGCTGAAGCGGCTGAGCGCGGAGGCGGAGAGCTTGCGCGCCCGGGAGGCGGAGCAGGTGGACGCCGAGACCCGCAAGCGCGAGGCGGAGCGGCTCGAATCCGCCACCCAGGCATCCGAGGACGCCGCCCGCAACGAGGCCGCCCGTCCGCCGGGGCAACTGGCCGCTCCCGAAGCCCGGTGATGGTCGCCGGCGCCAGCGAGCGGCGATAGCCGATGCGGATCATCGGCGCCAGCGAGGTCGAGACGGCCCTCGACTACGCCGTCCTGGCGGAGCGGCTGCGCCAGATGTTCCGGTCCGGCTGCGCGGTCCCGCTGCGCCACCATCACACCATCCCGACCCATGGCGAGTCCGACGCCACCCTGCTGATCATGCCGGCCTGGCAAGAAGGCCGGCATATCGGCGTCAAGCTGGTCACCGTGTTCCCGGACAATGCCAAGGCCAGCCTGCCGTCGGTGATGGGCGCCTATCTCCTGCTGGACGGCAAATCCGGCCAGCCGCAGGCGCTGATCGACGGGCCATCGCTGACCCTGCGGCGCACCGCCGCCGCCTCCGCGCTGGCGGCCCGCTACCTGGCGCGGGAGGATTGCGAGCGGTTGCTGATGGTCGGCACCGGCGCCCTGGCGCCGCACCTGATCCTGGCCCATGCGGCGGTCCGGCCGATCTGCAACGTACTGGTCTGGGGCCGCGACCCGGAGAAGGCCAAGAAGCTCGCCGGCCGGCTCGACAAGCCGGACTTCCGGGTGGCGGCCACGACCGACCTGGAAGGCGCCGCCCGCGGCGCGCATGTGATCTCCTGCGCCACCATGAGCCGCGACCCGCTGATCCACGGCGACTGGCTGGAGCCCGGCACCCATCTCGATCTCGTCGGCGGCTTCACCCCGGAGATGCGTGAGACCGATGACGCGGCCGTGGCCAAGGCGCGGGTCTTCGTCGACACCCGCGAGGGCGCGCTGAGCGAGGCCGGCGATATCGTCCAGCCGCTCAAATCCGGCGTGATCGCCGAGGACGACATCGCCGGCGACCTGTTCGAGCTGACCCGGGGCGACCGCGCCGGACGCCGATTCTATGACCAGATCACCCTGTTCAAATCGGTCGGCACCGCCCTGGAGGACCTTGCGGCCGCCCAGCTCGCCGTCCAGATGGTCTGATCGCGGATGCCGGTCCCCGACCTCGAATCCTGGCTGCTGCGGACCGTCGTGCCGTTCTGGCAGCAGGCCGGCGTCGACCCGCGCAATGGCGGCTTCATCGAACGACTCGACCTCGACCGTCGGCCCGAACCCAAGGCCGACCGCCGGCTGCGCGTCCAGGCCCGTCAGATTTACGTCTTCAGCCATGCGCATCTGCTCGGCGCGCCCGGCAACCCGCTGGAGGCGGCACGGGCCGGCTTCCAGTTCCTCACCCGTCATGGCTGGGACCCGGATGGCGGGTGGCACCACCTGCTGACCGGCGCCGGTGCGCCGATTGACCGGCGCAAGGACACCTACGACCACGCCTTCGTGCTGTTCGCCATGGCCAGGCTGTACAAGGCCGGCGGGGACCGCGCCGCCCTGGATTGGGCGGAACGCACGATCGGCTTCCTCGACCATTGCCTCGCCGATCCGGCCGGCGGCGGCTACTGGGAGGAGCTGGCGCCGGACGGGACGACCGACCGCCTGCCGCGCCGGCAGAACCCGCACATGCACCTGCTGGAGGCGTTCCTGGCGCTGTTCCAGGCCACCGGCGACGAGGCCTGGCGGCACCGCGCCGAGGCCGTGATCGACCTGTTCCAGGCGCATTTCTTCGATGCCGGAACCGGAACCCTGCGCGAGTTCTTCACCCTCGACTGGCACCCGGCAGCCGGCGCCGAAGGCGCGCTCAGGGAGCCCGGCCACCATTTCGAGTGGGTCTGGCTGCTGCTGCATTACCGCCGTCTGACCGGCGACGAGGGCGTGCTCGAGCCCGCGGACCGGCTCTACCGGACGGCGCTGGAGTTCGGCGTCGACTCGCCGCAGGATGGAATTCCGGCCGCCTTCGATGTCGTGGACAGCTCCGGCACCGTGGTCGATCACGGCAAGCGGCTCTGGCCGCAGACCGAGGCCGTGAAGGCGCATCTGGCCCGCCACGAGCTTCTCGGCGATGCCGAGGCCGCAGACCGGGCCCGCGCGCATCTGGCGATGATGTTCGATCACTATCTTGGCGCCGACGACCCGACATGGCGCGACCGGCTCGCCCGCGACGGGCGGGCTCTCTCCGACCACATTCCGTCCAGCACCCTCTATCACCTGTTCCTCTGCGTCGCCGAAACGCTCCGGGTCCTGGACTGAGCGCGGCCAAGCGCGGCGATGGCGACGGTTACCGGCCGGTTAACGAATTCGGCGACCGGACCTGCTAGACTGGTGTCGCAAGGTTGGACCTCCCGCCTATCCGGGCCGGTCCGGCCGTTACCAGCCGCATTGAACCTGCACTTCCTTTTGCCGCGCAGAACAGAGGGGAGTTACTGCATTGGCAGCGATGCGCGTGACCGTCATCGGCGCGGGGATCATGGGCCTGTGCACCGCATGGGCGCTGAAGCGGCAGGGCCACTTCGTCACCGTCGTTGAGCAGTACGACGTCCCAAACCCGCTGGGGTCCTCGGTCGATCAGCACCGTCTGGTCCGCCACACCTATGGCGCCAAGGCCGGTTATGCGGCCATGGTCGACGCGGCCTACCCGGCCTGGGACAGGCTATGGGCCGATCTCGGCCGCAGCCTCTTCGTGCAGACCGGAACCCTGTGCCTCGGCGCCACCGGCCATGGCTGGCTGCAGGACAGCGCCAAGGTGCTGACGGAACGGAAGGTCGAACTGGAATGGCTCGACCGGGAAGCCATGGAGAAACGGTTTCCGCTGATCCATGTGCAGGACCGTGACCAGGCCTTCTGGCTGCCGACCGGCGGCGTGCTGCTGGCCAACTCGATCATCGAGGGGCTGGCGCGGTATCTCGCCGCGCACAGCGTACCGATCCGCACCAAGGCGCGGGCCACCGCCATCGATCCGAACCGGGCGACGGTCCGGCTCGCCGATGGCCAGGCGATCGAGGCCGACCGCCTGGTGATCGCCGCCGGGCCCTGGGTCGGACGGCTGCTGACCGGCATGGCGCGGCGGGTCACGCCATCGCGCCAGCTCTTCGCCTATCTCGAGCCGCCCATGGACCAGACCCTGGCCTGGAGCCGCATGCCGATGGTGCTGGATATCGATCCGGCCTTCGGCTTCTACCTGGTCCCGCCCGTCGGCGGCACCCGCATGAAGGTCGGCGACCACAGCTTCACGCTGACCGGCGACCCGGACCAGGACCGCGAGGCGACGGCAGAGGAAGCGCGGACGCTGCTGGACGGGTGCAATGGCCGCCTGACGGGCTTCGATCGCTACCGCCGCGGGCCGGTGAAGACCTGCTTCTACACGGTCGAGCCCGAGGAGCGGTTCATCGTCGAGCCGGTCGGGGACGCCGCCTGGGTGATGACCGGGTTCTCCGGTCACGGCTTCAAGTTCGGCCCGTTGCTGGGCGAAGCCATGGTCGAAGCCCTGTGCGGCGATCGCATGCCGAGCGCCATTGGCCGCTGGGCCGCCGGCTATCAGGATTGATCCGCGACCACCGGCGGATTGGCGCTAAGCTGCCCCGGTTCACCGGCCCCGGGGAAGGCCGGAACCGCCAGCAGGCAAGGGTCGATGATCGCATCGCTGCTCAGGGCCATCGTGATCCTGCCGGGGACAGCCCTGGTCTTCGTGCCGGCCCTGTTGCTGTGGCTGAGCCGCGAAGGCCCGCTCCACGCCCGGATCGCCGGCCCCGACGCGCCGCGATTCTGGCTCGCGCTGGCAATCGGCGGCGGACTGGCGATGGCGGTCTGGACGGTGCGCCTGTTCCTGCGCGTCGGCCAGGGCACGCCGGCACCCTGGGACCCGCCCCGCCGGCTGGTCGTCCAGGGCCCGTACCGGCATGTGCGCAATCCGATGATCACCAGCGTGCTCGTCATGCTGCTCGCCGAATCGCTGCTGTTCGCGTCCTGGCCGCTGGCCGCCTGGATGGTCGTGTTCTTCGCCGTCAACGCGGTCTACTTTCCGCTGAGCGAGGAAAAAGGGCTGGAAAAACGCTTCGGAGAGGATTACCGCATCTACCGGGACAACGTGCCCCGCTGGATTCCGCGGCTGCGCCCCTGGACGGGCCTCTGACCTCCGGCGGGGAGACCGGCATCCATCGGACCCAGGAGACGCGGCATGACATCGCAACCGGCGAACCCTGTCTTCTGCGCCATCGACACGCCGTCGCTGGAGCGCGCCCGGGACCTCGCCGGCCGGGTCGCGCCCCATGTCGGCGGCCTGAAGCTGGGGCTCGAGTTCTTCAACGCCAACGGCCCGGACGGCGTGCGCGCGATCACCGCCCTGGGAAGGCCCCTGTTCCTGGACCTCAAGCTGCACGACATCCCAAACACGGTGGCCGGCGGCATCCGCTCGGCGACCGCGCTGGCCCCGACCTTCATCACGATCCACGCATCGGGCGGCCACGCCATGATGCGCGCCGCCGCCGACGCGGCCATCGAGAGCGCAGACAAGTTCGGCATAGCGCGACCGAGGCTGCTCGGCGTCACGGTGCTCACCAGCCTGGACGGCGAGGACCTGGCGGCGGTCGGCCAGGAGCCGGAGGTCTCGGCCCAGGTCGACCGGCTGGCGGCGCTTGCGAAGGAATCCGGGCTGGACGGGATTGTCTGCGCGCCGCAGGAGATCGCCCGGCTGCGGGCCCTGTGCGGCCCCGATTTCACGCTGATGGTGCCGGGCATCCGGCCGGTCGGATCCGATCCCGGAGACCAGAAGCGGGTCATGTCGCCGGCCGAGGCGATGGCGCAGGGCGCCGACCATTTGGTGATCGGCCGGCCGATCACCGGCGCCGAAGATCCGGCCGCCGCGGCCCGACATATTGAAGCGGGCCTGATGCAGGTCCATTCTTGAAGCATGTCTCTCGACGTCAAGATCTGCGGCATCCGCTCGCCCGAGGTCCTCAGCGCCGCGGTTGACGGCGGCGCCCGCTATGTCGGGCTGGTGTTCTATCCGCCGAGCCCGCGCGCGGTCGGCCCGGTCGAGGCGGCGGCCCTGGCCCGCCGGGTGCCGACCGGCGTGCGCACCGTCGGCCTGTTCGTGGAGCCGGATGACGAATTGCTGGATGCGGTCCTCGGCCAGGTGCCGCTGGACATGATTCAGCTGCATGGCGGCGAGACGCCGGGCCGGATCGCCGAGATCAAGGCGGCGATCTCGTCGCCGGTGATGAAGGCGATCCGGGTCGCCACGGCCGCCGACCTGGAACCGGTGCCCGACTACGAGGCGGTCGCCGACATGCTGTTGTTCGACGCCAAGCCGCCGCCCAACGTGACCGCGCTGCCCGGCGGCAACGGCGTGCCGTTCGACTGGACGATCCTGGCCGGCAGGCAATGGGCCCGGCCCTGGATGCTGTCCGGCGGCCTGACGGCCGAGAATCTGGCGGAATCGGTGCGCACCACCGGCGCCACCGCCGTCGACGTCTCCTCCGGCGTCGAGGACCGGCCGGGACACAAGGACCCGGCGCTGGTGACCGCGTTCCTCGAGCGCGCCACCATGCTCGGCGAACCGGCCGCCAGCGGCTAGCTCGCAGCATTTTCGCAGCCCCCTCACCCTCCCAACGCTTCGCGCCGGGTCCCTCCCTCTCCCACGAGGGGAGAGGGGATTTGCGGTCCGTGCTGTGGTCATACTCCTCTCCCCTCGTGGGAGAGGGAGGGCCCCGCGCGCAGCGTGGGAAGGTGAGGGGGCTTTCGAATGCTCGATCGAAGATCGCATTACCCGGGTGTAGTCAGCCAGTAGAACGCGTAGAAGACGATCCAGATCAGCGTCAGCACGCCGAGCTGCTGGCGCTTGCCGAGCCGCGTCGCCACCAGCCGGCTGAGCACCGCCGTGACCAGCCACAGGACCAGGAACCGGGCCGCCCGCGCGGGCACGCTGACGGCCAGGAAGATCGGCAGGGCGATGCCGGCGGAGGGCGCCAGCCCGGCGTAGATCTTGTAGGGCACGCCGCCGAAGGCGGCGCCGAACAGGGCCTGCTGCCAGTCGCCTCCGAGGTCCCGGCGCACCGCGTCGATCATCGCCGCGCCGACCGCCGGCACCTCGTCCAGCGCCGCCACGACGCCGGCCGGATCATCGCTGCCCCAATGGTACATCGCGGCCCCGCCGGCGACCGCGCCCAGGGTCGCGAAGAACACCGCCTCCACGCCCCGGCGCAGGCCGAAATAGACGGTCACATAGCTGATCAGCACGTCGACGACGACGAAGAACAGCGTCGCCTCGGCGAAGCCCCAGGCAAGCGCGATGCCGGCGATCACCGCGGCTGTCATGCGCTCATACCAAGTAGGGGTGATAATGACCCATTTGATGGCGCCCGGCAGCCTGCCGGGCAGGCGCGGTCCGCAGCGCGATGCCCTCGTATCGGGCAAGGGCCGCAACGCACCCGGCGGGCTGCCGGGCGCCACCAAGGGCCGGGTTCCCTTGCCCGCCCGCTCCGTTGCGGTCCGCTTACGGTACGCAGGCACCGCCGCGCGAACCGCGCCTGACGGGTGGGCAAGGGAACCCGGTCAAATGGGTCATTATCACCCCTCCTTGGTATTACTCCCATGCCGGAAACCGTCCTTCGGCGGCGAGGTCCTGGATGCTGGTCTCCAGCGCCGCCATGAAGGCGGTGCGGTCGGCGGCGGGCGCCATCTGCTCGCCGATGAAGACGTCGCAGAAGAACGGAACCGGCAGCCAGTCGCCGCGCGGCAGCACCTTGCCCATGCCGTGCAGAAAGACCGGCGTGATCGGCACTTCCGGGTGCCGCTCGGCAAGCCGGGCAATGCCCTTCTTGAACCCCGACAGCACCTCCGGCTCGCCGCGCGAGCCCTCGGGATAGAGGATCAGGATCGCGCCGTCGTCCAGCGCCGCCGAACAGCCCGCCAGGGGATCCCGGTCGCCGCCCTTCCCCTGCCGCTCGATCGGCAGGATGCCGATGATGGTCAGCGCGAACCAGGCAAAGGGCCGGCTGCTGAGGAAATAGTCGGCCGCCGCCACCGGGCGCAACTTGGGCAGGAGCGACAACGGGAACAGGCTCATCAGCGCCAGGGTGTCGAGATGGCTGTTGTGGTTGGCGACCAGGATCGCGGGCCCCTCGGCGGGCAGCCGCTCCCGGTGCCGGACGTTGAGCCCGACGGCGATCAGCACCAGCGGCCGGACCGCGAGTGCGAAGAACATCCATCTCAGAAGCCGCCCCATGCCCGCGCCTAGTAGTAGAAGAAATAGACGTAGTGGAAGAACAGCGGCGCGGTGAAGGTCAGGCTGTCGATCCGGTCCAGGATGCCGCCATGTCCGGGCAGCAGGCTGCCGGTGTCCTTCACGCCGATGTCCCGCTTGATGGCGGATATGGTCACGTCGCCCATGAAGCCGGCGAAGCCGATGATCAGGCCCGCGACCAGGGCATGCTTCCAGTCCATGGGCGTGAGGAAGGGCGCGATGGCCAGCGCCAGGGCGCCGGTGGTCAGGAAGCCGCCGAGATAGCCCTCCACCGTCTTGTTCGGGCTGACCGATGGTGCCGCCTTGTTGCGGCCCAGCATCTTGCCCCAGACATATTGGGCGACGTCGTTGGCCTGGGTGAGGAACACCAGGAACAGCAGCAGACCGGCGCCGTCCGCCGGGTCCTCGCCGTCGAGCACCAGCAGGTAGGCGGCATGGCCGACCGCGAAGACGCAGGTCATCAGCCCCCAATGCAGGGTGCCGGCGGCCTTCAGGAAGCCGGTGGTGTCGCCCTGGATCACCATCAGCGCCGGCAGCAGCAGGAACATGTAGACCGGCACGAAGATGATGAACATCCCGTACCATTCCTGGCCGATCCAGACATACTGCAGCGGGATCGCCAGATAGGCGAACAGCAGCACCCGCCGGTCGGCGCGGCGGGTCGGCACCATGGAGAGGAACTCCTTCAGCGCCAGGAAGCTGACGAAGCCGAAGAACACCAGCGAGGTCACCGGGCTGAGCACGATCGCCACCGTGAAGATGATGATCATCACCCACCAGGACCGCACCCGCAGCACCAGTTCCCGGTAGTCCTTGGCCGGGCGCGCCCGAACCAGGACGAACACGATCATCGATGCCGCGACGAGCACGGCGAACAGCGCCACCAGTGCCCAGGCGACGTTTGCCGGCACCGTGCTAACGAATGGCAGCATCGGCGTCCGCAAGCGCCCGGCGGGCGCGGTTGAGGATGGTGAGGCAAGCAAGCGCCAGGACGGCATAGAGCGCCCAGGGGAGCCACGGGCTCAGCGGCACGCCGAGCCCGGCCAGGACGCACAGCAGACCGAACGCCGCCGCCCGGTCGGACTTGCCCATGGGCCCGTCGTAGCGGCGTTCGGCGCCGATCTGGATCGCCACCACGCCGGTCATCTCGCCGATCACCGCGGCCAGGACGATCGCGACGATGATCCACGGCGGCGCCGGCGGGACCACCGCCAGCGGCAGGTAGAGGGCGCTGTCGGAGAGCACGTCGCCAAGCTCGTTCAACACCGCGCCGAGCCGGCTCTTCATGCCGTGCTCCCGCGCCAGCATGCCGTCGACCGCATTCAGCGCCATGCGCAGGAACAGCACCGCCGGCACCAGCAACAGCGCCCAGGGCGCGCGCCAGAGCAGCAGCGCGGCACCGGCGGCGACCGAGAGCAGCAGGGCGGCGACCGTGACCTGGTTCGCCGTCACGCCGGCCTTTGCCAACCCGCCGACGGCGGGCCGCAACAGGCGCTGGAACGCCGGCTTCAGATCATAGACGCTGGCCATGAGCCCGGTGGATGGTGGGTGAACCCGCGCGATCGGTTGCGCTCAATGGGAGTGGAGCGCAAGCGTATAGCAAAGAATCGGTTACGACGCCGTTGACGGATCGGCCGCGCCCCCGTATCTACCGGCCGCCGCCTGACAGGCCGTCATTGACCTGTCCGGTACAGGGCGGGATAGTCTCCTGCCAGGTGCTTGGAAAACAAGAACAGTGCCGCCCCTTCGCCGGGGCCGCAGAACGAGAAATGGCCCATCGTGACCGCAGCCGTCCCTGATAGCGACGCGAAGCGCAACACCTTTCGCGCCGGGCCGGATGAATCCGGCCATTTCGGCATCTTCGGCGGACGCTTCGTCGCCGAAACCCTGATGCCGCTGATCCTCGAGGTCGAACGGGCCTATGACCGGGCCAGGAGCGACTGTGCCTTCCACGCCGAGCTGAAGCACTACCTGACGCATTACGTCGGCCGGCCCAGCCCGCTCTACTACGCCGAGCGCCTGACCAGGCACTTCGGCGGCGCCAAGATCTACTTCAAGCGCGACGAGCTGAACCACACCGGCGCCCACAAGATCAACAACTGCATGGGGCAGATCCTGCTGGCCCGGCTGATGGGCAAGACCCGGATCATCGCCGAGACCGGCGCCGGCCAGCACGGCGTCGCCACCGCCACGGTCTGCGCCAAGTTCGGGCTGAAATGCGTGGTCTATATGGGCGCCCACGACGTGGAGCGTCAGGCGCCCAACGTCTTTCGCATGCGGCTGCTCGGCGCCGAGGTGATCCCGGTCACCTCCGGCCGAGGCACGCTGAAGGACGCGATGAACG
>JAAUYH010121894.1_pt1 | contig 14228 bp, 10 predicted proteins | sample 7278061 | NCBI WGS metagenome assembly JAAUYH01 (sample SAMN14350203, study PRJNA611818) | marine sediment metagenome | isolation source: surface marine sediment (0.6m) | place: French Polynesia: Moorea | collected 2018-08
ATCCCCGCTCCACCTAACCCCTATTCTATGTATGGGTTGTAGTCATCTCATCTGTGCGGTTGTGGTTATCAGGGAGCCAGCGCGAAGCGCGAAAGGGCGACCGAGACAACCGCGACCACAGGGAGGAAGTCCCAGGAAGCCCCGCAACCACCCCGCAGTGTCCCAGGAACACGAGAGAGCGCGAAGCGCGTTCCGGGCGACCGAGACAACCAAATCATATCCTGGATTATATCCTTGATAAATATATCTAGGAAAGTCATCTGGTCGCGGACGGCTCCCGGAGCATCCATCTCCACGTCGCGGAGATGAGCCGTTACAAACTAATCCGAATTAACCCAATCGCTTGGCTATAGTCGAAAACTTGAAGAATAGATTTGCCTTGGTACATATTAGTTTCAGCTTTTTTGAAAAGTTTTACAGCAATGGGAGAAATACTCCTTCCTTGGTCGGCGTGATGAGGGGCAAGGGTGTGTGGAGTTAAGGTAGTGACGATTTCCGTTAGCTTTAGGGGTATTTTGGGTACTCTCAGAATATAAGCCTGTGTCAGGGGAAGTAACCATGAGCAAAATCTTTATTTGTCTGTTGATTACATCACTCATTGGGTGTACGGGGGTTAAATCTCAAAATTCTCCTAATACTGTTAGCAAAAAAACAGATATGCCTGTAGGTCAGAAATTAGCATTGCTAGACGGTAAGAAAGAACAATCTGAAATTGTGGTTTACAGCAAAAAATTTAAAAAGTTACAAAGTTTATGCGTAGAGGATGAAGAATCACTTGGAGCTATGGTTTTTGGTATTGCTAAAAAAGGGAAAGAAACGGGTTATAAATGGTCTACCAATTTGGATACATTAAAATCTTTTGTTGAGATGGCAGAAAGTGGATTTGAACGCAAACCTGCACAATGCACTCAGATTTATTCTATGTTGCGTAAGAGTTATGAGGAAGAATCAAAGAATGATAGCTAGAATAGTTTAATATACAAATTAATAGTTTAGTTTTTAACATTAGTTCTTTTTAAATTTTTACCTCCCAATCAAGGGAGGATTTTCGACATTTTTTCAGTACAACCTGTTTATAGGACTTCGTCCTGTGAAAATGCTCGACTTTTTTTCTATTGATCTAATACAGCACTTTTGAGGTAAGTGAGGTACACCAATTTCAGGGATAGTTGTTCAACTTTTAATTTTACGCAGTTGCTGTACCTCATAAACATCGAATCTGCTGTAACTCCTAATATGTCTTAGTAGCTCATCTATTTCATCTGTGAAAGATTTATCTAAGTCTAAATCAAAATCTTCATCTGCATAAGACATCCATTTTGCTCTTTCTAATTGCGAAATTGATTCGGCTGTTTTTCCTTGTTTAAATAATGCAATTCCTAAATATTTACAAGAATAAGGAGCGCAAGAATGATTACACATTATTGATTGTCGAAAAGCTGCAATAGCTTCATCGAGTAAATCTTTATTTAAAAGTTTTAATCCCAATCTATGGTGAGTAAAATCATCATTAGGATTAATGTAAATAGCTTGACGATAGGCAGTTATTGCGTTATCAACATCACCTTGCTTGTCATAAATCCATGCTAACTCAGCATGATAACCAGCAGCATTAGGGTTTAAGTGAATAGCTTGTTTACAAGCTATAATTGCATCTGAATAATTTTCTTGCTCACTGTAAGCGACACCTAAATCTATGTGATATACAGCCTCATTAGGCTCTAAATAAATTGCTTGTTTATAGGATTGAATAGCTTCATGAACTCTTCCTTTTTTGCGTAAAGCATCTCCCAAATTATTATGAATAATACCTTCATTTGGTGATATTTTAATAGCTTTTTGATATGCTGCAATTGCTTCATCATAACGGTAGTCTCTATATAATGATAAACCTAAGTAATATTGATAATCGACATCATTTGGTTTCAGACTAACCGCTTTTTGGTAAGCATTAATTCCCTCGCTAAATCTTTCTTGTTGTCTAAAAATTTGACCTAAATATCCATAGTACATACTTAGAGACTTGTCAATATGATTAATCTCAGGATATTCTTCTGCTACTTGAATAGCTTTTTGACAAGCTGAAATTGCACCATCTAAATCATCTGTCTTGACTAACATTATTGCCAATTGAAAGTAACTTGAGGAAAATTTTGGAACTAATTTGATAGCTTGTTTAGCTTCAATAATACCTTTGGAAAATTCATGAAGATTAAGTAATGATGATGCAAATTCACCATGCATCATCCCTTCTTTTTCAATTAATTCCTTAATATCACCCTCAAACTCCTGATAATCAGGTCTTTTTTCCAATAAATTTCTGGCTGTTTTATAATTTTTTATAGTATCTTCAAAGTTTTTTTTATCATAGAATACTTGAGCTAAATTACTATAGTAAGTTGGAAATTTTGAATCTATACGAATTGCTTCTTTATAGGCAACAATAGCTTCATCTAGTTGACCTAAATTATGTAAACAAATACCTAAACCGTTATAAGCTAAATCTTCATCAGGATTAAGTTTAATTATATCCCTATATACTTTAGTTGCTTCCTCATATTTTTCTGAATTACGTAAATTTAATGCCAATTCATAGTATTCATCTATTTTAAACCTTTGTAAAACTTCATTTATTTTTTTTACTTCTTCCTCTGTACCTAGTTTTTGATATAATTCTTTAGCTTTTTTAAATGTTTCTATTGCATCTTTGGAGTTACCTTTACTTCGTAAAGCATATCCTAAATTGCTATATGCTACTGCTAAATCAGGAGCATAATTAATAGCTTCTTGATATTTATAAATTGCTTCTTCTAGCTTATCTTGATTATGATAAATTACTCCCAATCTATTATGTGCATCTGCATACTCAGGTAAAATACGAATTACTTCTTGATATGATTCAATCGCCTCATCTATTTTTTCCTGTTCTAGTAAAATTTCTCCTATTTGAAAATATGCTAAGGGATATTCAGGGTCAAGATTAATAGCTTTTTGATAAAGGTTAATTGCTTTATCCAATTCCTCATTGCTATAAGCAATTTCCCCCAAGCCAAAATAAGCATCCGGGTTACTATTATTTAATTGTATGGCTTGGTTATAATCTTCACTTGCTTGTTGATAATTTTCTAAACCACAATAAGAATTACCTCTACCGATATAAGCATAGATATAGTTAGAATTTAATTTCAATGCTTGGTTAAAATCTTCAATTGCCTTTTTAAAATCTCCTATAGCATTATAGTAATATCCTCTGTTACTATAAACAACTATATAATTGGGGTTAATTCTTAAAACTTGGTTAGCATAAGCTATAGCTTTTTCGTATTCTCCTAAATCACAATAAATATTGGCACCAACTCCAAACACATCTGGATAATTAGGATTAACTGTTAAAGCTTGCTCTAAATCTTTTAAGGCAGTTTGATAATCTTTTAAACTATAATAAACATTACCTCTAGTAAGATAATAATCAGCATCATTAGAATTAATTGAAATTGATTGATTACAATCTTCTATTGCTGCTTGATAATTTTTTAGATAATTATAAGCTACTGCTCTAATTTGATAACCTTTACTATCTACCGGATTAATTAGTAAAACTTTATGCCAATCTTGTTCTGCATTCTCTTTATTTCCTAGTTCAGAATAAGCCAGACCTCTACAAACATAGACTTCTGCGTAATTAGAATTAATTTTTAATGCTTTATTGCATTGGTTGATTACATTTTCCCAATCATACATTAACTCATAAATTTTACTTGCTCTATAATAAATTTCAGCATTAGTTGGGTCTAAATTTAAAGCTTGCTTCAAATCATTAAAAGCTTCTTTATATTGACCTATTACTGTTCTAACTATTCCTCGCTTAATATAACTTTTAACATAATTATTACTCGTATAAATTCCTTGAGTGTAATCTTCAATAGCTCCTTGATAATCACCCATTTCAAAGCGAGTTTCACCTCGTTTAATATAACTTAAAACAAGGGAATTATCTTCTTTTTGCTGAGATTGCAAGTCTTTAAATTTTGTTATAATTGATTCCATTTTAACTAGACTTTCTGCATCTCCTAAAGATTTTAAAACTTCTTTAAGCTGTTCTACATATTCCCAATCTTGTGCTGCTAATGCAGATTCTAAGGCTTTGAGTAGTTGTTCGCGATTCATGGGTATATCTCTTAGTTTAAGTAGTTGGTTGAGGCATTAAAAGTAATCCTTATAAAATTTCCTAGCCTACTGAGGCACACCTAAAATTTTTATCCTAAAGTAAGAAACTTTAAAAACATACCTCACTAGGTCTGAAATTGCTATATCATCCTCTCAAGATTAGTTAAAGTTCGATATAAATTATATTTTGTTAGGCTAAAACTGTTTATTGAAATCAATCATAAAATCCCATATTGCATTTGCTGCACCAGTTACAACATTTTCAAAGTCAGCAATAAAACCATTGGCTCTTCGAGAATTTCTAGTTTGAAATTGACGTTCGTTATATGCAACCGCACTAGACTTAGCTGTGGTAGCGTGTATCATTATGTCGTTTAATTTTGTTCCGTTCATTTCTAGGTTTAAGAGTTGTTGCTTCAGTTCACTTATATCATTGGGTGTAATTGTTACCTGATTTTCACCCCGTTTCATCGCATCTTCTAAAATGTTCACCTGTTCATCATATTCACGCTTCATTTTTTGTAGACCTCGAAGAGTTTGATTTCCACCTCCAGCACCAACTTTCTGTTCCTCTTCATGAATTAAATGATTTAAGTAAGCTGACAAAGCATCGTTATAAGGTGCTATAGCATTTTGTTTTAAGAAACAAGCAAATTTTGCACTGGCTTTAGTGATAAAATTCTGTTCCTCCTTAAGTTTTTCAACTTTTTTGTCTAATTTTTGAATAAACTTCTCGATTTCTTGTTGTGCCTCCTCCTTAGATTCAATCTGAGTTTTGATACTTTTATCAATAATCTTTTTCCGAACTGGATATGTTTCATAAGTGATATGCATATGTTTATACCATGGACAACCACATTTTATACAATGATTACTACTATCCATAGCAGCACATCTTTGTAGAGCTACATTATTAATAACATCTGTTTGAACTCCATCTAGGTAACAATGTTCATGACAATGTGTCTTATAGTGTGTCTTCTCTATCTTCTTGGTGCCATCTTCATCGTCCTTATAGAAGATAAGCTCAGTACAACTAGGAGAAGTGCAAACAGTTCTTGGATAATCTAATATCTTATATCCAAGATCAATTGTTGGAATATATAGTTTTTTTAATAAGTCTTGAATAGATTTTTCAGATGACGTTATCTCTTTCCTTTTGTCTTCTAACACAGCAATATTAGCTTGTATATTCTGGGAAATTTCTGCAATAGGTCTACTTAAATTATAAACTAGTGTTCTTGCAGAATTTAAAGTTAAAGTATCTTGAGTTATATGGGGTTTTAAAGATACTATATACTTCAACAATCGAGCTGTTTCGTTAACAGTACGGTTCCAACTTGCGGAATAATCTTCCCTATCTTTTTCATCAAATAAAACTCCATTTTTCAGAGCTGCAAGGAATCTGAAAGACTCATTATCCATGCAATAAATAGTCTTCTTGGAAAGACTAATTTCAACGTCTGGGTTATCCTCCAAAAGTTTTTTTAACGCTGGAAGAGTATCCCCTGGTTTATAGAATGTTCCTCGGGCGTTTGTGAAGCAAAAGATAATGTTTTGAGCCGCACTTCTATGTAGATGAGTTAAAAGTTCTTTAATACAAAATTCAAACATAACAGTCAACCTGGCGTTATTAGGCTTTAAAAGAATACAGATACCATGAATTTTTTTATAATTTGATAGAAACGCCAAAATGTTGGCAACATTTTTCTTATCTTGTTCTATACCTCTGGTATCGCCAATTCCTGGAGTATCTATGAGACGAATTGTTGTATTTCCAACCACTAAAGAATATGCTCTTGGTTCTTGTGTTGCTGATTGACCCTTGATAAATGATTCATTACTATCTTGTCCAATTGTTATAAGTTTTTCTTGATAGTTATCATCTGTCATAGAAAATGAAGATGCAATTAAACTTAGAAGTTCTCCCTGTTCTGCTTCTTGAAGATTTCCATATATTATATAATTAGCAAAGCCATTAACCCAAGTAGATTTACCTACTCCAGTTTCTCCCAATATTAGAATATTAATCTCTTCTTTCTTGTTATTTTCTTTTAATACCATCTTAGTTTCACTAAGATTAATAACAGGTGGAGTAGGTGATTTAATAGTTGATTGATTGTTATTGTGGTAAGTTTGATTATCATTAGTATTAAGCTCAACTTTTGGTTGAGATTGTAGTTCTTTGGCTTTCTTGAGAATAGACTCCATTTGAGCTAAAGCTTGTTCATCACCTAACTCTAGCAAAACTCCCTTAAGCTCTTGAACATATTGCCAATCTTCTGTTTTTAAAGCTGATTCTAAATTCTGTAACAATTGTTCGCGATTCATGGTTATTTGTCCTATTAATAATTTTCGTTTATCTGTTAATTATTAAGATTTAATTTTGCTTTCAAAGAGTAATCAAACATTTCATTAGCAAAGGATTTATCGGATAAATTTGCTAATCCTTTAGCTAACTTCAATGCTAAATCTGGAATACGATGAGGTTGTTCAATTTCAATAGCTTTAAATAAATCCTTATAACCTGAAACAATTGCTTGTATTACCTCATTAACAGGTAATCCTGATTCATCTGTAAGTAAAGTTGGTAATAATTCTGGTAACAGAGGATCGACATCATAATTGATGAGATAATGAGCATCAGTAATCCAACCAGCAATCAAACAATGACAATTAACTAAAACATTGCCAAGAATATTCCAGTCTTCATTATTAATTTGATAATGACGAGGTATAACAATTCCATCTTTTCTAAATTCCTCATCTTCCTCTAAAATCATTAAATTAATAGCATTGTCACCACCATATTTTTGATTAACCTCTTGTAAACTTTTACCTTTTGCTAATAACTTATCTCTAACATCTGTTTTCCATTTTAAAGCACGAGCTTTAGCAGATTCATAGAGAATATCTAGATAGGGTAAGCGAGAAATAATCCTTTCATAACAGTAATTTTCTTGTCCAAAACCCCAGTAAGCAACCTTAAAGTTAAGATAACCTTCTTCCACTTCTGATTCTAAAATTAACGTAGGTTCAGATTTAAGCATTCCAAACAATGATTTAATACTTGAACCTCCCCTAAATCGTTTACTCTCCCATGCACCATCTAATAATTCTGTAGGTCTAATATTACTATTTAAAGGATAATTTGGACTCAAAAACTGTCCTAAACCTTCAGCAATTCTTTTCTCCATTTTTGGAAAATTTTTAGCTGATTGTCCAAAACGGTCATAATCAACATCTGGTGGTGAAATAAAAATACGTAGAGGAATTATTCCATCCATATAGTGAGAATCAAGTATTTGAATTGGAAGTAAACTCAAAGGCCAATTTTCCAAAATTTTATGAACTATGGGAGACATTAATTGTGTTTGGCGATGATAAGTAGCCAGTATTAACTGAGTTTCTCGATTATATTCGGCTAAATGGGTTTGAAGTCTTGCTTCTTGTTCCATTCGCCATTTTTGAAAATCCAAATTTTGCTGATTAATAGCAATATTTACACTTTGAACATATCGAGTTAATTCTTCTTGATGTTGTTGACTCAATTCTTGACATTGTAATTCAAATGATTGTCTGGCTTTTTCTAAAGTCATTTGCGTGCCAATTCTTAAGTATTCCATTCTTTCTTGGAAATTTTGGCGTTCTTTTTCAAGATTACCTTGAAAATTTTGGCGACTTTGTTCTAATTGAGTCTGATTTTGAATATTAAGATAGGCTATTTTTAACTGAGTTAATCTTTGTTCTTCAGCAAGTTTTTTAGCTTGTGCAAGCTGACTATTAGCAATTGCAAATTGGGTTTTTATTTGTGCTTGAGCAATATCTCTTTGAGTATCTTGTTGGTTTTGAGCAATATCTTTTTGAGTATTTTTTTGAAGTAATGCTAGAGATGATTGAGTTTCTGTTACTTTGCTAGTATTTCGATGTAATACTAAACCTGTGAAAAAACAACCAATAGGTGCAAATAATTGACCTAACCCAGCAGCTAGAAGAGGAAGAGGCATATTTTTTATCTCCTAAATTTTTCAAAAATGAACTTTAACTCACACCACCGTGATAAACCAAAAGCAGATAAGCAGCAGCACCTGCAACACCTTTAGTAGTCTGATAAACCTTGATTCCGGCAGTATTACAGACATTTCCACAACCATCTACCGAACCTACAAAATGGTTCAAATGGTCATAAATTCTGCCATTTGCTCCTCCATAACCTTGATAGTAACCACTAGAGTTATAAATAGAGCCATTGCTTATATATCCAACGTAATAACTATCATTAGGATTATCTGATGTATGCTTGTAAACCTGACCGCTATCACTAATAGTTGTATATAGACAATGATGACTAGATGAATTCATCACCATCAAATGACTTTCAAAATGAAGGGTTCGATTATCTGGATTAATTTGATGAAAGTATTGATGGTATTGATTATCAATTCCAGAATAATTAGAATAATTAGAATAATCAAGTTGTTGATTATCCGAATGAATTGGAGAAAAATTAATCTGCGATTGATTAAAACTATCAAAATTATTATTGGAATTATCTAAACTATTAAATTGATTTAAATATTGAGTATTGGATTGATTATATATATGTTCGTGACTAGTAGATGTCTGTTGTTCATCATTAAAGTGAATAGGTTGAGGTTCATGATTCATCATTACAGAATGATTATTTTCTAATTTATGAATGAAATCAGGTTGAGTGTTTGAATTGAATTCAACTCCTTGATTAAATGAATTTATATCATGAATATTATGTTGTTCAGAATTGCTATTACTGTATTCACTTATTGATTGATGAAGAACATCTGAAGTATTTACACTCACCGTCATAGTTTGTGGTGCTGAATGTAAGTTATCACCGTGAGGAAGAGGTGATATCTGAAAATTATTAAAATCAGTAGTGTTACTAAAATCAAAGTTGTTATTGTCCATAATAGACCTCTTGCAGGAATAGTGAAAAAATGAAACAATACAGTCAAACAAATAAGAAAGAGCAATGACTAAGAACAAATAAAATATCTACTGCCATCAAAATTTTAACAACTATGCAGAGTATATATTGTCACTTTTATCTAGATGGTAATAGCCCTCAAACCAGAACTAGTGCAGAGTATAAAAAAGGTAGTCAACTAAAATTAAGTGTAGAATATCCTTTGTTGGTAGCACTAGAATATTGGTAGGAGTATCAAACATACTTTCATATCAGTAAAAGCTGAGTTATCCATGAATCAACACTACCTGTTGTTAACGAATACATTAATCGTCGATTGTAAATTTTTCGCACTTTCAAAATCAGTATCCTAATCCCAGAAAACCTTTTGGGTAGCGTTGGAATTTGATTGCTGGATTTCTCAACTATGAACTTGCTCTCTTTTCTTGATTCATGCAAGAGGTCTAATCTTAAAAAACCCCTATCTACACTGATATTTTTAAGCATTGGTAGAGAATCAAGTTCCAATTCACTAGGAACATAACTTACACTTAAATTGTCATTATTCTCTGAATAATCGTCTGTAGATTCACTAGGTATCAATATCATAACTCCCCTGAAAACTCACTGTATTATTTGGTAGACAATGTCCACCTTAGATTTGCTGAAAACAGTGTTTTATAGCAGCATTCACAATGTTCTTGAAGAAGGCAGAAGTACGAAGGCAGAAGGCAGAAGGCAGAAGGCAGAAGGCAGAAGGCGATTAGTGGGGGATTCAGACCCACCACTAATCGTAGACCGCTAAACAAAGTAAGCGCGGGGGTCTTAAACCCAGGTTGGGCAAGGCATAGAGGCTTCATTCTCTCTCTCATACATCTTTCCTTCTGCCTCCTGCCTCCTGCCTTGCCCGGAGGGCAGATAAATTTGGTAATGGTTGATGCATATTTTCCCTACTCCACCATATTCACGTCTAGGGTTTTAATGGTTTAAACAATATTTTGTCATGAGAGTTATAAAATAAACATAAAGCTACATTACATTTTGTGTAAAAATTAATACGATATTTACTCACTACAGTCCACCATTAGAAATGTTGGTTGGTTTAACATACTCCTGGGAAAAACCAACCTATAGACAGTAAGAACATAGCCTAATCCAAGATTAAAACCGAAAATACCCCTATACTAAGTGGCTCTAATCAGTATTCCCAATATTTACCAGATGTCAGTGGTTTTTGTTTTCAGACTTTTTTACAAATACTGAGAAAACAACGAACATATAGACTACTGACAACTCTAAGGATATTTGCTGATGCCGTTACCAGAAAAACAATATCTACCATTGCTAACCTATAAAACCAAAAACAGATAGCTGATGATTTTGGTAAACATCTCTAGAACAAAAACAATTAACTGGCAAGGAGGTATTATCTATACTAAACATTGATTAGCAGATGTACGTACTTTTGGTAATGAATAGACTAGAAAAAGCAAAGTTATGATTTAACGTACTCTTTCTACTTTCCAAATTCTGGAAGTCCTACCATTTGCAGGATTACTAATATCAGTCCAATTACCATAACCATTTGTTTCAATTAATACTTCTTGACCCTCTCGTGTATTTAATGCACCAAAGTACCAAACAAAAAAGCGATTTCCTCTTCGAGATTGAACCATGACTTTATACGTATTACCATCTAAGCCAAAACCTTTAATAAAGGTAAAAGAAACTGTATCTGCAAATGCTGGTTGAGTATTTATGGGAATAGTAACCACGGGTGCAGACATGATAAATAGTAAAGCTGGAACGTAGGGAGAAACTCTATTCATGATATTGTTGTTGATTTAGTGATGTTTACTTTAGTGAATATGTTAGAGTTGGGATTTATGAGTTTGAAGAAGGAAGAAGGAAAAAGGTTCAATGTTCCTGGGGGATTCTAACCCCCAGTAATTGTAGACCAGTAAATCTAAGATTTACTGGGGGTCTTAAAGCCTGGTTGGGCAAGGCAAAAAGGCTTACCTTAAAACTTATTTTTTCCTCCTGGCTTCTGCCTTGCCCGTTCACCACAAGGGTTCCCACAGGGTAGGGCAGATAAATAACTACCCATGTAAAAAGTAATATCTTTAGTATTACCCATATTCCTTGGTATCTTATTCCCACTTTTGGCTCACTTTTTACCTCAGTTTCACTCCCACCCCCATTTATCTATCACCCCAATTTTTACCTTACTTCTAGTCTTATTTTTGTAAATAAGTCAAAATATATAGTGTAAAATAAAAATTTTTACTTGTTCAACAATCAGAATATAGAGCCAAGATATATAATCAAACAATTACAGAATAATAGTGGAAATCGAGAGGATAAAATAATGGCAGTATCCGTCAAAGTATCAAAAGAAGGACTACAAATTATAGATAAAGCTCGTAAGAGGAAAGGTTGGACAGCAACAGCATCAGCTTGGTGTGAAGCAGCTGAAGTTTCTGTATCAACTTTAAAAAGATTAAGACTTTGTAAAAATATTCGACAAGATTATTTTATTAATATCTGCAAAGTAGTAGAAATCCAAAATTGGGAATCATTAATTGATGAACAATCTGAACAAAACTTAGATAAAAGTAAGAACAGTAATATTAATTTCTTTGCATATGATGATAAATGGGTAGGTAGAAACAAATTATTAGTAGAACTCAAAGAAAAAGCTAATAATTGTAGAATTATAATGATTACTGGTATTACTGGAATTGGCAAAACAGCATTAGCAGAACGGTTAATTCTTGAATTACAATCAGAACCACTATATTCAAGTATTAGAATATTGATTGCAAACTTCGATGACCAAACCCAAGCAGCAGATTTTTCTACTGTAGCTACACAGTGGTTGCAAGAAATGGGAGAAAATATTAATTTTTCAGAGCAAAATAATCATCAATTATTACTAGATAAACTTCTCAATCAAGTACTTAATAATCGTTATATAATTTTCATGGATTCATTAGAAGAGATTTTAGAAGGTAATCAAGAAAAGGGGTGGAATAATTTTCAGGATATCTGGTGGGTAAATTTTTTTGAAAGTTTATTAAAAGCTCAATACTGTCAAAGTCTAATTATTCTCACTTCACAAGACTTACCAGTACAAATTCAAGTAATTGGTAACAAATATCCTAATGTTGGGAATTGTCATACTTTAACAGGACTTACTCAACCAGAACAATTAGATTTATTTAAAAAAATTGGTTTAGAAATTGATGATAATGTTAAAGATACTAATTATTTAAAAAGAATTGGTGCTGCTTATGAAGGTCATCCATTAGCTTTAAAAATAATAGCTGGTGAAATAGGAAATAAACCATTTTATGGAAATGTTACCTGTTATTGGCATAAACATGGACAAGAAATTGAAAAGGTAGAAAAAGCCATTGCAGAAGCTAAAACTAAAATTTCATCAAAGGATGATGATTTAAAAATTCATAATTATAATTACTTGTTAAAAAGAAGTGTAGAAATAAGATTGTTCAGAACTTTAGAAAGATTAGAAAAAGATGTCAAAGTTGCCTATGTCTTACTTTGTGAAACTTCTGTTTATCGTCGTAGTGTTCCCGAAAAGCTTTGGTTAAACCATTTGTCATTTTGGGATTTTCAGACATATGAGAAAGAAAACGCATTAGATATTTTACGGGATAGATACCTGATTGAAGAAGATACTAACCAAGAAACTAATGAATATCTTGTTAGACAACATAACCTAATTCGGAGTATATCCTTAGAAAGACTGAAAAAACTGGAACAAAATAATGAATGATAACATATATTTAGACCATGATTTATTTAACTCTATTCTACCACCTCCTCAAACAATATTAGATATTGTTGGCATAAATTTGAATATATTACGTCAAATGAAACCCTTCCAACGTTCTCATTATGTAGCGGCTGTTGGTTATCTCACAGAATACAAACCTCTAAATTCATCTAATTTAGAATTAGTAACTGGTTGCTTAGAAGCTTTTCATCATTTTTGTGAATTAGAAGAATGGGAATATGCCAGTAAAATTTTATTTATTAAACTAAATACACCTACAGGAGAAACATTACATAAACAGCTTGAAACTTGGGGTTATTATCAAGAACAAGTGAATATATATGAAAAAATTTATCAACATATTGATTCCCAATCCTGTTTAATTATTCTAAATAGTTTAGGAGACGCTTGTTTTAACCTGACGGAAAATAAAAAAGCAGATTTTTATTATCGCAAAGCATTAATAATATCTGAAGAAATTCAAAATCAAATTGGTAAAGCCCTTGCTTATAGAGGATTAGGAAACCTTAATTGTATTAGGGGTAATTATCAAGTTGCTGCTAATTATCAACAAAAAGTTTTAGAAATTGCTAGATACGAAGGTCTTCAATATCATATGGGCAAAGCAACTCAAAATCTAGGAAATATTTATCAATCCTTAAAAGATTTTGACAAAGCTATTCAATTTTATCAATCTAGTTTAGCTATTTACCAAGAAATAAATGATTATCGGGGTCAAGCTACTTGTCTATTAAATTTAGGTGAAAATTATAAGTTAAAATATGACTATGAATTAGCAATTGATTTTTATCAAAAAAGTCTAGAAATTTTTAGAGATATTAGTGATTTGAGAGGTATAATTACCATAAATTTTAATTTAGGATTTATTTATGACGCAACAGGTCAAATACAAAAAGCTCAATACTATTATCAGGAAAGTTTACAGTTTGCGAAACAACTAGAAGAATTGAATCTAGATTCTGTGACTCTTAATAATTTAGGTAATGTCTGTTATCATTTAGGTTATTTAAAAAAAGCTGCTAATTATTATCAGCAATATCTGCGGAGAGTTAATTATCCTATAGTTAGAGGAAATATTTATAATACCTTGGGTGCAATTTATTGCTATTTAGGTAATTTTTCAGATGCTTCAAACTACTTTTATCAAGGATTAAATTATTTTCAAACATTAACAGAAACATTTGGTGATGATAATGTCAATCACTATTTAATTCAATTGCAAAGCAATACGTTATGTAATTTAGGATTAGTCTTTAATAAGATGGGGGATTTTCAATCTGCAATAGATTATAGTCA